>Ga0182004_10004032_pt1 | contig 11788 bp, 7 predicted proteins | sample Sormic07211540_1_FD_120479 | JGI IMG/M metagenome (GOLD analysis project Ga0182004, IMG submission 120479) | Endophyte microbial communities from Sorghum bicolor roots, Mead, Nebraska, USA - 072115-40_1 MetaG | ecosystem: Host-associated > Plants > Roots > Unclassified | place: USA: Nebraska...
ATGATTGATTAATTGACACATGTTGGATTCACGTTAGCTTATATAGAGTAGGTTAGACTATGTTTGGATAGGGATGATACCGCTTGCTAAGTTTAGAGACCTGTGGTGATCACTTTGAAAGTTTAAGGACTAGAATGACATCACTGGCCAAGTTTAGGAACATGTGGTGATTACCTTGAAAGTTCAGGGATCTAAATGACACAATCTGCCAAGTTTACAGACTCACAAATATCACTTTAGAAGTTTAGGGACCTAGATGACACCGCCAGCCAAGTTCAAGGACCGACGGTGGATTTTGCTCTTAGGCTTATGTTGTTACTTTTGCTGATTTGTCGTTGCTTTTGCTGATTAAGTCTAGAAGAAAATCTGTTAATCGAGGAAATCTGGATGCTCTTCGACAAGCACTGGTACTGGAATTTTACAGTCAATGGCATTGGGGACAAGAAAATTTTGTTGTCGAGATCAAGTAGCTCAGGGGTATTCAAGTCTATTGCCAGGCCACTTAACTGCTGTTAGGCTTCAAAATGGACGGAATGACACACGGGTATAGCCGAAAATGAAGTTGGGCACAGCGGTGCGAAACAACTTTTTAGTGGCTTCATGGTTTGGTCGATCTTTCATAATGGCATACAAGTAAAAGGCTCAAATGAGGAAGAGAGCTGCAATAAGCTACTTTTTTCAGCTTCATCTCGCTTATGTTTTTGTGAGATGAGAAGAAAAAAAATAACTTCATCTATGAAGCTGTTTTGGAAATAAATGTTTAGCAAAAAAAAAACTCACAACAACTCATGAAGCTGTTGTGAGTTGTACCAAACAGGCCCTAATATAACGAAAACTAGTTGTTCCAGTGAAATCTTCCCCGCAAAGAAATAAACTTTAATAGGAGCCAGCAAGGTTATTTAGTTAAGTCAATCTTATACTCTCTCCAAGTTCCTAAAAGAAATCGTTTTACACAAGACTTAGATCAACATTAAGAATATAAATCATAAATAATTTTAAGTTGTTAAAATTTTAAAATATAAAAATCATACGAATAGATTTGTTTTGATAAATATTTTTATAAAAATATGTATATCACTTTTCACTAAATATTTTTATAAAACAAAAAGTTTATGCTTTGAAACTCGTGTCGCTGTAACAACCTACTTCTGGGAGGCTGAAGGGAGTATCAGTTTTCTATACGAGATTACTTTTATTGCACTAATACTCTCTTTGTCCCTAGAAATATAGATTTCTAGCAAGTTTAGGACAGATTCAAAGAAGAAGACACTACCCCTTATTAAGCTTCTTAAATTTAACTACACTCGCCACTTACCGATAAGCTAGAGTAATGAGTTTTGTTGTTACCAGCAATATATTAAATGTTGTTGCACCCAACACATCAACCATTGGAGCATGATGTCTAGGAGGAAGAAATGGGTACGTTGATCACTGGAAACTTTAAAGAAATAAATGGATTTAATGGATGATGAGGGCCTAGAAATTTGCTCACATATCAACTGGGCTTAAAACCGTACACATGACGAATTCAAGGATTCAAACCAGACTAGTCCATAGTCCATACAGATACTTACTACCAGGTTAAAAAAGGAGACACGGAATCATAAAGCAAGTATTAGGAGATTAACAAAAGCATATTACTGATTACACCGTATCAGAGGCAAGATGGCAGTATAGAACCGACAGCTGGGAACTACACCCGTGAGCACTCAACTCCGTCAAGCGTCAAGCCAAAAAATGGCAGCACCGAACCTATAGCAGGGAACTCCCGTGAGCACTCAACTCTGTCAAGCCAAAATGGTTACAACACCGCCACAAATGAATCAGAATCTCCGTTAGGAGTGCCAGGAAACCTGACTCTTGTCATCCTGGTTTTAATGTTTCTACCCTACCCCCCGACGTTTTCTGCTACTCTAGCACCAAAAAAATGTTGGCAAGGTATCAAGTCTGCAACGCTTGATTCCTGTTGTAGTGGTAAGAACAGCAGCAGGTGGAGCTTCTATATCATACACAGAAAGGTCGGCCTAACTTGATGCCTTCAAATGTCAAGTTGATCCATGCTGATCGTGCTAGCAGCTTCCTGGATCAGTTGCTTCCTATATTCAACCTGGAAATATGCAATATGGAGATTTAGTAACGTCAAGAATAAATACATTATCTTGGGAGTGCTTTTAGGAATCTTTGGTTGCTTACCCGGCTACCCATAAGTGACGAGAACACAACATTGGCCTCAGCAGCATCTTCAACCTTAAGCTGCTTCAACAGCCGCCTCTCAGGATCCATTGTTGTTTCCCACAGTTGTACAGGCATCATCTCACCCAAACCTGATGCAACACCAGAGAAGCAAATACAATATAAAGATGAAGGAAATATAAGAGCCACACAATATTTAAAACTTGAAACCGACATAAGACGATATAGTAATCCAGCCAGGGGGTGAATGGAGAAAAAAAAAGCTGGCGGGTGGAGGTGGAGCCGATGGTACCAGTTTGAGAGGTTTGCCAAGATGATATAGGAGGCAATTAAAATGTACATTGATACAAGAAATATGATTTTTTATGTGCCAGTATATTTTCTTCGAAGTTCATAGTGTTCATGTTCATTAGTTAACTGTACCTTTAAACCTCTGGATATGATATGACGCATTTGGAGGGAAGGTGTTAACTATCTCTTTAAGATCAGCATCATCATAGCAGTAATGTGCTTGTTTTCCACGCTCAACCTAACACCACAACATACACAACTCTTAAAATAAAGATCAACTCATCTTGAAGCCTTCTAAACTTGAAGCCACAATCAAACCTTATAAAGAGGAGGTACACCAACGTAGATGCAACCTTCATCAAATAATGCTCTCTGCAAATTGTATGAGCAAGGAAATCAAACCTTCATTGTTGGCAATATGACAATAGTATAAAACATTTGCCAACATCGGTAAGGACAGTTGCTAGCTCAAAGCAAAATGTTTTGTGGAAGTTCAAAACAAACAACATGCTAGTAAAAAAATTGCTAACCAATTCTATATACAGAGTTCAACTTAACTTGTGCAAACCAAAATCCAACCCTACAAGGAAAAGCGCCAACCGAGCCCCTAAGGTCCTACGGACTTCTATATACTGAGAAAGACAGTAGCTCTTCGATGGGCTGAACAGTTGGGTAATTGGGTTTGACCAATACCATGACACATTATCACCCAAAAAAGAAAACTCACATTTCGGACCAAGGGGCAAGGGTGATCACGCATTCAGACTGTTTGGATATTTGGTGGATTTTTCTGCAATGCCAATAGGGTACTGAAGGGACTTTCGGATGAAGAAACACAGCCAGAGACTTTCCTTCGGGTTAGACCTGTTCTCAACACCAATAAGCCATATTGCAATTTTCACTCCAAACCCCATTCTAACCCAACTATCAACCATTTTAGTTTCACTTTTCAGGCGAGCATTATCTACATGAAACACTATTATTTAGACCTATTCATTCAATGAATCAACAGATCTTGCAGAAAATTTAAAAACAATGTCAACAGTAGTATAGGCTGCTCAATCTGTAAACACTTATAAATGAAACAGATGAGGTACTTCAGTTTGCAGATGCTTCTTGATACGTACTTGATATCTGAAGAAGAAAGTAAGGAGGAGAGTCCGGATATGTGCACCATCAACATCAGCATCAGTAAGTATAACTATCTTATGATACCGGAGAGCCTCCTTCTTAAAATCCTCACCCTAAAGTATAATATATTTGATAAGAGCAAAGAAAAAGAAACATAATAAGAGAACAAGAGAGGATGCGACCTTCACTCCTAATCCAAGCGCAAGAATAAGGTTTTGGATCTCTTCATTTTTGTACATGGCTGCTTCATCCCTTCTTTCAATGTTGAGAATTTTACCTCTTAGGGGCAAAATAGCCTGCATTCAATTTTCCAAAATTAGACTTAAGTGAATTACAGGAACATGTCATGCAAGATGCTGACACAACTGGACTATCTTCTCATATTACACAGTAATGAACTAATGGCCTATGCGCCACAAATAAAGTGCATATGTTCTAACCATTCTGTTGACAATTCCTGTGAGACAACAAATCTACTTCAAACACCGGTGTGCACCTAGAAACTGCTAGGGTTTTGTACCAATAGCTAAACAATAGAATCTTTGTGAATCCAGGAAGCACTGATTCTAAAGAAATGAAGAGCATACAATTACAACCAGTTAGCATGCTCAAATTCCATTACAACTATACGTATAAATTAATATGTGGGGGGGTTATTCTTATGAAAAACATTGCTTATATTGAAAGAAGCTCTGGAGATTGACAAGGTAAAATGATATTTGAAATCCACATTGGTGGTATCAGTAGAGCTAGAAAGCAAGAATAGGTCAAACAAAGCTTCTCCATCAAATTGGGCCAAATCAAACATTGTCTAAAAGTTATAATAGTAATCTACAGCTATAAATATCAACAGGAATCCTGTGATCCTCATGGTGCTATAACTGTTGAACATACTGGGAAAAAAAGATGAACAAGCTTTACCTGAAATCTTCTATCTCGTCCTTGCTTTGCACTACCACCCGCAGAATCACCTTCGACAATGAAGATTTCTGCATTCATGTGTGATAAGCAAATGTCAAAGCCAAGAAGTGTGTGCAAAAACAGAAGTGTGCAAGAGGCCTAAGCTTGATTGAAATTTGAACCAAAGGACGTTACACATTGCAAGTATAAATGTAGACTCACCAGATTCTTCAGGATTAGTTGATGCACAATCAGCTAATTTCCCAGGGATTGAAGAAGATTTCAACACACTCTTTGACCTAACTAGTTCCCTAGCCCGCTTGGCTGCCAACGAAGCCTGCAACAAAAGGAGTTACCCTCCTAGGGAATCTATCTTGCAAGAACAATAAATAGGATATAAAAAAAATTCCCTTCAAAACAAACGTGTAATTATTACAAGAATCAGGTACCTTGAGAGCATTAAGGGACTTTGATAGGATTGAATCCAGAACATCTGGATGAAGCTCTAAGTACTCTGTTAAGTTTTCTTGAACAGCCTGTTCGACTATTCTCCGTACTTCTGGATTTCCCAACCTTGTCTGTGAAAGAAAAGGAAACAAAATTGACCCAATATTAGGAGAAGAAATGGTATGGCATCAATCATAACACAAATTAAAAGGACCATGGCAGGAAAATCAAACTGATACCTTTGTTTGCCCCTCAAACTCTGGACTAGGGACCTTCACTGAAATGACGCATGTCATCCCTTCTCTTACATGCTCCCCACTCAAGGTAATATCCTTATCCTATGAAGAGCAACAGATATAGTCGATTATGTTTTTCATTGGTTGGATAAATAGGATCCAAAGGTGCACTTCAAAGACTTAAGCAGAGCGTTCATATATGGCTGATACTGCAGTCCACAGTACCAATTAAGAAACAAACCTCCAATGAAATGGTTTAAAATCATCTGGTTACAGTTAAGTATAAGAAAGACAACAGGGTGCATTCGCAAGGAACCAAAGAAACAGCAGTCTGTAGTCTGTACTTTATCACCTTAATAGTCTTTGACTTCTTCGCAAAGTTATTAATGGTTCTTGTCAATGAAGCCTTCAGGCCATCAATATGAGTACCACCATCAATAGTCCGGATACTGTTTGCATATCCTAGCACTGTATCAGAGTACGAATCAGAGGACCTGTAAATGGCGACAATTTATTGCTTCAGAAGAAAGCACAAAATTATTCCCTCAGAGTCAAATGCTAAATTTTGGAATAGAATATTGTAAATTGCAAAACAAGTCCATGAATGTGCCAGATAGCTGCAGTTGGTCAATGAACTGCAGAACCATAGAACTCTTTCCACAAAATTGGGACACAAGACAAAAAAAAATATAGTGGATATATATCAAGTCTTAAAAATCCATCAGGATTGACCCAATCCTCGAACTATTTTAGCAAAAACATTCAGGAAACATAAGGTACCACATTTTTGAGAACTCAAATGTTAAAAAAAGTTTTTAACCAGACAAGATATCACAAAAACTGTTGATATGCTCAATCAGAAACTGTTTCTCCTTGCTAAAAAATGAAAAGATGTGATGCAGTGCATAAATGTAACTGTACTACTCCATCCTGAAATACAAGGTATCGAAGGTTTAAAATTTGTCCCAAATTATAAGGTATTCCACATTTCTCAACCCCATCTACATGTGCCTTTTAAACCCCATCCATGAATGCATCCATGTATGCCTTTTATTCAGCATACATTGAAGGGAGTATTTTCCAAAAAATATATATATATATATACAAGGAAAAAATTACCATTGAAGGGAGACATCCACTGTTATACCATCCAACTCCTTTCTGAACGCAATCGGGTCATGCAGGGGTTTCTAGGTCAGAAAGCACATCCAAGAAATAGAATTAGGTTGGTTTGTTGCTGGGTAACAACAATACAATATGATGCTTTGCTAGTTAAAACAAAACCAGACTTCAACCTGATGGCTTCTTTCTACAAGTGAAACTTAGAGGCACAGGGAAGCCTCAACAGTATTTATATTACTAACATGCAAATTATTGCCCTCACTTCGGTGTAAATTGATACTAGTCCCTTCAGAAGAACAATAAAGAAATACATACGACAAGCAATTATAACAAAAATAAGCAAAGATCATTCAGCATTCAACATTTTGTAAGTATTAGGGAAGAGACAGTTCAGTTCAGTACTTCAGTCTGAGCATCTGATGAAATGCGAGCATTCAAGCATTGTAATAAATTGGTAAAAGAAAAGTTATTTGGCTCACTAGGTACCCCAAGTGATTAGGCCCTGGTGGTCTTTGGTCAAGTTTTGGTTGTGTTCTTGCTCTAGTCTGTGGCACGTATGCATGGAGGGGATGCTCAAGGCGGGGTTATTTAACATGGCTCATGAGTCACTGTACTTTCTCTCAATGAAATGACACACAGCTTTTCAGCGTCATTCGACAAAGAAAATCACAATCTAATTTTGCGAGCAGATCATGGTTTTTGAGGCATCACCCATGCGTCCAGGCATACCCCCAGAACTACAGGATGCCACACACCTCAGAAACCATGTAGCAGTCAGAATAAAATTTCCAAGGAAATCAACATTAATGTAAATACAGCATATTCATGTATTGTTCATTTCAACTGTTTGTACAAATAGAAAAAACAACAAAGTAAAGGTATATCTTAATTTTTTTGAGTCCACCAGAAAAAGCAATTCAAACCTGTAGGCAAAACTTATGTCTAATGGATACCCAGAATAGAAAACCACTTCTGAATTTTAATAATCTTAGCAAAAATGGAACAGGATGAACATAGAGCTTCATATGATGTTGAGCAAACCTTGTCAGTATTCAACCATTTAACATATTCAACAAGGCCACCAGCATAACAGTATTCATTATGTTGAACTGTGTGCCCTTCTTCCTTTGTCAAGGTTATTGTAAGCTGGAAAAACATAATGGTTAATTAAACACAAGGTGTGTTATTCACATGAAAGATATTACAGTGAAGCCATGCATGTGTATCAACATGAGATAAAAAAACACTTAAATGTTAAATGCAACAAAAAACTGATGCCAAACCCAATACTGTCATGAGAAAGTTGAATCTAAAGTATTGTGTGCGCAATCATGTAACAAGCACGTCTGTCTGCACGTGCTGATGGTATGAGTTGGCCTGGGTCAAGTTAATCTAAATAAAAAATCTTACAAGCCTTAGGAATACAAAACAAAGATTAACAATGAATCTGCTGAAATCCCTGTAAATCAAGCTAACAGGGCATAAGATAGTGTGTAGATAATCTAGGAGAAGGATTACATACCTCAGGATTTAGAAAGGCAAGCTCCCGAATGCGACTGGAGATTGTATTGAAGTCAAAATCAATGGTGGTGGTAAATACTACATTTAAAATAATGGTTAATCCCTGGAGCAGCATCACTAGTAGTGCTTCGAAGTTAGATCAGAGAACTTATTTGTAAGAATATAAGCTTACTATCTTTATCAGGCCAAAATCTAATGCTTGTTCCTTGACGAGGACTTGTTTCACCAGTAAGTGTGATACTACTTAGCGGCGTTGTTGGCTTTCCCCTTGAATAGCTTTGTCTGTATTTGTTCCCATCACGCCAAACAGTAACTTCAAGTGCCTGGGACAGTGACATCATGATGAAAAATTGTATCAAAGGTGTGAATCATGCAGGGATAAAAATCTTAACAATGCAATTGACACCTGTTTTCATATAACTTCAGCAGCACTCCTGGTGGTACAGTATAATGAAAATTTTCTAACATGAAAGCTAATGGGAAAAAATTGTGAAGTCGAATTTCAACAAAAATGCTCAGTAGTGACACTACAGCATAATGTGTTTTACTCTGACAAAACAATCACAGCATGAAGCAGAGGTTAGATTCACAGAAAAATGTGTACAATAGATTCTGGCCTGTATTATAATTGCACAAGTTAAGACAAAACACTAGGACAGGCAAAAGCTGTGTTTAGCATATTACTAAATACCACTATAATGGTGCTCTGATAGCAACCATCATAGAGTTCACGTGGTATAGCCATAGGCTGAAACATTGATAGATAAAAGCTGTTTGCATAACTACTAACTATACATCTGCCTAATCGTAAAATAGTATGCCATGTTATGCTAAACTATCCAGTAAACAAAAATGTTTTCCCTTTTGTTATCTCCATCCCTCAGCCTGTGAGAAAGGCATGATTCCAGACAAGCCCAGATGTGTGCATAGATTTATTTAAATGCTAAATAATGGCCAGTTCCTTTTGAATGGTTGTGCTCTTCAACATTTTACTTCTAGATAACCTGGTATTTTCATTCTTTGCTAATCTAGCCATAAATACAAGTCATATCAGAATCAGATAAACAAGTCAACAGGGCAATTAGTCCTGTTGGCTCTCACCCCAGCCCTATCGCTTCTGATGAAGTTGGACCAGGTATCAACATAGGGACAGAAATCAACACTCCAATAGATGACATTGGCCAGAAAAGAAATAGGCACATATTCTGATAGTTCTCATACTTCAAAATTGAGGTATATATATCAGTACAGCACATTAGCTGCACTGTTTACCTGTTTTTATTTTTATGTTAAGTTGTTAACATTTCTAATCTACCACTTACACCTCAGAGATAGTTCTCATACTTCAAAATTGAGGTATATATATCAGTATAGCACATCAGCTGCACTGTTTACCTGTTTTTATTTTATGTTAAGTTGTTAACATTTCTAATCTACCACTTACACCTCAGAGAAAAAATTGCAAGGGACTTGTAGTCCTTACCATATTTCAGTTATCCAGTAGCTAGCTAAGCCAGATCGCAGCAGGCGTAAAATGTTAGGGAAAAAAATATTTTTGTCCTCTGTAATATTACTTCTCGATTATTGTTGTCTAGACTTGGGAGGTAGTAAGGCTCTGCGACATAATTTGTCTAGACTTGGGAGTAAGGCTCTGCAACATAATTCATGGACTATTCACACAGTAAACTATAGAAAATGAAGCTACCAGATTACTATATTCAAAAAAGATAAACTTGAATATTCTCCATAGAAAATGAAGCTACCAGATTACTATATTCAAAAAAGATAAACTTGAATATTCTCCAAACTTAAGAGCAAGTTTAACTAATTTGCTATCACCGAGCGAATCATCTTTAACTATAGAACTTCTCTTATTTTATTTTCAGAACTAGTAGAGATCAAAATACAAACCTCTGATAAAGCATTAACAACTGATAAACCAACACCATGAAGCCCTCCAGAGACACTGTAACCACTCTTTGAACCTCCAAATTTGCCACCAGCATGCATTAACTGCATCGTTAAGACAGCAGGTTAATTATTAAGATTTCAAATGTTGACATCAAGAAAGACAACAGAGCTTAGAAATGACAAAAATGCTTTGAAAACTGAGTAAGCATAAACACTTAAAGGCAGCAAGTAACCAAACAAGCACCAAATACTTTACAAAGAAAAGAACAGATAAAAATCCAAGTTTTGCATTGCTGAAATCCATGCACATCAAAGTTCGCTCAATAGCAGAACTTCTGTTTACACGGTGATAATCTTAGGCAACAAAGCCATATGTCTGCATTACTCAAGCAAACAATCCAATACGACGTATGCATAAAAAACCACTAAGCCCAGAATGGAAATAAAATCATCATCACTTGAAGGAAGCTGCCATTTTTATCCTTCTTAAGAAGGTATACATTCAAAACTTTTCCTTCTTCGTTCATTGTCCTATGCTAGCTGCAGTTGATTTTTTTACAAAATAAGCAAAGGAAATAAGAATAAAATCACTGCAATTTGTAGAACGTATAGTCAGGCTCCGCATGGTTTTGTTTCATGGGCATACAGCAAAACAATATTTCACCTGTGTAGCTACAACCAAAAGGCATAAAATGCAGACCAAATAAAACATTTTGTGCATGCACATGAGTTGATTGAAAATGTATAACAGAAAAAGTCCCATGATTAAAATATTGTACCAATACCTATAAAAATAATAATATTCAGTAGGAATTTGTCAGATGATGTGCTCTCTTGCACAGAAAAGGAAACATAACTAAGTATGCAAAGAATTTAGAGTGGTTGAAAAGTCCAATAAACAACATTTTTAGTCTGTATGATCTAAAGAGGGTTACAAAAAAAAATTAACTATACCGTTAAGACAGTCTCCACACAAGATTTCTTCGTCTGGGGGTGCATATCCGTAGGAATCTGCAGTACATGAGATTAAAAAACTCAGTAAAATGACAGACTAAATGATACTCCATGTTGGCTAATCAGTGCAAGATATACATGTCAAGTAGTCAATATTGTTCATTTAAGTTACAAAAATGATACGATGAACCAAAATTTTAAAGCTCAACAATCTAGCAGCCAGTTGTTCAATCAACTCGCCATTTGAGCTAAAGCACAGAAATCCTGCAATCCTTTATAAAATTCAGGCAAACTGAACATTTTCAATTGACAAAATTTTATTGTGGGTCTGTTTGGTTCAAAGAATTGGGATGACTGAACTCTATTGGCTCTCCAATTCAACACAGGGCTGAAATGAACTGCTCTCTAATTCTAATTTATGTGTTTGGTTACTAAAAGATTAGCACTCTGGAATAGAATCACAACTAGGGACCTGGTGTACCCTCCTTTCGTCTTTGTCAACTTTTGTTTTGTGGGCTCCATGGCCAAATACCCTGAACTCCAGGACCCCTCTCCCTCCATAATCCAGATCCCCTCCACAGCCAAGCTCAAGCTAGCCCAGCTCGTTCTCATGCAAAACGTGCCATGGGATTCACCTGACAGCAGTGGCGATGACCCGTGGTGACCATGAAGATCATGTCATGGTGGCCATGGAGGTCACCCCGGTGGATTCCTCCATGCAGTTCCAGAGACTAATCATGATTCATGAACCTTGCCCCTGAACTGTATCCAGGTAGCCAGAGTACGGATGAGGTTCTGGTCGGTGGAAAATGAGCAGAACAGGAACAGAAAATTGGCCTGGGAGAGAGGAGGCAACAGTGGCCATGCCAGGACCTCAGGGCTCATGGGGTTCATGCCCAGCCCCAGCATTAGCAGCCATAGAGCTTCATTCCTATGATGGCAGTCATGGATCCCACCTCTATTGTGGCCACGGTCATGGATTTTGGCATGTTGGCAACCATGGATAAAGTTGAGCATGCAGCCCGTGGGCCGAAGGCACGGTCATTTGGCCCGGCCCGAGCACGGCACGGCCCGATCCTAAC
>Ga0182004_10004033_pt1 | contig 11787 bp, 6 predicted proteins | sample Sormic07211540_1_FD_120479 | JGI IMG/M metagenome (GOLD analysis project Ga0182004, IMG submission 120479) | Endophyte microbial communities from Sorghum bicolor roots, Mead, Nebraska, USA - 072115-40_1 MetaG | ecosystem: Host-associated > Plants > Roots > Unclassified | place: USA: Nebraska...
ATTCATTCTCTCTCCATTCTTAGCCAATCATATCACTTCATGTCTTGGATTTTGTGTAGACATGGTTTCTAACTTAGACCCAGTTTCTATGATTTTTACTCTCTCTCTTCAATAACTACATTGTCACATCAGCAAAATGCTTAGGTGGCACTGTAATTAATGTCTATAGAAATCATGATACTTTCTGCATTGGGAGTGCCCTAACGATAAATAGGGACATACAGTAAGTATCATAAGCATAGAAATTTTAATTTTAACTTTGTGGTCAATTAACTATCAACTTTAGCCAAGCTAACGTGGAGGTGACAGAGAACTCTCAAGTCAAGAGAGGATTAGCTTTGCTTTTCACCCTAATCCTAATCCTCTTCCAAAGTTATACTATCAGCTTTACAGATACTTTCCTGCCGACTTTAAATTAGTGGCATGCATGACAAAGCAAGTAGGCAGACTTTTTAACAAACAAAACACGGCACCCCGGGCGTGGATATGACGAAAGACGCCTTTTCGCAAAGCAGTGGATTTGGCAAGGGACAGCTAATAAAATACTTATACATAGTAATACTTTTCATTCAATTCAAGATGCGCCGAGAGGAGACCGAGGAAGATACCAGCCACAAGGTCCAAACTCACCCTGCAGGCCACAGGATTCCAGACGAGTATGACAAAAATTGGGATAACTACTACCATACATTTTGTGTGATTATAAATACAGTACGAGTTTCTTTTGAATGATTTGAATTAATTATATGTATACCCTTCATCAAATAATAGAGCACCGTCCACCTCCGGTAAACCGTCTAACATTCTCACAACAGTATAAATCTAGAACAAACGGTAAAATCATTCAACCTATTTACTAGCTCCCAGCCAGAACACAATCTATATACTCCATAATTCCATATCGCACCTGTTTGGTTGTGCAGCCACACAGGGTTGCTTGCCAAACAGCAGTCATAGGCCGTCGATTTCTGTGGCCTGATGGCTGAGATGGATGCCTACCGCTGCCTGCCAGGTCACCAACCAAACATGTTTTGAATGCCTGGTGGTTTACGCGTGTGGGGTTATATTGTTCTCTAAAAGTTAAAAAATTAAAATCGAAGTGTCCAATCAATGCACATCAAGGCATAAAAACTAGTGTCTAGTGATAAATACTCCCTACGTCTCAAAAAAAAAGTGACGTTTTTTACTTTTAGACATCGTGTTTAACCGTTCGTTTTATTCAAAAATTTTGTGTAAATTATAAAATAAATAAATTATTAGTAAAGTATATCTAATAATAAAAAATAAGTCTTAACAAAATATATAATATTTATATAACTTTTTTGAATAAGACAGATGATCAAATAAAATGTGTGAAATTCTAAAATGACACTCTTTTTGGAACAAAGGGAGTAGCTATCATCATGGTGCATAGAAACCACGCAGGTCTAGGAAGAATTTTATTGGTTATTAAAAAGAAAGATCAAATAGCTAGCGACTCTTAAATAGCTAGTCTAGCACGATCTTCCAAAAATACCTCTTTCATAGCTCACATAGCTCTCCACAGAAATGCTTATTTTTTTGTTATTTCTATATCTTATTCAGCTAGCTATTTGTAAATTGCCATTGCGGACGCGCGCCCTCAATCATAAATAAATTCATTGATGCGTGGAAACCTTCACAATAAAAGCACGTAACCCAATCCAATATAACACAACCTATCACACTAACAAATGCTTGTATGCATTGAAACCCACCTAAAATTCTTTTTTTTTTGGGACAATTCTTCACTATAGAGCAAGTAATTGTTGGGTGGATGGCGTTTTGTAGGGGTAGAGATAGAGATAAAAAAAATGGATGTATATGGTTGAGTAAGGAGAGACAATGGAGAAGAGAAAATCTGGTGTGTATGTTTTTAGGATGGTGCATTTCTAGGTGCATTTGATGGTGCGGACGTAATCTGTATAGAGCAGGTAATTGTTGGGTGGCTATAGAATAATTTAAACTGGTATTTTATAGAGATAGAGATAAAGATAGAGATATAGATATAGATATAAATACATATAGAGATAGAGAAGAGCTTAGAGATGGAGATAGAGATATGATAAAACATGCATGCTATGCAGAAGCATGCTAGCATGCAGACAACAAACCAAAAATCTTTTTTTACAACAATACTTCACAGAACATCAAATCAAGAAACGATTTTCACCATTAGATTGATGATATTTTTATGCACGAGTTGACATTCACTGTGAAGTTTTTTTATGAAATAGTATTAAGAATAAATAAAATTTACATTTTAAAGGAGATATTTGTATGAAGCATTTTTTATAAAAACTCATAAGTGCAAACATAAAATGTTAGGATTATTCTTCTCTAAGATTTGAATTTTCAAACCTACAAGTTTGTGTAACGACTAAACATTTTATGGAAAATATTTTTATATAAAACCCCATGAATAGAGGCATAAAAATAGCAAGATGTGCTATTCTTCCAAAAAAATTAAAATTTCAGTCATGGGTGGTTCGTGCGAATCATTGGAATTTTAGTACCTACAAGTTCGTGTGGCTCCACTTATCATAGTTCTGATCCAAGTAGCACGTGCACGTCCTCAATTCACCTGCACACTCTCTTTCATCCTCCCGCACCCTCCTCCCCTGCGCCTCCCGACCACCTCCTTACCCTAGACACCTCCAGATCCTGTGATGCCATCCTCACCCTTGCCCCCGCCTCCACCACCTCCCCTGGCCCCACCATGGCACGCTAGAGCTTCGTTGGAGCTCTCTGGTCACAAAGCTCAGGCAAAGCCCTAGCACGCGCGTGGCTACCGCTTTCTTCCTCTCTCCCTCCTCACTTGCTATCACGAGCACTAGTGAACTCTGGCCATGGTGCGCCCATCTTGACCTGGTGCCCCGACCGCTGCTGTCGTTGCGAGGGTCCCAAAGATGCCTGACCGCCGCCCCACCGCCTCGTCGGCCTTCCTCCCCTAAATCGTCCCTTCCTTCTAGGACTGTCAAAGTTGGGGGAAAAGGGGGTGGTGCAGCTCGCCAAAACCCTAGCCGCCACCAAAGCTAGGGAAGAGAGAGGGCAGTTGCGGGTGAATCAGATGGCCAAGGAGAGCAGCAACGTGGATCAACGACGCTGACAGGTGTGTGTGTGTGTGCCGAGCCCCGTAATCTTGCGCGCACGAAAACTAGATATCATGATATTATTATTATATGTTATACCTCGGAAGAACAAGTTTTGTGTACCTCCTTCAAATTTTCAAGATATGCATTAACACATTGTATATTTTGGACATACCTAAAATATCACAAAAGTCAACACCAAGAATAATCAAGGAAGATAATGAATTATATGATTGGTAAGAAAAAAACTATACTTGTAAGATTACTTCCTGTCCAACTACTTTTGAACTTTGATATAATTCTACAAATGAAAATTTCACAACAATTGAATATAGGTCAAACACAATTAAACATATATGGAACAAAAACCATTAAAAGCCATACTCTCTTGTTTTCAAACCCAAGGTATTTACTAAAAGTCGTTGAATAATGAAACCTTCCATAATTTTCAATAAACAATATTGCAAATAAAAGACATAAAAAGGAACACAAATCATAGCAATTTTGATCTCCTCTACAGAGAAAGCAACACCCTATTCGCTACCGAATTCATCATGGAAGGCGAGCAAGCCCTACTTGACCACATATCGTTCATGACCTCACCACGAGGTGAGCTTGGTGAAGACAAGTGTCATTGCTATAAGGTGAACTTTGAGGGCTCACCGACCTCTTCACCTACCGTCATCATCCCTGGTAAGGTTTCCTCGGCTACTCTACTTTTTCTCTTGCCCTATCCTCAAAACTTTGCTCATTAGCCATAGGAGAAGATAAGCAGGGGTGAGGGCGATGATAGTGACTTGGGCTATAACCTACGCTCACTAGGTGCAGAGGGCGACACAACATTGGATGGGGTAGGAAGTGACAATGTCGAGGACTCAAGGGAGGGGTAGCTGGCGCCGAGGTGAAGTATAGAAGAGATGAGATCATATTAGGGGAAACCTATTAGGCTTTGAAGTGTTTTTTAATTGTAGGAAGAGTCCATAATTAGACCTTTACATTGGGAGGGACTTATCGTGCAACCCGTCTTGAACCTCCTATCGTGCCCCTTCTCCGCCACCACCTCCTCATGCCCTCCACCACCAGCCCTCATCCTCGTTCCCGCGCTCGTCCTCGTCCTCAACCCCGCCCTGCCATCGTTCCTTCTTTTGCTCACCCCCGCCATCGACCACCACCTAGGGCCCTAGCGCGCCGAAGCTCTTGTGAACCCTAGCACCTATGGCAGTCGCCTTCTTTCCCTCTCCCCCCTTCCCCACCGCCACCATCTTCTTCAACTTTGGCGAGCATGATTGCCGCTATCTTCTCCAACTGCGCACGAGACTCCCCTACTCCAACCATCTTCTTCAACTTTGGCGACCGCTAGGGCCTCTAAACCGTCCGACCACCATTCCTACCGCCTACCCTGGTTGCCTCCCCTTGGCTAGCCCCTTCTATAGTTGCCGAAGTTGGAGGAACCCTAGCCACCGCTACAGTCGTCTTTGTTTCCGATGGTCACACGATGGCGCTGCATGGGAGCGATCGCGTGTTAGAATTTCTGCTTACATTGCGGCTTGATAAAGATAACTAAAGATCACTTCCGTTTTATACATGTTCATGCCCCTCACATACATATCCGATATTAATATCAATGATCAATGTAACCACCTGACATACCTTTTGTGTTCCTTTCATTTGTTAGGTCGTCTTGCGTTAATAGTTTGAACTTTTTGAATTAAGTGGATCAAATAAACAGGGGACCTCACAGTAAAAAACATGAATATATATACACAATACAATATAATTATGATTATAGAAAAGGAAAAAAGAAAAGAAAAAAAATATGTTCACCTCCTTCCCTGGACCGCGTGGGTAACAAGAAGATGGTGTGGTGATGAAATGCGACGTCGGGGAGAGGTGTTATTGTAGGAGACGAAGATTCTATTCGCCTCCCCCTTCTCTCTCTCTCTGCTCCTCTGCTCTTTATACTACTACTGCTTCAGTTCTCACCTTCTCTCTCTGCCCTCACCTGACTCCCTCCTTCCTGCCCTCTCTCTCTCTCTCTCGATACCACCGCCTCCGCTCCCCTCCAAGCCTCTCCTTTTTCCGCCCTCCGAGGCTCCGACGTCCTCCGACGACTTCCAGGGCGGCGCCGCGCAAGGGCAATAACTACCTGTTGGTCACCGAGCCAAAAGGGGATTCTTTTTTCGGTGCTCGCTGATCGATTGATGAGCGGCGGGCGGCGGCGATGAGGGCGGATCTCAGCACCATCCAGCAGACGCTCACGCCGGAGGCGGCGGCGGCGCTGGCGCGTGCCATCGACGAGGCGGCGCGGAGGAGGCATGGCCAGACCACGCCGCTCCACGTCGCCGCCGCGCTGCTCGCCGCGCCGGCCGGGCTGCTGCGCCAGGCGTGCGCTCGCGCGGCCGCCGCCGGTGCCGGACCTGGCGCTGGTGGTGGCGCCGGCGGTGCGCACCCGCTTCCGTGCCGCGCCCTCGAGCTCTGCTTCTCCGTCGCCCTCGACAGGCTGCCGGCCGCGGCCTCGGCCGCGGTGGCGCATGCGGCGGGGCCGCCGGTGTCCAACGCGCTCGTCGCGGCGCTCAAGCGCGCGCAGGCGCAGCAGCGCCGGGGGTGCCCCGAGGCCGCGCAGCAGCCGCTGCTCGCCGTCAAGGTCGAGCTCGAGCAGCTCGTCCTCTCCATCCTCGATGACCCGTCCGTCAGCCGCGTCATGCGCGAGGCCTCCTTCTCCTCTGCAGCCGTCAAAACCACAATCGAGCAGTCGCTCGCGTCGCCCTCGCCGCCGCCCGCCGCCGTCTCCACCGCGACGGTCGCCGCAACTACACCCCTGGCTCCGTCCCCGTCTCCGCTCCCGCGAGTCGGCACAGCCAACGCCTACATCAACCCTCGCCTCGCGGCCGCCGCAGGCGGCGGCGGAGACAACGCCTACATCAACCCTCGCCTCGCGGCCGTCGCAGGTGGCGCCGGGGACAACGCCTACATCAACCCTCGCCTTGCGGCCGCCGTAGGCGGCGGCGGGGACGACGCGCGCAAGGTGCTCGACGTCATGCTTAAGCCGGCGCGGCGCAACCCGGTGCTCGTGGGCGACGCCGGGCCGGACGCGGTGCTGAAGGAGGTGGTACGCAGGATCCCGATGGCTGGCTCCCCTGCCCTCGCCGGAGCGAAGGTCTTGCCGCTCGAGGGCGACCTCGCCAAGCTCGCCTGCGACAAGGCCGCCATGGCGGCGAGGATCGGGGACCTGGGCGCTTCGGTCCAGAGGCTCCTCGCTGACCACGGCGCCGTGGTTCTCGATCTTGGAGATCTCAAGTGGCTGGTGGATGGCCCGGCGGCAGCAGCGTCAGAGGCGGGCAAGGCGGTGGTGTCGGAGATGGCGCGGCTGCTAAGGCGGTTCGGAAGCGGCAAGGTCTGGGCCGTCGGTACAGCGGCCTGCGCCACCTACCTCCGATGCAAGGTCTATCACCCAACCATGGAGGCCGAGTGGGATCTCCAGGCCGTGCCTATCGCCCGCAGCGCGCCGCTTGCCGGCGCAGGTCTCAGGTGTGTTTTTCTTCGCTATTTCGCCTTTTGTTGCATCTAACATGTATCAGCTTGTTTTTCCGTTGTCTTGGACCAGAGTAAAATTGTAAAATTAATTTATACTTGATAACCAAAATTCACTACAGTTGTCATGATTGCTACTACTACTCAAAAAAGTTTGGTGCCTTTTCTAATAATGCAATAGGTTTCTAATTTTGTACTCTGTGATCCAAAACAAATGATCTAAATCAATTTATTGAAATTTATAGGTCTGGAGGCACTGGAATTTTGGGCAACTCAGTGGGGATGTTATCACCTACGCTCCGGCCTATGCCGCTGACACCAACGGCACTCCGATGGCCACCGGGGGCAGGGAGTGACCATCCTCTGATGGCTAAGCCAACCATGTGCATGCTTTGCAAGGGTAGCTATGATCGTGAGCTTGCCAAGCTCGCAGCGGAGCAGAAGGAAAAGCCAACGTCCTGCCCTGAGGCTGTTAAGCCTGGTTTGCCACACTGGATGCAGCCCAGCAGTGATCAAACACAGGTTTGTGTCTTTTCTATGTGTTAGCTCGTAAAAGCAGCTTTGGTTCTAATGGAAAGGTATTGATATAGTTATTTATGCTTTCACAGACCAAGGAGCAAGAGTTGAAACGGAAGGAGGCTGCCGAAGAGCTTGAGAAGAAATGGCGTGAGACTTGCGCCTGTACCCATGGTAACCGTGCTGGGGCGCCAGCTGTCTCCTTGCCGTTGGCTGCCTTAGCTTCACGCCCGCCCGTCGAGCCCAAGCTACAACTTGCCAGGGGTGGTGTTCCCACCCTTAAGATGAACACCAGTTGGGACAAGCCTGAGGGTACCCCTACATCTGAGCTTCGTAAGAGTCCGCCCGGCAGCCCAGTGAAGACTGACCTTGCGCTTGGTCCCTTGGATCCTGGTGCTACTGTGGAGAAAGACCAGAAGGAAAACTACACTGAAGGGCTAACTGCTATGCAAAAGGCTAAGATAGCTGGGATATCTGATATCGAGTCTTTCAAAAGGCTCCTCAAGGTGCTCACAGAGAAGGTCAGCTGGCAATCTGATGCTGCCTCAGCAATTGCTGCTGTTGTAATACAATGCAGAACTGGCAGTGGGAAGCGGCGAAACATCGGGACAAGGGGAGACATATGGCTCCTGTTTGTTGGTCCTGACCAGGCAGGCAAGAGGAAGATGGCGAATGCATTGTCTGAGCTGATGGTAAATGCTCAACCAGTGGTTATAAACTTTGGTGGCGACTCTCGTCTGGGCAAGGATGGTAATGCGGGTTTCTGGGGGAAAACCTCACTTGACCGGGTCACTGAGGCAGTTCGGCAAAATCCATGTTCAGTTATTGTTCTTGAGGGCATTGATCAAGTGGACGTTGTTGTGCGGGGAAAGATCAAGCGGGCAATGGAGACTGGTCGCTTGCCAGACTCTCGGGGACGTGAGGTCAGCCTTGGCAATGTCGTCTTTGTTCTCACCACGAATTGGTTACCTGAGGAACTCAGGAGACCAAAGTTTGAAACATTGCTCCAAGATGAAGGAAGGATGTTTGAGGTAGCAAGCTCTAATTGGCAGCTGGAGCTTTCTATTGGGGACAAGCAGATTAAGCACCGAGCGGATTGGCTATGTGATGATGCTCGTCCAGCAAAGGTAGCCAAAGAATTGTCCGGTGGGCCTGGTCTATCACTTGACCTCAATTTAGCAGTTGGGGCATTGGATGACACTGAGGGCTCACGGAATTCCAGTGATCTCTCTGTGGAACAAGATCAGGAGAAAGGGCACCTTGCAGTCAAGTGTTCAACACCAGACCCTGACTGTGATTTGTTGAATCTCGTTGACGATGCCATTGTGTTTCGGCCAGTTGACTTTGCACCATTTAGGAAGACTGTCACAGATTGCATATCAGCGAAATTCGACTCAGTCATCAGGAGCAGTAACTCATTCAGAATCGATGAAGACGCTGTTGATCATATGGCAGGCAGCATCTGGCTCACTGACGAGAAGCTTGAAGATTGGGCAGAGAAAGTGCTTATGCCCAGCATCGAACGATTGTGGCGCAACGTGAAGCACTACAGTGGCCGTGCTGTTGTCCGACTTGCAGCAGTCACAGACAAGGCATTGCCAAGGTGGGGAGGGGGGCGAGAAGGGCTACCAGCGACGGTACCGATCGCCATTGATGGCATGTAGGGAGGGAATTGGGGGAAGTACATTCTTTTGTATGGTAGGTATGTACATATTGGGGAGGAACTCAGGGGGAGGTTACTATATGAAGCACATAGGGGAGGAAGGGTGAACATCCCTTTGACTACCAAATAGGCATGGAGGTTATAGATTTTATAACAAAAAAGATGTGATCTATAGTTTTGATGATAATATATGTAGCTATGTTCCTTGAAACTAAAAAAAAAAGGTTTCTCTTTTGCACTTGCTAATGTTGCAAGGGTTGTTGGTGTAGAGGAAAGTAAATAATGATGTAGCCCTCAATCAAACTCGACTCCTATCAGAGCAGTTGTGATGCATAAACTGTTGAGCTTGCATCAAGTGGCTTCCTATATATGATTTTTATTTTCTGGGAGATCTCAGAGGTGTTTGCTTTGTTTGGTGTGAATGTATCAATACATCCTCCTCAGCTTCCTATATGTCTTGCATTTCTGTGGAAGGCTACTGTTGGAAAATGGGACACATATTCATAGCTACTCCGTAGCTGTCTTTCGGCTGCAGAATAGTGGTCCAAATTGATTAAATGAAGAAACACGTGTGGTCCCTCATTTTTGTTCAGAAAAGTTTATTGCTATTGCCGACTTCTATTATTTTTTATCACATTTCGCCTAGTTCCCATTTCCGAATATCGTTTTCAAGGTTGAACTGAGTGATGAATCTCAGCCATGCTGCGGTCCATGTCGAAACCTAATATCCAATAATTCCTCCCCAGAAAATGTTTTTAAAGTAAGTACATAAAGGTGTTCCTGTTTTCTCACTACTTTACATGTGACAACATTTCTGCTTTATATCCCCTTTTGAGAGGTTAAAGGTTGACCACACAGATCACTACTACCGCTTTATGCTGTGGTTCGTCTGTTTTACACCTGTTGCTTCCTCTACATCACTACTGCCACTTGAGTTTATTTCCAAAAAATAAAATAAAATAAAAAATCATCAGAGATTTTGTTTTACCTTCCTTCGGTATGTCATGTGGCCAATTCGGTGGCGCCCTGCCACCCATACCTAGTCTAAGCTATTTAATGTGTGTGAGTCATGTGGCATGGCTTGATCCACCAACACCACTCTTATTTGGAACTGAGGTATCTTGTTGTTTTCTCCATGGAAAAATCCCCTCCTCCTGGTCCAAAAACCAAATGGCCACTTTTTGGCCTAATTGCGGGCCCACACTGATGTGGCAGATCACGAACTCGAATCAACTTGGAAACATTCCATGGTTGTTTATAGTATTAGTAATAATGTTTAAGTGCTGATTAGAGGCCGGCCTGCCTGAGTCACCCTAAGAAAATTGTACCACCGAAACTCTCAGCCAGCAAATTAGACTGCCGATCACCATAAGGATCTCTAGATGCGGGGCCCGTCTGTCAGCGACGCATCCACTCGTTTATTGTGGGTACATGTAGCCATGGCCAGTCTTGTTTAATCCATCAAGTTGGGTCTATTATTAACTTTGATCTGTACTTTGCAGCCCTCCCTCGATCGGTTTGTTTGTCTGATCATGCAGGGTCACTAAAGCTTTTTCCAAAAGGCATGGCGATTGTTTAAAGCTCCTTTCCATGTGACAAAAAGATAAAGTCTCGCACCATTTTTGTCTTATACTGACATGGGGGAGAGAGAGAGGGGCGTCCGTTGTTGGGCTGTTGGATCAGCATCAGCAACCTTCTCAGACGGCGGCAGATAAACTTGGCTTTCAGGGGGTCCACTTGTCACTGAATGATTGGGCGGCCATACCGCTGATGCGAGGGGTCGTAGGTAATACGTTTTAGTCAGTCACCATGCATGGTGGAGGAAAAGGTTAGCAAGCAAGCCGTGTGTGTGTGACTGGATGGGCACTGTCAGTTGCCTTTTGCCCAGGCTTTTTAGTTGCTAATGGGTTCATGCGTCTCCTTCTCTTTTTTATTTATATTTTTTGTTTGTTATTGATTGATTATTGATCTCGCCGTCACTTGTTTGTGACTTCACCTTTTTATGGCCCTCGTCCCATGTGGAGCGAAAGTGATCATCATGATGCAACAGCTTGGCTTTGAATGGCAGTTTTCCTTTTCTTTCAACTCTAGATAGAAAGTGGAGGATGGAGAGAAAGGATTATGTCTTGCTTTTTTTTTAGCCTAGAGCAATTTTAGAAGGGTCTCTACTTGAGTCATCATCCTACTTTAAAGTGTTGAGAGAGAAAAAACTACACTTCAACAGATCCCTACTAGGGTCCTAAAATTTTAAAGGGCCTTCAAAGCCCCCTCCCACGCCTCGTTCCGAGGGGCTCTAGTCGAAGTCCTGGAACTATCGTTTCTAATAGTTTCTTGTGCGCACGCTTCTTTCCCGCTTGTGATAGAAACCTACACTCGCTTCCCACTTCCCTCGCTTGTGCGTGCAGCCCCATCCATGCGCCTCCCAAGCAAGAAGACACCGGTGCAGTCAAATATACCTAAGAGGTTGTGTCCTAGCTCCTTCCTTCCCGATGGCTTCCCCTCTGTGGCTCCTTTCCCTTCCCGCCTGCACGCCGCCCAAGCAAGAAGATACTGGTACCGCCATATCTGCCGAAGAAGTTTGCGCCCCTGGCTCAGAAAGGAAAGATGATGAAAAGTGGATCATAGGTGTCAATCTGTGTTAGAATGAATTTGAGGGCTCTTGTTGAAGTTACTCCAAGAATTTGTTAGAAAATTTTAGCAAAAAGAGGAAAAAGAGAAGTTGAAAAGATAAGATCACACAACAAGCTGCAAGGAGGTTTTCTTATTCCTCCTGTTTTCCTCTCTTCTTCAGGCTCTCTCTTCTTTCTCCTTCTAAAACATGAAGGAGAGGCTAAGCAAGGCTGATCACAACATAAGCCCCATCGGATTTGCCTCCTAATGATAACCTAAGTCCAACAATAATCTGTCCTCGCATATATATATATATATATATATATATATATATATATATATATATACACACACTAG
>Ga0182004_10004034_pt1 | contig 11787 bp, 5 predicted proteins | sample Sormic07211540_1_FD_120479 | JGI IMG/M metagenome (GOLD analysis project Ga0182004, IMG submission 120479) | Endophyte microbial communities from Sorghum bicolor roots, Mead, Nebraska, USA - 072115-40_1 MetaG | ecosystem: Host-associated > Plants > Roots > Unclassified | place: USA: Nebraska...
AGTGACAGAGGTAAGGCCACAGTGACCAGGGTGGTTGGAATAGTTATCGCCTTGCCCTGCCACGGTATGGAAGCCGTCGCGTCTGTCATGTCGTGGGTACGGGCGTCGTGCGGTGGAAGTCTTGCTGCCCAGGCGGAGTGGGGTCCGGCGCCCGAGCCTGGACGGGGCCGAGCGAGTCGGAAACTGCGTCTGAGGCCCTGAGGGGCCGGGCGAGCCGGAACTCGCGTCCGAGGCCCTGAGGGGTCGGGCGAGTCGGAACTTGCGTCCGAGGCCCTGAGGGGTCGGGCGAGTCGAAACTTGCGTCTGATGCCCTGAGGGGTCGGGCGAGTTGGAACTTGCGTCCGAGGCCCTGAGGGGTCGGGCGAGTTGGAACTTGCATCCGATGCCCTGAGGGGTCGGGCGAGTCGGAACTTGCGTCCGAGGCCCTGATGATTGCGGTTAGTACGTTTCTTTGCGTTTTTTCATTGCTCTGAGTTGGGTATCCCTTATTATGGTACCCAACATTAGTTTTAGTAAATTGGTTGTCAAAAAAAGTTTTAGTAAATTGATGAAACTTTATGTGCTAACCTATTGCTTGCATAGATGATGATCATGATGCTGATGGTGGAACCAAGGTGATCAAGTGCTCGGACTTAGAAAAGAAAAAAGAGAAAAACAAAAAGCTCAAGAAAAATGTATAATTGGTTAAGGAGCTTTTTAGTTTGCACTCAAGACACCATAGAGGGTGTGAGTGATTTAGGATTGATAGCCATACTATGAAGAGGGGTGAAACTCATATCGAAATACGATTGTCAAAGTGCCACTAGATGCTTTAACTTATTGCATATGCATTAGGATCTAGTGAGAGTACTAACTCCTTCGAGAAAATGCTAACACTTTTGCACATGTTGATTTACACATGGTGGTGTTGGCACTTTTACAAAGAAGGTGGAGTTGATGGGTAGAGAGGTTTGGGATCCTTTCGACGTTTTTGTGAAAATAAAATATCTATTTTCCACTGCGCTGGAGATGGATTTGAAAAGGTGGCGAAGTTGCGAGCATCGGATGCTGCTTAGTGTCACGTCGGACGCTGGGCTGTCTCTGACGTGTACTGGGCCTTTCTGCACAATGTCGCACGGTGCACTGGCGCGTCCGACGCTCTAGCACCGAACGCGGCTGGAAGACTGTTGATCGTCTGACGTGTAGTGACGTCAGCACGGACGCGAGCAAGGAGTTTCTATGGTGCACGCATCAGACGCCCAACTGACGTGTACGACGGTGATTTTCACCGTTTGGAACCTCTCTGAGTTGCATCCAACCTGAAGGCTCAGCGTCCGGTGGTTTTTGTTGAAGCATCTGACGCCCCTTTAACAATGACGCGGATTGACTTTGTGACCGTTAGAGATCGACGCGCAAGATTCAAAAGTGGGACCCTCTCCCTCTCCCTCTCAACATTGGTCTAACCCATCGCATCGCACCGATCTCACCTCTCTCCTTCCTCCTCAACAGATCGCTCTTCCCTATCCTCGGCCTTAATCTAGTCGCACCATCCATGTCCTGATCCGATCCTCCGTCAAGTTGTTGATAGAGCGCGATCCACTCCACGACGACATCCCGCCTAGGGCGCAGTTGGCAAAGAGATGGAGAAGCGATGTGCGGGCATGGCAGAAGGATGGAGCAATGGTGCTTGGGCTTTCTCGACACCGGTGGCTTGGGCGACGACTAAGAAGAGCGTCGTAAGAGGAAGAAACGAGTAGTTGGATGTGGGCCCCAACTTATTAGGGAGATGCAACTCTCATTTTTTTAGGGAAGGTGAGGGAGATATTGGTGACCACATAAAAGGGAGAGGCCGGAGAGCTATTAGGGAGTTGCTATAGCAATAAAATTGCCTCATCTCCTCCAATATGATAGGTTGATGAGAATGAGGGATGATATTGGAGAGTTGCTAGAGACGGTTCCCTAAAATTCAGAAAATACTTTATGAACATACAAGAAAGAAGAGAGAAATTTTAGATTATAGTACAATGTTAAAGCTAATACCCACTAATTTCAGCCAAAATCATAAGCCTGATTTCTCTGAATATTATACTTTAATTTACAAATGTTATTAATACACTATTACTCACTAGTTGTATTTAAGTTTCTTTCTTTGAGACAAGTACTACGTTAGTCGTTTTCCTTTTTTTTTTCTGGGAGAGTTCCTTTCTGCCTTTGCTTGGGAGGCCCAATTCCTGCCAGGAGGCCTAGACCCATGTGGACGTGACCGTGGTGGATCATTTCCAACTTCCGAGTTGGCCATGGGCTGGCAGTCCATTCCTTCCTTTGATGAGCCAATCAGCCCAGCGCGGCCTGCCGGCCTCGTGAGTCGCGCCCCGGCGGCCGGCGGCGGCTACGTGGCGACGGCCGTCCAGTAGCTGGTCATACAGGCGCTGGCCGGCGTGCCGATGATCCGCGCCCACTCCCACCCGCCGCACCCCTCCACGGAGGGCGGCCGCCGCAGCTCCGCCAGCTGCACGCCAGGAAACCAAACCAAACAACAGGAATTATACCAGCCGATTCATGAAATGCAACGCGGCGGCAGATCAGGAGCAGCTTGCACGAGGTTGCTTTGGCGCTTACCCGGCCATCTCGCAGCTCGAAGACCACGGCGTCCTCTGAGAACGGCACCGGCCGCACGGCTGCCACCTGTTCGCCCAAATGCCACAGCGCCATCAGCACGAACACCAGAACATAGATTGTGCAATGCAGTTCAATTCACCGGTTTGAAAGATGCAGCTTGGTTGGTGGTTGGTGCAGACCTTCCCGTCGCAGCTCCCGCTGAACCCGTCCGCGTAGTGCGCGCCGGCGCCGGCGCCGGGGCCCGTGCCCGGTGTGGCGCAGCTCTGTTCATCAACAGCGGCCGGCTCTGACGGCGGGTGCCCGTGGCTTGTCCACCTCCACGTCCTCCCCTCCATGTGCCGCCGGTACACGTGCCCGTCGGAGCCGACCACGAACAGCTGGGAGCCGTCGAAGCACGGGCCCGGGGCGCCGACGAGGGTCACGTCCCGGTGGGGCGTTCCGTGCTCCACCCACTCCCACCCGTCCTTCGGGCTGAAGTGGTACTCCACCAGGCCCCCATGCTCGGACACCATGAACAGGGAGCCGGCCAGGGACAGCGGCGATGGTCGCATGGCGGTCCCTGGGGTGCGCGAGAGGACCAGGTGAGGTGATTGGTAATGCCTGTGCCAGAGCTCCGTGATCCTGTTGTACTGGTAGAGGCGGCCGTTGCGGCCTACCACGAAGATGACGTTTCTTCTGAAGACCTCCTGGTCCACTATGAAAGCAATCTTAGTGTCAGGTGGGCTGTGGCAGTCCTTCCACTTGAATTTCCGCAGCGCAACCTGCACACAGTTGCAAGGACGTTACTGGAGCCTCCTATACACAAGTTCAGTTTGTATGCCTGCATTGCTGGATGCTGGATATGAGGTAACTTCACTTCTTTATTTGAGGGTAAAGGAAAAAATGGTAATGGAAGGAATAAAACATATATGTATATCATTAACCCATTCTTTGTGCATCCAGTAATTTGTGCCTGCATGACTGTTTGTTTCACGGTTTCAGTAATTCAGTAGCAATTTACTACTGGTGGTATATATTACTGGTCCTTTCAAATTTATCAATACAAACGTTTATATAAGAGAAACATTCAATTTCTCTACTTCCTCCCATTGCACCTATGAGTAATCTATAAGTTACAATGTTTAGACTTCTTTTTATTGCCTGAATTTGTGTTCTTAGCTATCCCATTGCCTGCATTTACTAAGATATTATGGAAGGAGTGTATGACATAATACAACATATTAACTTCTAATTTGTAAATAGCCAAACTTTCATAGCAAAGTGAAGATTTTATCTGACTTGTCCGCCTTGAAAAATTAAAGCCTAATACCAGAGTAATTTTCTATGATTTCCTTGTTATTGACATATTTTGAGTTCTTTGTTTCTGTTCTCTAATTGTGAATTCCATCCTGTGGATTCTCTTGTGTACTCTAGATTACTCCATGAATCCTACATTCAGTTTTTTTATTGTTCCTAAGGGAAGAATCATTTGCTGACTGCTAGGATAGAGAGAACTATCTGTTTTATTTTAAAAATGTGGTTTAAGGTACCATGAAGGAACACATGCTATTTAACCATTATGTATTTATATAAACTTATAAGATCTTTGATTATTTCCATTGTCCTAATGAAAGTGCCAACAATGAATGTTTTTCATCTAACAAGCCCAACATGACTCAAATTAAATTGTGTTTGAACTTCTACCGTGAACTGTAGCAGCCTGCCTCGCTTGTTAACAAAGAAGAGTGCATCATCTGTTGTCACTCTGCGCAAGAGACCAGGGATGCCATCCCATGGAGACCCACTTGCTACCTGTCTTCCCTTCTTCATCGCTGTGCAGTTAATCCACAACAGTTCGTCTCCATTTCTTTCTCTAATGTGTAAGTTCCCATGCACGTCGACAAGATACAAACTGCCATTGTAGCTTCCTAGTGTTCCTTTCATGGCTGTAACATGTTCATGTCTTAACCACAACCAAATACCATTGCTGTTTAAATATTCAAAAGTCAATCCATTGTCTGCTATAAGGAAAAGCGATCTATCTGCATGCATCACCCGCATGTGGAAGTTAAGATCAATGGTCCTTGATAGGAAGTTGTATGATTCAGTTTCATCACTCTGCTGGTAGCTGTTAACATTTAGGTAGTGCTGCTTATCTTCTACTTTACGCCTCCTGGAAGGTGGGGTATTGCTCAAGTCATTTGATTCAGTGTCTGTAACTATATTCTTTGCTCCAGTAATACAATTTGTCGGACCATGCTCTTCACTGCAATATTCTGCATTCCAACCTTCTGTTTCTGGTGCATCTAGGATGGACCACTCGTACTTGTTTGATAGTTTTCTTCTTATGGTATTTTGGGGACTCGGACCAAAATCAGCACCCCCCATCCCAGGAAAATGTAGCTCCCCAAGCCTGCCATCATCTAGTGGGAATATCATTCTGCCGACTTGAACATGTACACCTGGGACGTTTCTTGCAACCTTTGCATGCTCAGGGGACATGTGATTTATCCATTGTCCTCTTATCTTATTGCTTTGGCCCCCACCTTTTTCAGCAAAAAAACAATGTTAATATAGTCCTAGCGAGGATGTCAAATCCAGTTTGGTTAGTTTGTTTTGAATATACTAATGTTTCAAATGTAATCAAGCTTGAATCTGTGTGCTTTCCCTCTTACTGAAAAACCAATCTCCTAGTTCTTCCTACAATCTTTGGTATTCTACTATTCTCTGAAACAATTTAATTTATTTTTATGTTTCTTTTACTTGAACGACATGTGGCACAAATATAAAGTATAGGATGACTATTACCTGTATATTTTGGAAACTGATACTCATATACTCTTCCTGTGGTTGTCGTTAAAAACATTGAAGTTGCATCATTGAGTTCATCCTGCTGAACTTGTGTAATTGAACTAAGTCTCTGACCCGTAGGAGCTCCATGTTTGTCCCACTTCCACTTCCTTCTGTGCAAGCGCCGCTCCACTAAAAGGCCATCCTGCCAATCTATAACTACCTTTAACAACAAAAGAGGGGGAAAATTGTTCTTGCAGTGAAAAAAGGGGCATGAGCTAGGAAAATATTGTTCGTGAATTCCTGTTGTTTTATTGTTCCTTTTGCTTATCTTTATTTAGTAAATGAAGCTTAAATCATGATTAATGTTTAATTTCGTTGTGGAGAGTAATGTTCATACTGATGTGGCACCATACTGTCACTGTTCTGCTATTAAATATCCAACTAATCATATGCAGATCTTTTTTTTTAAAAAAAAAAGTACATTAGCTTCATAAATCGTCCACCTGGAACTTATAATATAAGAGTTAGCATGGCTTAGAAAAATTTCAGTTTTAAGCAGATTATGTTGTGGGTGAGCTCTGAAACATAACACATCATTATTATCTAGGATCCGTTATGATAAAACAAATTCTAACATACCTTGGTTATCAGGAAAAGGGACACTGAGTTAGACCCTGACAAACCATGTAAAGCACAGCCAGCTGATGATCTTAATGAGATATTTTCTGTCAGTTCTTCACTCCATATATGCTTTTTCCATGATGGCTTTGTTTCTTTGTCAAACTCGTAGAGGTCTCCAGTGGAACTGCACTGCATATCCAATCTTAACATTGGACCAACAATTTGAACAAATATACCTTACAGGGTGTGCAAAATAGACTGTTGATAACTATACCACTTATATTGGATAAATAACATAAATGAGTATAATAACACCTACCTAAGCAGGTTTATCATTTGTGCCACTTAATGCACCAGCGTCTTATTGTTTTATGTTTGTTGTGCCCACAGTCCACAGATGGAGTAGTAGGAAAACATGCTAAGTAGGAAGTGATTCAACCTCTGATCAGGACAGGGGTTGGGCAAACTGGGACGTTCTAGAACTGTGTTTTTCCCTAAAGTAGACTGAAACACCATCTAGTTCTCCAGAACACATGCTCTACGTACCTTACTGTGAACAATGTCCCTGGCCGCAGATTTCCAGCATCAGATATGTACGACACATCTGCTCCTGGAGGACGCCCATGGTAATTCCACCTGTACATTGATGATGTTGGACCATTTAATATTTTTGTTCAGTAAGTCATGATGTAGCTTGTTGTGATGAGAAAATTTTGTTTTAAGAAAAGTAGCAGCTAATTCGCAACATTCACTTTAATAAGCACCCCGTTAAATTCAGATCTCCAAATGTAAGGGAGTTTCTTTAATCTGTAGAGTATATATGAAAGTCATTACATTTATTGTACCTCATCATTTATATAGTTTTTCATTTGAATTTTAAGCTAAGATGCTACAGCCATGCAAAGAGGTTGAGATTCAGAAAACGGCAATACAGGCTTATAGCTGCATACCTTAGAGGCTGAGTTTCTGTTACCTCAAGCAGGGATCCATTCATGATAGATAGGAAAAGTTTCCTGATTAGGAAACATCTGTCAGTCAATGCATATTAGCTGATTTAAAATTAACTAGCAAATCCCTGTTTTGCAATACTTAGAAGCAAGCTGTACTGTAGAGACTCACCTTCCATCATTGGATGCAATCCCATTTCTTATACGCATAGCTTGACTTTGTGTTTTTAATCCAAGATTCGTGAACTGCTGGCCAGAGTTGAATGTCATCTCTGTCCAGATAGGCTGGGCATGCTCATTTAGCTGTAACTGAGAAGTGTAGACATGTTAGAGTTAAATTGCAATTAAATGAATTAATTTGGCAGAAATTTTCTCTTGGATGTGTTCGTTTTACTGGCCAATATTTCACTCTTTCTATGCTATCCATCTTATGATTTTATAGTTTATAAATGCAACTAACATGATTTCAAGTTTAAAAGAGAAAGCAGAATGCTCCGGTCATCTTTTGATTTTACATGATATTACAGCTTGTGGTTAATCATGTCTTTATGCCTTACTCACAAACAAAGTTGTACCTGATCTGGACATTTTCTGCTCTTCTGCTACTTTCATTACTGTGGATTGATCTTTTGTTAGTTGTTACTTTTGCTTTTGCACGACTTCTTCTGTAAAAATTTGTCTGCAATTTATGACTACAACTACTGCTCGTTGGTGAACAGCTTAATTTGATTAGCCCATGTTAGTATTAAGAATACCCCAGAAAAGTAATAGAAAACTGGGGTGTTTTCTTTTTATAAGAAGTTAAAAGGATAATAAACCACTGTTCTATCATAACGCAAACACTTCAAGAAAAAGGATGACCTATAGACATAGTAATAAAGGGGTAACCTGACTAGAACTCCAAGTCTGAATAAGCTGGAACTGTTAATCATCGGGATCAACTTACCTGGTAGAGGATTCCAGCTTCAGACAGAGCAAGAATAGTTGTATTCACAATGAAAGTTGCTATGGCATATCCAGCTGAAGTAGGGAGTTCATGAGGAGCAATCACCCACATCACCCCATTCCAGAACCTCTCGTAGATCGATCCACTCTGGCCTGTCACCCAAACTGATGATTCTGACATTCTTGTCAAGGAAATTCTTTTCCGTATGGGCAGGACCAGGTCATTTGTGTCTTCTGCATCATCTCCTTGAAGCCTTGTATCTTCCTCCTCTTGACTATGAACAGGAGGATCATGACCAGGTTTCCTCGTCAGTTGCTTGATTGATCCTACCTTTGTGCAGGTACCATTGATACAGGACATCAAGTCGAACGGCACGCTTATTTCCACCCAGGTATTACTCTGTTCCTGGTACTCCCAAAACTTGTTTGTCTTCTGCTTGAACCTTGCTTCATGCCTCGGGCTGGGATTTGGAGTGCACCATGAATGAGCAGGAACAATGGCCTCCAGGACAACGAAAGCTGCAAAACATGTAAACCACGAGAGGAACCTGCAAGATGGACCATCCATGGCCATCTAACAGATCTTTATCCTTCATAAAGATGCATGCCAGCCTCCGAGGTTTCCTCTATGGCTGCGCATAAATTGGGACGAAGCCTGGAAAGCTGGAAGCTAAGATATCATGAGCTTCTCTCTGGGTCTGGGTGGATGGTATATTGAAACTTGGGAGGACCCCCTGTACTTGCCCGTCCTGCAGTTTAGCGAGGCAACTGCAAATGCAAATAAATATTTCAGTGGGGGTATTGATATCTCGGTGTAAGCCATCAACTGTCATTTGATGGAAGCCATAAAGTCCTATGGATGGTGCATTGGTGGTTTGCTTTCCTTTTCAATTTCTTTTCGGCTGCAACTTTCTCACCCGTCGTTGTTAACCTTTCTCCAAATCAATATTTTTCTTAGTAGATAGTAGTTGTACCTTCACACCTCCCACACGTTTCAGCACCGTTTGAAATGCTGATCTTTTACTGAACATCTTTTATGCGTGCCCATGCAGTAGGGGAGAAAAGCCAAGGGAATCTTGGATATTTTTATTAGTGGAATCTGATGTTATATTCATTGGATGGAATAAAGCTACATCTTCACATATAATTGTTCTGCTGTAGTCGTTTTCTCCTATTCCTGACATCGATGGTTGCTTAGGAGTTCAAATATCCAAACGCAAGTTGCCAACGCTAACCTACCACTGATGACCCCATAACTGCAGGGTGCAGGCCATAGAGAAGAACAAGTGAAAGGAACTCTATTGCTGATATCAGCCTGTAGAAATTGTTTTCAGGCTGTTTTGTCATCGTCTGCTGAATGGAATATATCAGGTCAGGTTGATAGTTGATTGATCTCTAAAGTCAGCTGAACCTTAGCCGTCGGCGTGGGGTTAACCGGTGAAGCGCAAAGGTGAGTTCTGCTCTGCGTCACCCTTGACTTTGCTGTTGATTATCAAACTCTACCTCCTTCCATTATTGGTGGCAAAAGAAAATATTTGATTCAGTGGCAGACTAGCAGTAATCAATAGCTAGCCTCGATCTTCATCCTGAAATTGTCTAGTGATCTGTGCAGAATAACGTCAGTGGCCTCTTCTCCGCTGAAACCTTAATATAAAAGGACAGGTGAGTCACGATGTTCAAGTTTGTTAGTCTCTGATCTCCTCAGGCCACTAATTGCCCTCCCACATGTCTCTAGCATGTTACCGGCTTGCTACTAGCAGTGCTAGGGAGGGACACATCAGAAATCAGAATTGTTTCCAAGTACTGACCGGTTGGAAAGCTAGGTCCTGCTTCTACCTGTTCTGTGTTTTTGAACTGCCTCTTTTATGGGATCTCATCAGCTGCAAGCACTGGACTGGCAATAATTCATTCTTCATTATGCCTGATCTGTCGATTGTCACTGAAGTGTGACCACTTTGCACCCAACGGCTTTGATAGCGGTGGAAGCACGGTGCGGTCAGGCAGGCAAAACGTGAAAGGCAGCCTTGCGTGCATGTCACGGTGTCCGGAGCCATTTCTGGTCATTTCTGGTGCACCGTCCATTATATTCGTACAGGGATGGTACCATAGGCACGCAGGTTAGCGTCTGCTTTTTTTTTCTTCCTATTATTTTGAGGGATTCACAGAGCTGGAAGCTTCTCTTCCTGTACGAAAAGCTTTTTGGAAACAAAGTTTAACTGATCTTTTGCTTCTTCATTATTAGCATGCTAAGCTATTGTGATTTTGTGATGTGAGAGGTTCCTGCCATGGATTTATCACTCGGTGCACTGGCAGGCCACGAGGAGCTAGCGGCTAGCCGTCCATGAATGGACCGAGAGGGTAGCAGTAGCAGCTTCCCTTCCACTGATTACCTGCTAGCTCCAAAAGCAATTATCCCTAGCAATTATATATTGGGACTCGATTCATCTCTCAAGCTAAATTCCGTGGTCCTATCTCTACCACTCAAATTATATACTCTGCCAATGGTTTTTTGCCTGCCCTTGTTGGAGTTGTTGCTTTCCTGTGAACCCAACAAAACCCAGCGAATTTCATTATTCTTCTAGTGGGAGAAAACAATCCTTATATATGAGTAACAAGACTAAACATGTCCAGTCATTAAGGTTTAAATTCTTGGCTTGATGCTAGTACTTATTTATTTATTTATTTATTTCATGATTTAGTGACATTATTCTTCTAGTGGCAGACGACGTGTATGTGCTGATGACTTTGTTAACCTTGAGATCTATCAACTTAGACGATGTTATGAGCACATATGCACGATTTGCCAAAAAAAAAGTTTTTTATTTGATATATGAATTGCTCTCAAATAAAGGGCTCATAGATAAGTAGACGAGAATCTTGGATAACCTAATCCACCGCACGAAAAGTAACCGGCCCCGTGCATTAGCAGGAAGCCAGGAACGCTTACCTGCTGGAACATCGTTTGACTTGACGATCGACTCGAGTATGGACACGATCCTTTTCAGTGGAATCAAATTGGAATCTAAGCACCTGGAGCTGCTGTTCGTCCACGTGGCTTGAGAATCATGAGGAATCTTATCACTTGGTTATGGAAAAAAACCAGACTTTCTCGGCCCCGCGCTGTCATAAGAAGATTCAACAATGTCTCCTCTTTTGCGTTGAATTATCTTAGGCTCTGTTTGATTCATAGAAATTAAGAGGAATTAAAAATTAATCTGGTACTAAAATGAAAAACACACGGGCCCTTTAGACTACTTTGCTCAATATTTTCTTGTTCTGCTCCACCTTCATTGTAGAGCAGTGTCACTCTCGAGTTAGCCTTATAAGAGCAACTCTAAGAGCTTGACTTCTTATTATGAAGACTATTTTAGAACTTGTATAGCAAAAAGTAGGCTCCAATAGACGTGTTATTTGGTTTTGTAAAATAGAAAGGTGGCTATCCCTTAATTTTTTGTGGCCATATATAGCCAACCACTCATACTGGCTATCTGATTTTGTTAAATAGTAAGGCAATTGTTGGCTTCTTCTTTTTTAAGAAGTTTTCTATTTTACAAAATGACTAAACAATGAAATTTTATTACTAATTTTAGTCAAATTCTTGGAGTTGCTCTAACAGACTAACACAGAACAGATACATCTTTTAGCTCATATAGCTCTGCTTTAGCTCCATCGATTGGAGGTTTTGGTGTGATGGGCTCTTAGAATGTTGTATCTTAACTATTGTGATATATTTAGCTTGTGTAAATGTTTGCATTTTTTTATTATTTCAAATACTGTTTGCAACTAGATGCTACACATGCCACTTCCAAATTAACGGTCATCACTTATCACATTAATACACAATTTCATGGCTAACATAAATGATGTTTGCAGCTGTACCATGTCCCATTCGTTTGTGTTTGTA
>Ga0182004_10004035_pt1 | contig 11786 bp, 15 predicted proteins | sample Sormic07211540_1_FD_120479 | JGI IMG/M metagenome (GOLD analysis project Ga0182004, IMG submission 120479) | Endophyte microbial communities from Sorghum bicolor roots, Mead, Nebraska, USA - 072115-40_1 MetaG | ecosystem: Host-associated > Plants > Roots > Unclassified | place: USA: Nebraska...
GGCCCCACCAGGGGCCCACCTCGGGTGCCCTTCTGCGTGGTGCCTTTAGACTCCTCCTATTTTTCGTTAGATACATTTTTAGATAAATTTTCATACTGGAATAAATAGAGCTTAATAGGATGGTAATTGGATAAATTCTATTTCATCAACTACTCCTAAATCAATTCTAAATAAAGTTTAAGTTGGTGTCCATTTACCTTGAATAACGTACCTTTGCTTGATTGTAGAGTTACCGCTCCATGTGGTGATGAATTCACGACGGTGAAGGGTCTTTCCCATTTGCTCCTCAATTTTCGAAGCCCGAATAATTTGAACCTATAATTAAAAAGTCATACCTTATCTCCTAGTGCAAATTTCTTCTTCTTGATCCTCTTGTCATGCCATCCCTTCATTCGTTCTTTATAGATCTTTGAATTATGATAAGCCTTTTCTCTCCATTCTTCTAGTTCTGATAATTGCATTTTTCTTTTCTTGTTTTCTCTCCAGCGGCTTATAAATCCATGTTCCATCTTTTGATAGCCCAGTGAGCTTTATGTTCTAGTTCAACCGGTAGGTGGTAGGTCTTACCATATACCAGTTGATATGGTGACATACCCAAAGGTATTTTATAAGCTGTCTGGTATGCCCATAGTGCATCTAGTAACCGATCCTTCCATAAAGTTTCCATATCATTTACTATTTTCTGGAGAATGTTTTTGATTTGTTTATTGATGTTTCTGTCTGGCCACTTGTCTAAGGATGATATGGAGTAGCAACATTATGTTGTATTCCATGAGCTTGTAGGTATGAGTGAAACTTCTTATCAGTGAAATGTGTTCATCCATCACTTATAACCGTCCTAGGTGTTCCAAACCTTGGAAATATAACCTCTTCAAACATCTTCTTTGAGTGTCTTGAATCAGCTTTCTTGCAAGGCATGACTTCTACCCACATGGACACATAGTCAACTGCACCAAAATGTACTCATAATTCTGCGATTTCACAAATGGTCCCATGCAATCAATTCCCCAAACGTCAAAGAACTCTATCAAAAGGTTGTTGGTGAGTGGCATAGCATCTCTAGTATTGATATTTCCATGCCTCTAACACGACCCACATCTTTGGATGAAATATTTGGTGTCTTCATACACGGTTGGCCAGAGGAAACCACGCTGCCAAATTTTTGCATGAGTGCGGAATACCCCATAATGACCTCCATATGGTGATGAATGACATTTTACAATCATCTGCATGACTTCCTCCATTGGTACACATCTTCTAAGCAACCCATATGAGCGTACCCGGAAAAGGTAGGGTGGATGCCATATGTGGAGATGACGTTCATAAATGAGCCTCTTCTTATTTTCTCCTAGTGGTACATAACCTGCAACCATAAAGTTCACAATATTCGCATATCAAGGATCTGTCTTGGTCACTTTAAACAGCATGTCATCTCTTAATGAGTCATTAATAGGTAATTCCTAAGGTTTTTTAAAATACATCCTAAACAAATGATCAGCAACAGGGTTTTCTATTCCTTCTCTATCTTTAATTTCCAAATCAAATTCTTGAAGTAATAAAATCCATCTTTTTAATCGTGGTTTAGCATCTTTCTTAGTGAGCAAATATTTAAGAGCAGCATGGTCAGAATAAACAATTATTTTAACTCCAACTAAGTAAGACCTGAATTTATCAATAGCAAAAACAACAGCTAAAAGTTATTTTTCAGTAGTTGCATAATTTAATTGTGCTTCTGTCATTGTATTGCTATCATAAGCAATTGCATGATGTGTCTTATCTTTTGTTTGTCCTAAGACTGCGCCTATAGCATAATCACTAGCATCACACATAATTTCAAAAGGTAAAGACCAATCAGGGGGTTGAATGATTGGCGCTAATGTAAGTACTTTCTTAAGAATATTAAATGATTCTAAGCATTCATCATCAAGTTCAAAAGGTACATCCTTAGCTAATAATCTAGTCATTGGCCAATCAATTTGTGAGAAATTTCTTATAAATCTACGATAAAAACCACAATGACCAAGAAAGCTTCGGATTCCTTTTATATTAATAGGTGGAGGTAGCTGTTTAATTACTTCAATTTTAGCTTTATCTGCCTCTATACCTCTATTCGACACTAAGTGTCCTAACACTATTCCTTCTCTAACCATAAAATGACATTTTTCCCAATTGAGGACTAACTATTTTTCTTCACATCTCTGCAAAACCTTATCTAAATTTTCTAAACAATCATTAAAAGTTTTTCCATAAACTGAAACAAACTTCCATGATTTCTTCTATCATATCAGAAAATATAAACATCATACATCTTTAAATAGAAGCGAGTGCATTACATAATCCAAAAGACATTCTATGATAAGCATAAGTTCCATAAGGACATGTAAATGTGGTTTTGCTTGGATCATCAGGGTGGATAGGGATTTGGTGATATCCTGAATAACCATCAAGGAAACAAAAGAAAGAATGATTGGCTAAACGCTCTAGCATCTCATCAATGAAAGGTAGAGGAAAATGATCTTTCCTTGTTGCCTTGTTGAACTTTCTATAAACTATGTACATTCGCCATCCCATGACAGTTCACTGAGGTATTAGTTCATTTTTATCATTTTGGACAACTGTCATTCCTACCTTTTTAGGTACAACATGCATAGAACTTACCCACTCACTATGCGGTACAGGATATATAATCCTTGCATGCAAAAGCTTTAAGAATTCTTTCTTTACTACCTTTCTCATCGTATTTTGGAGTCTACGCTGAGGCTCTCTTGAAGGTGTAATTTTTGGATTGGTTCGTATGCAATGAGTGCAAAGGACAAGGCTAATCCCTTTTAGGTCTTGGAGTGAATAACCAAAAGCAGCTCGGTGTTTTTCTAAAACAGTTACTAGTTTATAAGTCTCTTCATCTAAGAGTTTCTCACTTATAATCACAAGATATTTTTGATCATTATTTAGAAAAACATATTTAAATCCAGAGGGTAGTGGTTTAAGTTCAATAGGAGGTTTAAGTGGCTCTAGTAATTCATCAAGAGGTTCAGGATCAATACGGTCCTCTTCCTCCTCATCGATGAAGAACTGAGTATCATCTTCTAAATCAGGCTAAATAAAATTATCAAATTTAGTTGTCTTAACCTCTTCTATTGGATATAATTCAGGAAGAGGTTCTATTTTAACTTTCACTGCATGAGTTATCAGTATTGAAAAACTAAATCCTTTCACAAATTTTAATTTTAATTTACCACTACAACCTTCTTGAAGAAGTTTTATTATGGGTACTCCAATCATTATATCAAAATCGCACACATCAAATATATAGAAATTTAGCAAAATGCAGAAATCATTAATAACAATAGGAAGTGCACTCAAAACTCCTAAACTAGGAAGAATATGTCTTGAACAATTCTTTAATAATTTATTTGTTGGAATTAATGGTATGTCTCTCAAAAAATTTTTAGCAAAAGTATATGACATAATGTTGACTCCTACATCTGGGTTGTATAAAGCTTCAAAAGGATATGAATCTACTTGCAACTTTATAGCAATAGAGGGTGAATTAAAACGAATTACTTGAGGGAATTGCTCAGATTTTGTTAACCAATCATCACCCAAAATAAAACTAATTCTCTTATAATTTCTCTAAGAAATTTTAAATCATCGGGATGTGAGAAATTTGGATTAAAATCCCTAGATTGTTGGGGTTGAATAATCTTACGATAAAATGTAGTATTATCATAATCATTAAAGAAATCATCCTCAATTTCAAACATCCATTCAGAAGCTGGAGTTACCAACTTCTCATTAGCTACTTCAACTATAGATTGAGATGAATCAGGTAAAAGTTTATTTTTAGCTAACAGAGATTCTTCTTCTAACAACTCTTCTTTTTCTTTAGGGAGATCATGTAAAATATTTGTAAGAATAGTTTTATCATGCTCGACATTAATATGCATAAATGCTCCCCCCAAGGCCAAATTAAGGTATTCTTGATTTCTATCATTAAGGCCTGAAAAGAAATGTTGTAAAAGCATGGGTTTTGGTCAAGCAAGATGAGGTCCAGAATTTACAAAGCCACCAAAACGAGCCCAAGCCTTGACTAGCGATTCATTGTCTAATTGTTTGAAACCTGTAATTTCAAATCAAAGTTTAGCGACCTTTTCTACTGGGAAGAATTCCAGGCAAAAGTCTTTTCATAATATATCCCAGTCCCCTTGAATATTCCCAACATGGCGATTGTACCATTTTTTTGGCTCGACCCGTTAATGAAAACAGGAAGAGTTTCCATCTTAAAGTCTCATCGGCCATGCCCTTAATACTCAGATATAAACATGCCTGCTCAAAATTGTTTAAGTGAGAATTGGGGTTTTCACTAGAATTACCAGAAAAAGTATGTTCTTGAACTAATTTGATTAGTCTCAGGCGTAGCTCATAGCCAGATGATGTGGTAGGTTTAGAAGATTCCTTTGGCTGGAGGTACGATCCCGATGGTGCTCCATATTGATATAAAAGTTGAGATTCATTTTCCATAATTTATATTTTTATATTATTATTATTGTTAAATAAAAGGATAACTATAGACTAAGATAGACTAATGTGAAATTCAGCAAACCGTTCCCTGGGAATGGTGCTAGAAATGCTTGTTGGTATAAATTAATTGCACCCTAATAATGATTATAATTAGGTTATCCATAAGCGCACAGATATATACTGATCAGCACTTCACCAAGATCAATCCGGTTTTAATATCAAACCCAAAGTAATAGTAGGTGATTTATGACCTAGTCTATAACTTCTTAATCTAAGGGGGTACAATCAATTTAGAAAACTATTGAGAATGATTAAATAGCTAATGTACTCTGGTTCTAATAACCGGTAAGCTTTGTATAATTTCATCTTATCGAGTAAGTAACCCGAATAGGAGAAGAAACAGAGTAATCTCCTTCCACACACCTATAAGCCTACCAGTCCTATCAACGAGAAGTGGACTACAGAGGATTCAAAGCAGCTATAAAGTCACCAACGCGAGCTACCACTGTACGGCTGATCAGGGGAGCTTTCAAACACATTCTTCTGAACATGCATACCATCGATCGCATGTCGTACATCCAAGTCTTTCCAGTATGATAAGTATTTGAAGAAAATGGACTTCTTCTTGAATGTGTCCCCTTCATCTACAAGCAACCATAGCCCAGACACCATCTCTATGCTACGAATCACTACTCTGACCTAGGAGCTACCAAAATCAAAGTACTCAATATAATATGAGTTGCAAACCAAAGAACGAATAAAAACAAGTTGCTTACTTGAATTAGAATGGTAAATACAACAGTACCTCAGAACACAGCTCTGGGCGAGGTAGCCGAATGTAGATGAATACAGCTCCTGAGGAAGCTCCGACAGGTCGGGACTCCTCTAAATCTCTACTCCTCTACTCTATCTCTCTAATCTCTATCTTGATTGCTAGCCTAGATCTAGTGGATCTCTATCTAATGCTCAGACTCTTCATCTCTTGGTCTGGCCTCTTCTAGGGGGGTCTAGCCCTCTATTTATAGCTCGGTGGTATGGATACGCGCCGTTGGATCAAACCGACTTAACCAAGGGCCAATATGCATCAGGAGAGGTGGTGGAGGAAGCTTCTGGAAGGGAGAGCAAACCCTAGTCATAGGCCGGCCGGCGGCCTCTGCTGGTCCCGCTGCTTTGCGTGTCTTCTAGAGCCTTCCTGATCCTTCTGGTGATGTCCTTTCATCGCGTATAAGTTTTGTGGTAGATTAGCACTTAAAACCATTTTTTAGGCTTTTCTAGATACCTCCATAAAAATACACAAATCACCAAAATTTGTGGAAATCGTCAATGATAACCCTATTCTAGTAGATCTTTATATCTGGTGGAGAGAAAATACTAATAAATATTATGGGTTAACAAGTGTCAATAGGCGGGCACCAAGACGCCCGACAACCTAGGGTATGCCTTTTCCTTCTTTATTTTGTTTTTTACAGAGATTGTGTTAGCACAAGATGTTCTGGGTCGAGGTGGGTTATACAATTGTTGTTTTGGCTACAGGACTATCTGACTCAAGGCCCCCTACTGGGGGCAGTGACGCCCCGCCACAAGCACCAGAGGGTGGTGCCATTCCTGACACCTCGATGCCTGATCCTTCCACGTCGGGCCAAGTTAAGGTCCCTTGCCCCTAGCAGTTCGGAAAGAGGCCCTGAGTCCCTAGAACTGGGAACAAAGGCTGCTTTGACCGATGTTGATGGCAGGACGACGGCGGGTTCACCCTCACACAGTGAGCATACCATGGAGGAAGACGTCGAGGCTCATTGGACTAAGGGGTGGGCACCATGGCCGACCGGGCTCCATGCGGCTGAGGAGGAGAAGAAGAGAAAGGAAGAGGAGGAAAGGAAAAAAGAAGGGAAAGGAGGAGAGGGACAAGAGTGCATCACCGCCGCTCGGTCCTCCCGAGGAGGGAGCTCCCACCTCGAGCCCGCTGCGGCAACAGGAGTTGGATCAGCAGCAGCAATAGCAGCAACAGGAGCAATAGGAGCAATAATAGCAACAACAACAAGGGCAGCAAATGCAACAGCAGTAGCACCAGCAACAATAGCAGCAACAGTCACGGGAGTCGGAGTAGCCCATCTACAGCCCTAAGACTCCCACATGGTTAAAGCCAGGGCGGCCAACCACTTGTCTGGCCAAGCTAGCTTAGGATGACGGGGTCATGGCGCTGGCTGGTCCCGAGTCGGAGCTCTGAAAGACCACGTATGGTCCTAAAGGGGTCGCAGTAGGTTACGTTGAGAGCAGGGTAGCATGGGCGGACGATGTTGGTCCCTCCGAGACTGGTGAAGAAGACCCGAGGTTTCCCACCCTGGTCGACCAGATGCTGCGTCATGGGGGAACGACTGAGCTCACGTGAACATCCTATGCTCGGTGAAGGAACATGCCAAGGAGGAGCTACCCTAATAGGGGAGTCAAAGACTCCATCTATATGATCCAGTCCTCCCAGAGGAGACCCTGCTCGAGATGGACGACATTGCTGAGGTCGAGAAGTGGGAGCATGTAGAGGAGCTACACCGTTGTATGAAGCATGCCTTGACTTTGTCCGTCGACATCGTCAGCAAGGACTTCGCCAAGGCCTTCTTTGTAAGTGCTCTTCTTCTAGCGCGTCTTGGTATTATAGATTTCATATGAACCGCTATTGACATTTGCCCCAGTGCATTCTTCCTCACGACTTGAAGGAGACCTCCTAGGTGAAATTCTGATTTATTCATGCCACCAAGGGTGGGTGGATCAGGTTCCCTTCCTTGAGCACAAGCTCCTTGAGTCTGAAGAAATGCTACTTGCATCGCAACAGGAGCTGCTTTAAGCCCTGACCGATAAACAGTAGAAGGAGGATGCCCTGGTCGAGGCTCAGGGCACCATAGCGACGACGAATGGAAAAATCTACGTCGCCCAAGACGAGGCTAAGAAGGCCAAGGTGGCAGTTGAGAAGGCTCGAGAGGAGGCCACCCAAGCCAAGGAGGAAGCCGCCAAGGCAAAGGAGGGCAAGAAGGTGGTGGAAGGAGACGTCATACTACTCACTGAGTGGATAAAAGCGCTCGAGGCTGATTTAGTCACTGCCAAGGAAAGTTACAGTGAGGTAAAAACACTGGCCATGGATTATGTGTGTTTCCCAAGAGGAGGAGAAGAAGGCAAAGGATGAGCTTGAAAAGGAGAAAAGGCGCTCCCATGCCCTGGGCGCCAATGTTGATCGGCTGAAGAAGATCCTATAGGAAAGGGGCAGAGCCATCACCACCTTTGGAAAGCTCATTTAATACTTATAGGTTGAGAAGACAGAGATGGGTCGTGACTTCTGGAGGATCAAGAAGGCAAACATCGAATTGGTCAGTGAAAACACATCTCTCCATGAGCGTATCCGTGGTGAGTTTCTCATCTTCAGATTTTGTCTTTCTGGTGTGTTTGTTTTTCATGACTAACTTTCACGCTGCTATTTCACAGCTCGAGGGCGAGTTGCTGGACACCCAGACCACCTCTAGGACTCTACAAAAGGACCTCGAGAGGGAGGCGTTGTTGACCGATCGGCTTTGGACCGCGATCAGCGATCTCTTTGCCTCCTGGGAGCTTGAGCCTGCAAACGAGGCTGGGGAGATGGCTCGAGGCGATGCCCTCATGGATCAGCTGTGCTATGTGAGCGCAAACATGAGGGACCGGGTCTAGGACGCCCTCCACATCGGCGTGAAGCGGGCAAGGCGGTCATCTCCTCCAGTTTCTCATACGACATGGAGGTGGTCTCCCATGGCTTTGTCTCTGAAATCACCAAGACCGACACCAAGAACGAGGAGAGGCTCCATGCTCTTATTGACAATGCTGAGGGACCTAGTGAGAGGTTGGTGGCGGTATTTGAGCTGGAAGTTCTACCTCTAGAGGTTTATGTTGGAGGCGATGAAGGAGGCGAGGATGGAGAGGGTGGCGATGGCAAGCAAGGCCTGTGAGACTCATCTAGGTACCTAAACCCATGTTATAAGTTAGTCTTTTGCTACTTGGTGATACTACAGCCTAGGTGGCCTTGAGACTTGTAAAAATACTTGTTATAATATTTTTATGCTCGAGTTTTTTTTGCTCCTTTATTGTCTGAATCTTATTCCTTGATTAAGTTTTTGACACGGACTCATTTGCCTCGAGGGTGGGGGAGTGAGCAGAGTTACCATAGCACCGAGGCATAGGGATCCTCAGGCTTGACCTCCCTCGACCCTAAAGGGGCTCAAGGTGTTCTCTACAAAACCGTGTAGAACTTTCCGAGGCGTCAAAAGAAAGAAATAACATCGAGCTTTGTGAAAAACGTTTGAGTTTTTTAGGAGCCTAGGGGGTTCCCCCCTATTAGCCCCCAAGGGAGTTTCGATTATGATGAGGCATAGTCGAGACTCCCTTTCTTTCTGAAACTTAAAGTAACAATACATATTATCAAAAAGTATTTTCATCCATTTGAGATGTCACAAGGGTATAAAATGCATGGAATGTACAAAGCTTTGAGGCTCTAGAGATAGAAGCGACGTAGTTGTTCGATGCTCCATGCGTTGGTGAAGACCACACCCTTGTCGTCCACTAGCTTGTATGTTCCTAGCTTTAGGACTTTAGCTACCACGTATGGGCCCTCCCAGTGTGGGGTCAGCTTGTGGAATACCTAATTGCTCTGTCGTCCACGTAGGACGAGGTCACCGACGTGTAGGTCCCTTTTACGCACATGCTTGTCATAGTAGCGTTGAAGCTTCTATTGGTACCTTGCTGGGTTGAGTAGGGCCATATCTCGAGCCTCCTCGAGCCGTAAGTATGCCAGCCACAGCTGGGGCTTGGTCTCACCGTTCTATTTGGCGATGCTCAACGGTCGGTGAAAGGGGTTGGGTAGCGGCGTGCCGCGGATTGCCCTACTAAAGACTCGAGGCCCCGGTGGCTCAGGCGCCCAGTACTGTTTACAAAATTTATTGAATAACAGAAATATATGTTATTGTTATAGGCCTAGCAATAATTAAATAAATGATTAATTGTTTTGTGAGAACTTGAAAGTAATATAAATGGTTTGGTGTATCTATGAAGCATTTCAAAACCTGCTGGATTATTTTGATAGAAATAGAAAAGAGTGAAGTAGATAATTTATAATTAGGGTACATGTTCTTGGATGATGTTGACTACCTTGCAGAAATAAGTAATGCTTGTTTTGCATCATGTGCACTTTTCACCGTCCACTCACTTTATGCATCATACAGGCTCATAGAAGAACGAGGTCATGACCGAATTCAAGGAGCTGAAAGCAGCAGTGGTGTAGGAAGGCATCGAGGAGGAAGAGCAAGAAGAGGAGCTACAAGAGTGTTTAGATCGCCGCCCTAGCTCATTTTAGAAAGGCAAGCCCTGGAGCATTCTAAGTCTCCACTAGTTTCCACAAACTTATGCATATATATTATGATGGTTATATTATTGTATTAAATTATAGGAGTTGTTTAATACTATTGATGCATTAATTATCCCTTGGAATATTATCTTTCCATATACCTTGCCCTATGTAGTATAGGCTCAGGGTCAATGATTAGCTTTCTTAGCACGGTAGAAGTCATGTGATTCTGTGTCACCTGCGAGCTATAGGTGGATACCAAAGGGCTGGCAATATATTTTCTGTCATGGTTGATAACCAAGTGTTGTGAAATATGTTGAGACTAGACAGAATCTTATGGGGATGTTGGACCATAGTGGTTCTGTCTGTGTCGATTAAGGACCGACTATTGACGACCCTCTTGTCATGTTGAACGCATACCCCACAAATAACTAGAAGGATAACTCGTTCCAACTGTGAAGCCAGGACACTATTCGGGATGGGAATCGATCCAATCCATGCACTATATTAGAGATGAATGGGGGACGACAGGGGCACAACGCGAAGCTATGGTGCACCCTGGTAGTCGGCCGGTCTCTAGGTATGATGGTGCCTATCAAACCCGTGACTTAGTTCTGAATAGTGCAACCGATGACCTATAGCTCACTTGATCAGTGAGTATGGTTTGTGTGGGGAAATAAATCCCCAACTAGTTAGGAATCGATTCGAATCACCATCTGTCCTAGATGGTGAGCACTTGAATTGAGCTTCTTCATCATAGTAATGATTATGGAAGACTAGATGGTTATAGTATGTTGATGAAGCTGGAAAGGCTACAACAAAATTGATGCTATTGGTTGAATCAAGTGGTTGCTATGGTATAGGTGCTAATCTAGATGGCAGATTTCTTTAAAAAAAAATCCAGATGGCAGGTTAATAATCTTTAACTTAAGCTAAAATACTTGTAAGGTTACTTACTTGGTGACTAAAGCTTTTATGCAAAGATTGTGTCGAGCTAGCCCCCTATATAGCCTTACATGATCCTTGGAGTCAATTATTTCTAGTTTATGATATGAAAGTCTAGATGAGTACATTCTCATACTCAGGGCTCTATTTCCATGTTGTTTTGCACATGGGCAGGTATACTATGGTACTACATTAACTACCTCTACCCAGCTATGGGAGATGCCTAGAACAAAGGGCATGGTCACTCTATCTTATCTTTTACTGTTGTGGGATTGATCATACTTTGGCACTGTAATCAAACTATGTGTGTGTTTGAGAAACTATTTGCTTCCACTACAATTTTCATGAATTGTTTTGTAATAATTTTATTTGAACTCTGATGTAACCGAATTATTACGAAAGATATGTAATGTATGAACGGCGACTATTGACTCTTCTTAGCGTCACTACCTAGGATTGCCGGTCCCTGGCACAGCACTAGAAATGCTTGTGTGACACCAGAAGTGGCAAAAGGTTTTACTGCGAGTGGACGGTGGTCAATGCAGCACTTCACCAGGAGTATTCTATGTATTGTATTTTCCATGGGGAACGAGAAGTCGATTAACTAGACCAATTGAGTCATCAGATGATGATCAAAGGGCTTAAGATTGGGTGGAGAGGTATTTCTCGTATTTGGCTTCTGGCTAAGCTATCCTAAGTATACTGAGAGTTAACTCCCTTCCTACCGTGGCCAATAGGTGAAAAGGGTGTGGCGAAACACTTCCCTAGGAAGCTACCATGCAGGCCAGCTATTATTTGCAACTTGCCTAACAACACACTGAAGAGAACTCCTAATGTCCAGCAGAGGCCTATCACGCTTCGCTGCTGGCGTTCTTCAGGTGTGACAAGAAGTTCACAAGGGCAGACTTAGTCTAGACACCACGTCTACACTAATCTACTACTTTAGACCTAGCTAAGGTTTTGAGCA
>Ga0182004_10004036_pt1 | contig 11786 bp, 7 predicted proteins | sample Sormic07211540_1_FD_120479 | JGI IMG/M metagenome (GOLD analysis project Ga0182004, IMG submission 120479) | Endophyte microbial communities from Sorghum bicolor roots, Mead, Nebraska, USA - 072115-40_1 MetaG | ecosystem: Host-associated > Plants > Roots > Unclassified | place: USA: Nebraska...
AATTATAGAGTAACTAGGCTCAAAAGATTCATCCCGCGGTTTACAGATGAACTGTGCAAATAGTTTTTGTTTTCATATATATTTAATGCTCCATACATGTGCCGCAAGATTCGATGTGACGGGAAATCTTGAAAAATTTTGCGAACTAAACAAGGACTTAGGCGCGTTGAGTTCGAGGAGGAACGCCGCGCGCGTGACAAGCAGCGCGTTCAGATTCAGAGAGGCGCCTGGTTTTGAAATCCATAAAATATTATTTTACTAAAAAAATATTATAGTAAGTATAGATATCTAGTGTATCTTTCTATCTATCTCTATATCTATAGTATTTATATTCTCCCTAATATTAAAATAAGAATATATTTCCTTGCTCTTTTATCGGTCCATCCCACCGTACATTTTTTTAAACAAAAAAAGAAAGGCTATTTGCTACTCAATTAAGAAGAATAAAAATTCATACAACAACATGATCCCACCAATTCCCCTATTCGTTTCACTGAAATTTGATTTATATTAATGCTTATGTTAAAAAGTTACGAAAGAAAAACACCATTATAAGATGCATTAGCACATATGTTGTGATTGGCTTATGGCTTGTTTTTTTTTAGAAAAAAGAAAATATTCATAGAGGTGGGGGTCGCATATGCCTGCCTCCTATATTAGCCTAGTGGACTGTCCTCTCCTTATGCTAGCCCTTACTGTTTGGCAAGTAACTGATAAGTCATAACAGAAAGTACTGTGATTTGTTGTTTGAGAAAAACATTGCTAAATGGCTACAAATTCGTCTTCCATGGTCCACATCCACAAACATGCTAATTAAGCAACACGCGCATGCGGAGGCGCTGCGCATCGGTTTGCTCACGACGCAACAAGAAACCCTAGCTAGTCGGTTTCAGATTATTGCCCAGTGTCCACCAAGCACCAGCATCATCCTTTTTTTTTCAAAGATGGATCAATAGTTTCAATAACATTGGTGGGCGCGCCAAGGATCGGAAGAGCTACAGTAGTGTCTTGAACCGGCCGCGACCAGCACTCGTCCCCCGTCTCTGTCGACTGTCGTCGTTGCGCGCGGTTCATCGTTGAGGAAACAAACTCCGTCGATCAATCAGAGTGATCATCGGTTGCAGCTTGCATGCAGTGGATTTAATTTAACACTAGTACGTCACTACGTCTACTACTGGTATAATACACATCCTTAATTATTCCTTAACCACTAAGCATCCACCCATCATCCGGTCATGCACGCGGCTTCGGGTTAATGACTGAGCTGAGCGTAGGCAGCGCGTCGATCTGTTTGTCTTTTCCTTCTGGACGCTCCTACGGTTACTACTAGGGTTCATCAGTTACTACCCTTTCAAACTGCTCCACTATTTCCTCTCACGCAGTCACGTTACCACACAAGCCTCCGAAGTCCAATCGAACCAGGTTCTAGATCGGTTAGGTGAAAGGCTTGGGGTTCCGAGCCCTTTTTTTTGTTTGATTGATTTATTTACTTGCTATATGTTTATTATAGCAATTATAAACATATATGGTCTTTCGGACTAGACTAGCACCAATAATTTTTGGTGTTCACTACTAAAGGGCCTGTTTAGTTTCTTATAGAATACAAAATGTAAAATCTTAACTACTTTAGAATGATAAAATGCAAAAATTTTTAGGGTTAATTTAGTTCCATTCAAAATGTAGAATTTTTTGCTCTTATTATGGCCACTTGAGGCTCGTTTGGGCTTTTTTTTTTGACAAAATGGAGAATGACAACCATTTTGCTAAAATTTTTGCATGGTGTTTAGTTCCATTATACAAAATAATAGACCAAAACCTAGAATTTTTCATGATGAAAAGGAAACTAAACATTCCCTAAACCTGATCTTGGATCACCAAAGCTGATAGGGAGTTTAGATCATAATTTTGGACACAAACTCAAATAGGTGACCGGTCTGGCCCATGCACGTGCGCACAATGATGGGCCACCGGAGATGAAGATGGAGACGCCAACGTCTAACTAGGGTTCCGACAGGGCGAAGGGGGGAGGGGGTGACACGACGAGAGTGATGGGTTTAAGGGCGACGAGCGAGGCGGTGGGGGATCACCGGTTGGGCGGGGTTAGTGGCATCACAACAGTGCTAGCCGACGAGCTGTTGTGGGGCGGATTCGACGAGGGGGGAGGGGCAGGTTGTGGGTGGCGCGGTGAGGCGACTTGCGCATCGATGGTTGAGGCTAGGGTAGGGAGGGGGAGGGGGAGGACAACACATTGCCTTATATTTAGGGTGGGTCTTGGGCTAAAGATTTTGTTCTGGCTCGATCCAAATCTGATATGATCCATCAATCAAGCCTATTCTTGACATCTTTTTCGAGGTCAAAATTGATGACTAATGCATCTCTAACATTCAAAGCTTTATTTTCATTAATAGTATCTCAGGCCTATAGAAAACATGTTTTTTCATAAAAAATGTTTAGAATTTTTTATAGAAGTTAATTCAATTTTACATGAAAAACGTAGGATTTATGAAACTTTACCATGTTCTAAAGGGAACAATTAAGCTTTGTGGTGGCCCAAATCAAAATACTCCCAATAAAAAGGATTTTTGTTTCCTCTTTGAGCAGGGAATCAAATACAAATGCCAACAGGAAACGTAAAAAAACGAATAAACGCAGATGTGTCCCTTTTGGTTTTGTTGACTTTGCAGTCCATATGATCTAGGCAGTTCTACTATGTGCCGACCTCTTGACATGGTTAAGGAAAATCATTTCCATCCGTTCGCTTCAAGTTTCAAAACCGTTTGTTTATGCATCCATCTTTCATGGTGTCACGTCAACCGGCAGGGTGAATCAGACTATGCTGATAGTTCAAAGGTAAATTGGACTATAAATATTTGTTTCTAAAAAATTAGTTAATATTTCACTCCTATATGGTTTAATATTAGGAAAATCATAGAAAAATTGTTTCAGCTTTGAAAATTATAAAACAACTTTCTTATTTTTTATTAAATCATATTCTATATTATGGTGCCTATATTAAAATTACTTGAATCTTCTATGGACTCCTTTGGATGGTTATTTTTCTAATAGATGCTGGCGGTATCCCAAAGATTCAAATAGTTATAACCTAGGCACCACAAAGTACAAAACTATTTAAAAAAATGAAAGCGGTTTTGTAAATTTTCAAGTTACAAAACAAAACTGTTACAAATTTTCCAAGATCAAGTCAGATTTTAGGATTTTTAATCGTAATTTTTTTTTAAAAAAAGAAACATCTGTAGCCCGAATAAACAGCCCATACAGGCCCAAACTCCACAGCCCAATTAACCTCCGAGGCTCCGACCAAAAGAGGCCCGTGAAGACTCCAGTGTCAACGGGAGGATATTTTTAGCCCCCCTTCTCAATTTCCTTCTCATCCCCAACCTCTCGGTTTCGCTGGTCGGCGGCAACCCGGCTACCGGAACGGCCACCGCGGGACGTCGCCAAGCCTCCTTCCCCTGCGCGCCTCTATTGGATAGTGTTTTTCTTCTTCGTTCACCCCGCCTGGCCCGACCGCCGCCGCCGCCTTACTCCTAGCTGCCCAGGTCTCTGTCGGACCCTTTGCCGGCGACGAGCACCCACCAGACCAGGTTTGCTCGCCCCACTCTCTTCCCTTCCTTCTGTGCAAAACTGAGCACCCGAACCATGATTTAAGCTAATTATAAACTGACCTCGCTAGGCGAGGGATGGCTGCGGCGATGGTCTAGGCACCGGTGCTTGTCCTCGTCCCCTCCACAGCTCCACCAGCGGCCCAGGTTCGAACTTCAAGTAACAAGCTGCCCACCCGCGTGACCATGTCCTTTATTCTGTCCGCCCCTGCCTGAAGTAGGTAGGTCGACCTGCGCCAATGCACTGACCACAAGGGGGATACATTCTTCGGCGAAGAATAGTCTTAGGCCCCGAACCTTTTTTGGGGGGACTCGAGCTATTGCAATGGAGATTGTGAACAGTAGGTTTCATTACCGTCTCAGCATTTTATTAGTTATGGCAGTTGAAATCGTGTATTGCCACCTTCTTGCATTTACTTTTTGGTCCTGATTTAGGTGTTTACTTCGGCTTCATAGGCGTCAGCACAACTAGAATAAACAAGACAGTGAAGGTACCTAATTCATGCCATGGCTTTGCAGTTAGTTTTGTTCAGTTATGAATGCGTTATAGGGCTTGTTTAGATCCAAAATTTTTTTGGATTTTGACATCATAGCATTTTCGTTTTTATTTGACAAACATTATCTAATCATGGAGCAACTAGGCTTAAAAGATTCCTCTCGTGATTTACAGGTAAACTGTGCAATTAGTTATCTTTTTTATCTATATTTAATGTTCCATGCATGTGCCGCAAGATTCGATGTGATGGAGAATCTTATAAAGTTTTGGGTTTTTGGGTGTATCTAAACAAGGCCTTAAGCACACACAAAAAAGAGGAAGCCTGAAACTTCATGCAAGTTAGGTCATTTAACACACAGTGTGCCATACTGTCTTTCTATGTGATCAAAGGGGAGGTTCTTCCATTTATTTTTGTGCAGTTCGTTGCAATGAAATACTTTGTCAATATCTGTCACATGCAGTTTGACGTCAGTATTATGCCCTGATCTTCCTTATACTATGGTCTATGGGGTCTGCTGAAGGATAGGTTGCCTTTACCTGGAAACTTTGTCCAACCGGCTTGCAAGATAAACAGCTCTGGCAGTTGTGTAGCCATTTTACATTGTTGATGCATTGTGTTTCCATGCTTGTTTCAGTGTCATTTTGGAAAGGACACATGGATTTTGATTTATGAGTTCCTCATTCAGCTTGCACTAGTTATGACTACTATGTATGGCAGTTAATCTTCAGAAATAATATGTCGATCTCTCTCAGTCTTTGTGGTTTTGTGGAATGGTCTCAATATACATACTTTTTACATCTGTCCTGTTTTGTTTACATGTTCAGGTAGGATCCCAACCACACCAGATTGGCTGGAAGCTAAGAAGGACATGTTGCGAGTACTCTCCTGGTACTTCTAGAAAGAAGCAGGAGAAGTATGAGGAACAACCACAGAACGTCGATCTTCCAGAATTACATCCAAAAAACAAAAAGAAACCCTTTCCTGTTCCTATTAAAAAGATGTTGCAAGCTTCTCGGCGAGATAAGAGGCTTGCACAAATGCATATAGAGAAGCCTCTTGAACCCCCAAAGAATGGTTTGCTTGTGCCAGAGCTTGTTCCGGTTGCTCATGAAGTCCTTGATAACTGGAAAGTGCTCATCAGAGGGCTATCTCAACTTCTGAATGTTGTTACAGTTTATGGCTGCAGGTAACTAAATAAATGCTTCAGTATACCAGCAGCTGTTATTACAAGCAGTAGTATCATGGTGGTGTGTGCGTGCGTGTGTGTATGCATCATGCTTGTAGGTGCCAAAAAAAAAAGAGCAGTATTATATGAACACACTTTTACATAGGCATGCATGAAATCAGCATTGTCTGCAAGGATTTGCCAAGTATCCTGAACTTTTGTTGGTGGCTGGTGATTTTGCAGAAAGTGCCCTCAAGTTCATGTTGGTCCAGTTGGCCACCAGATCCAAGACTGCTACGGTTCAGGAAGCCAGCGTCGGAACAGTCATCACTCTTGGGCCAGAGGTTCCATCAATGATGTCCTCATCCCAATTGAGTCTTACCATCTTTTTGACCCATTTGGACGGAGAGTGAAGCATGATACTAGGTTTGATTATGACAGGATTCCAGCAATTGTTGAGCTATGCATTCAGGCTGGTGTTGACTTACCACAATATCCCTCAAGGCGACGGACTGCTCCTGTCCGGATGATAGGCAAGAAGGTGATTGACCGTGGTGAGTTTGTTGATGAGCCTAAGCCACACCGGTCAGAAGACTGTGTATCTCTACTTGCTGAGCTCGACACATTCAACAACCAACAAGGCCAGTCGCCTTCACCATCAAATGTGCAAGAGCTCGCCGAGAGGACACTGAAAGCATACCTCAATGTTCGGCGAGGCGTTGAGCAGCTGATGAGCAAGTACACTGTGAAAGCATGTGGGTACTGCTCTGAGGTCCATGTCGGTCCATGGGGCCACAATGTGAAGCTTTGCGGGGCTTTCAAGCACCAGTGGCGAGATGGCAAGCATGGGTGGCAGGACGCGGTGGTTGATGAGGTCATCCCTCCCAACTACGTGTGGCATGTTCCTGACCCCAGTGGCCCTCCTCTCAGATCCTCTCTCAGGAGTTTCTATGGCAAAGCTCCAGCTGTCGTGGAACTGTGTGTGCAGGCAGGGGCTGAAATACCTGACGAGTATCGGCCCATGATGAGGACTGACATTGTCGTCCCAGACTCTGAGGAAGCTCGGATGGCTGCATAACAACAATGTTATGCTTCTACTTCTACCATGCACCCTGCAGTTCCTACTTCTACCCTGCAATTCTTGTCCAGAGTACAGATTCCAACCAAAGGTGCCACTTTCCAGGCATGCTGTGATGGTGGGGCTCTTAGTCCTGTGGTATTGCTCAGGGTGCAGCAGATGCATAGTTTGTACGTATAATATAAGTAGCATAGCTAAATCATGATCTATCAGAATTTAAAACTGAGTTGAAGATCTGGTTTAAGTATTCGTTGAAAGGTGATCCCCAAATATCCTGTATTCCTTGCCAACGCCTTTTCAGCGATTCCATTTAATTCATCTCTCTTATGAACCAGTGGACTTCTACTTTTGTAGGTTTAACGCATGAACCAAGGACGCAATGACAAGCTTGATAGCCTGAAAGTGAAAAGGGATGGTCTTTGCAACATGTATAATTGCAACATGTATAATGTCCATCCCATCTTGTTTATTGGCCGCAGCTGCTTTATTCCTACCTATGCTAGACTGTGAGGCACTTAGAATGCTCAGGCGTCACCATACAGATGGGTTTCTGCTTTCTCCATTGGTACAATTGTGAGCTAATGCTTTGGATTAAACTAATCACAGCGGTTTGTTCGGGTATTTGTGCGCCTGGCTGTAGTTAATCATGGACTAAAAGCCTTCCTATGCACTTGTGCCCGTCCCCAGATCGACACTTTGGGGGTATGGCTACATGTATAGTCCTAACAGATTGTCGGCATATTGTGTTCTCCTTTTTGCTGTATACTAGTACTTTGTAACATGCATGCAGAGGCTACTTATTCAGTGCCGTTCGCTAATTGTGCCTATGAAATGTTTTGAGCTGTATATGGAATGGATGGTGATAAATAAATGAGCCATATCGAAAGATCCATCCATGTGTGGTCAGCTGTATGCAGAGAAATCCTATAGCTTACAGCATTTGCAATAGTAACTTATGTGACAAGCTTGTCAGCTTGCATTTGAACTTCATTGCTTCAGAATTTCATAATAGGAACCTTCATGTTGCATTATTAATTTGTACGAAATGGATGATAGGCGTGAACGTTTTCTCATTTTCTGCATGTCATATTATTAACCGGCAAGTTGATCCGCGCATTTGAGTGGCTATGTTTGTGTAGTTTAATCTTTTAACACTTTAACATTGTTATATATTTGATAAAAAGAACATCTCTTTTTGTGCATTTCATAGTTGTCACAAACTCAATTGACAACATTCAATTTAAGAATTATTTGAGTTTCTAAATACCCTTATGGTGTATCATATAAATTATAATTATTATGCAAATATCGAGTAGACCTACAATTACAATTTGACTTCACAATTTCTCATATGTAATCCTCAATTAAGCTAATCACATACACCAACCAAATTTTATTCTACTATTGTCTGCAGTTGATTTCTTTCATTCTTTGTACTGTTAGCACTGCATGGACTTCCATTGTCACACTCTTCATTGACTTAGGAGGTGTTTGGTAATTGTTGCTGCCTGGCCTGGGCCAGGTAGTTTGATCCAACCCCAAACGTTAGAAATCCAACACTTGATAGACAGGCTTAGACAGTCCTGGAAAACATGCTTGATTCACACAATTGTTTCCCTTCGACGATGACTTGCATAGACAGTATCAGGCTATCAGTATATGACTCCAAAAGCTCAAGGCACAAGTCGTATTGTTGGCCAATTTGAGGCTTGGCACGCAGGTTCACACGCCATATGTTTGTTGCAGTTGTTACACGAGAAGCCCTTTAACCTTTTCTCTTTTTTTTCCTCATGTGGTTGAAACGTGAGGCTCTAGTTTCTTTCGTAGGTCAATGATGCTGGATTGGCTTCTTACTGTTTTTAATTACAGCTAAAATGTTCTTGCCTTCAGTATGTGATGAAGTTGATTACGCTATTTTATCTGGTCAATTACAAAGATACAATATACTACAGGTTTTCGCAATGGCGATAAGCAGGGTGTTTTGTGTTAATTATCTGTGTAATTGCAGCATGCGGTTAATTTTGAATATGCATACGGATACTTTAATTTTTATTGTATCCGGTTAACATGACAGGTTTTAGGTCTTGAGAATTGACTTGGAGGTTTCGTCTGTTGGCCAAATTCTAATGATATATTCGCATGGAAAAGACATGAGGCATGTAACGTTTTCAGCCGTATATGATTTGGATGGTGAGAAACAGAGCACTAGCATGAGCAACAGACTCATATATCTTGCAACTACAACTTCTCCAGGTTACATGCATTTTTTTTTCAGCTCATGCTAGTGCTAGTGCTCTGTTTCTCACCATCCAAATCAGAAGCGGTGCATTTTTTTTAGCTAGTACTACTTCAGAAACGGTGCATTTTTTTTTATTCTTCTCATTCGTTTGAGAAGAGCATGTACGGATTCAGGAAGAACATTCGCTATATATCATTATTAGAGCTAGCTCTTGTTTGTTGGAGCATCATTTTACTACTGCATTGCCCAAAGAACATGTCACCAACCTACGAATCCAAGATGCTGGCGCAAGCAGAGAGAGAGAGAGAGAGAGAGAGAGCGGCTGCACTGCAAGTACACGAGCTTGAGTTGTCCCGGTATATACCTCTTCTCCCTCAAGCTAGGGAGATTAAAATAACGCAAGTAAATACAGCTCGGAATCGAGCAACGGACCGTGGACGTTTGGGGGTATCTAATGGTCCATCAGTTGCTAATAAAGCTGCCTATGTGGCCGTGTATAAAATGCGCGGCAGCAACGGCGAAGGGCGTCATCACCACTCATCAGCAGCAGCAGTCAGCTGGTCTGGTCAGCAGCAGCAGCTCAGCTCCCACGCAGAGCCAGTCTCTCCGGCGAGCTCCAGCGCCGTAGTCATCATCGCCATGGCTAGGGAAGAAGAGCTCAAGGTTCGTACCAAAGCTTTAGCTTAGCTTGCTTTGACTCGTTAATATATGCTAGCTCGTGTTGTTTGTTGCCTGCTGCCATTGATCTGATCGACTGACATGGCTCTATGGTGCCGTACGTGGCGTGCAGAGGATTGACCTGAAGGTGAACGTGAGCTGCTGCGACGGCTGCAGGAGGAAGGTGATGAAGGCGATGAGCCTCAAAGGTCATGATCGTTCTTCTTCCTTCTCTGTCGCTTTTGGGGCTGTGCTGTGCTGCTCTGTTCTTTCGCTGAGACAAAGGCCTGGTGCTGACGTACTGTGTGCACTGCGTTAATGGGCATGCAGGCGTGCTGAGGACGGAGATCCAGCCGTCGCACGACCGGGTGACCGTCGTGGGCGACGTGGACGTCAAGGTCCTGGTGAAGAAGCTGGCCAAGGTCGGCAAGATCGCCGAGCTGTTGCCTCCGGCGCCGGCAGCTTCTGAACAGGGCAAGAAGCAGCGCGATGACGGCGGCAGGAAGGACGGCGACAAGGCGACCCCGGCGCAGGCTGAGGAGAAGTGCAAGGGCAACGACGACGGCGGTGACAAGGCTGCGCCGGGAAAGCATGAGGGGTGCAAGAAGTGCGCGCGCGAGGCCGCCGCACGCGCCATGCCCGAGGGCAACAATGGTGACCACGGCAGCATGAAGAAGCAGGCGCCGTCGTCCAAGGATGACGCCGCCGCCGCCGGTGGCTGGAGCGGCGAGGAAGGCGGCGACGCCGACGCATTCGGCGCCAAGCCCTTGGCGGTGGCGGCCGATCAGCACCACGCGCAGGCGCCACAGCCGCAGGCGCAGGTGCAGGTGCAGCAGCACTACCACCGCGCGGAGCCGGCGATGGTAGTGCCGGTGCAGGTACCGGCCTACTACCCGCCACCGGCCGCCGCGGCAGTGCCGTACTTCGGCTACTACGGCATGCCCCCTCCCCCGCCGCCGATGCCGATGGCGCCGCTCGCCCAGCGGCACCCGCAGGTCCGGCCGCAGCCGTCCCGCTTCGACGAGGACTACTTCAACGACGACAACACGGTCGGCTGCAGCGTCATGTGAACCGCCGTGAATGGAGACGGACCAACACCGCCGCCACGCCACGCCACGCCATGTCGTTTTCGCGGGCAGATCGTATCGATGGCGATGCCATCTGCCTCACGCCCCCGCGCGCGTGTGCACAGCACACAGTGTGACCAATGCAACAAAGAAACGGCGTTGTTGCTGTCAACAAAGAATCAAAGAAAGCCCCACGATGTAGTGCTCCTCGTTCTTCCCCCGAGCCCGAGGGGGGGGACCTGTTCTGTCAACATACCATACGTTAACTAATCGATCGAAAAGACGCGATGGCGTTGCTGTCGGGGGGCCTGTTGCGCGGTTCTTCCTCCGGCACCGGCACTGTGCTCGGCGGCGTCCCATCGCGGGGGGCCGCCGGCCGGACGATTCGCGCGTCCCCGCGAGTACGCAAGGACACCAACGGCACGAGTGGAGAAGGCGATGGAAGCTCGACGAATATGGGGGCTTTTTTCGATTCGGCGTCGCGGGGAGACGGCCGGCCACGGCCGCTAGCTCCCGATTCGGCGCGCGCTCGGGGGTACCGGCCGGCCGGGTAGGTGGGCAGGCAGAGGCAGGTAGCCGGCGGCTTTGCTTTGCTGGATTCCGTGCATGGCCCGCTGCTTCTGCTTGCTTGGCGGATATATGGTCGCCGCGATTCCATGGCCGACTGGACCGACCACCGGACCGGACCTGCGGTCGCGGAAGTTGAGCTGAGCTTGTGGCATCAGTCAGCAGGGCCGTGCCGGCAAAAAAAATAAGGCCATGTTCTAACCTTTCTCAATTTATCTAGAAAAAATAGAACAATAATCATATGCAGTATTATGTAGCACTAATTTATCGCACTGAGTAATTAAGAATATTTTCTATGCAAGCCGTGAATTATAGACATGTCTAAGAGAATTAGGGTACTTGTTGGTTTCTAGCCTCGAAGTACCAATTATCTCAATTTTTTTATGGATCCATGACACAATAATATATAATTTGGCACTTGCCAACACACCTTCTTCTAGTGTCCATTGTCAATGAAGACGTGAGTCAGCAAGTTGAATTAGGATAGTCAGACTCACGGGCAAACGACTTAGATGAAACTATATGGTGCCAAATAAGAAGAAATAATATAGCAATTTTATAGTTGACACAAGCATTTATCATAAACTCTACACAAAAAAGTTAGCACAAAATATTAATTATTAATTATTAATAAACTCTAATTCTGAGGCCCCAAAAATTTAAGGCCTTGTACCGTCGAACAGCCTGCACGCCCTTGTGCACGGCCCTGTCAGTCAGGCTTGTGATGAGAAGAGAGGGTTGGAAGTTTCTTTAATTTTCTTTGGGCCTTGTTTAGTTTCCAAAAAATTTTATAAAATTTTTTAGATTCTCCATCACATTGAATCTTTAAACACATGCATGAAGTACTAAATATAGATAAAAATAAAAACTAATTGCACAGTTTGGTCGGAATT
>Ga0182004_10004037_pt1 | contig 11781 bp, 12 predicted proteins | sample Sormic07211540_1_FD_120479 | JGI IMG/M metagenome (GOLD analysis project Ga0182004, IMG submission 120479) | Endophyte microbial communities from Sorghum bicolor roots, Mead, Nebraska, USA - 072115-40_1 MetaG | ecosystem: Host-associated > Plants > Roots > Unclassified | place: USA: Nebraska...
AAACACCCTCTTATTCTATTTAATTTTATGCACAACAATTCATAATTTATTTATCCACTTTTAGACTTACAAAAGTAGCATATGTTTCTGTTTACCAATAAATTCCACAAAAATTACAGTGGAGTACTAGTCAATCATAAAGTTTACCATAAATTTTTCATAATATTTGAACACTTAGTTTGGGCTGCAAAAAAAATTACAAGATTACTCCATATATTTAAGCATAAATACCCTATTGGTGTCTAAGTGTCAAACAATAGATTTCATATTTTTATAAATTACTTGTTAACATAAGAAACACCCACAAAATTTTCCAGATATATTGCATGATCCAATTATTTATTAAAAATCATAAACCACTGCCATGCAAGGATTTAAATCATCATAAATTAATTCATACAGCAAATAATATGCAACATATTTTTCCCAAAGACTAATCATCTATGCAGAGCCAACAAAACAAGTTTCATATTTTTCTGAGTTACATTTTAATTACTATGCATTTTCCAATTTTCAGCAAAAACATGGATTAAATATATTTGTATAGAAAAAGTTGTTTCAACATGACATGTAACCATACCAAACTGTAGATCTAGAATTATAGAGCACTGTACAATTTATTTCATCATTTTTGGGGCCATGGATCTCAAGATATGGACTTAACATCATTTAAACCATTTTCTGGAAAACCTATTAAAACAAAACTCGAGTTAAAACGCTAAGGGCACCCGAATCTAAACCCGTGGAGCCACTGACAAGCGGGTCCCGTGGGTCAGCGACCCCACTTGTCGGGCACCCGAGTTCCCGCGGCCAAAGATTCGCCGGAATCTCACCGCCGGTGAGATCTCCGGCGACATCAAGGGTCTCTACGGCCTCGCGGACGCGAGACGAACGCAACCATACCCCTTTTGGTGCCTACCAAGCAGCAGAACCACCTCGCCGTCGAGAATGGCGGACGCGGTGGCGCTGCTCGCCGTGGTCCGGCCACCTCGCGACGGTAGAGCACGCGATAACGGCCGGAGTGGATGTGCAAGCCAAGGCGGAGCTAACGCGACTAACGACGCAAGAAATGGCGGAGAGGGGAGGGACACCCATGCGGACCGAGGGGTCGCTGGAGCTCTGACCTGCTCCGGTGAGCTCTACCGGATGCGCGAGACTCACCGAGCGCGGTTGAGCGCGACCACGGGGTGCGGTAGGACGAGGCGGAGGCGTTGGTGGTCGTGGAGAGGAAGGAGGAGGCCGGAGCTGGCCGAGAGAGGAGCTCCGAGCGTCGGCGGCGATGGCGCACTGCGGAGCTGCTGCTGCTGCTGCGTGGGCGGGAGAGAGGGCGAGAGCACGGGCAGAGAGGCGCAAATGGCCGCGGGGGTGGAGGCGGACGCGGCCGGGCACTCCTGGTGGCTGACCAGGGCGCGTCCAGGCTGCCGCATGCTCGCCACGCGGTGGCCGAGCTCTGCCGGCGCGCCACGGCGGCACGGCGCGGCCGTCCGCGCGCGGGCACGGCGTGGGCGCGGGGAAGGGGGTGAGCGCGGGCGGGCTGGGCCGGCTTCGGCCAGCGGGCCAGAAGTGAGGCCGCGGCCCGCTAGCGCCCCCCTTTCCCTTTTTCCATTTTTTTTGAATTTCTTTTCTCAAATCTTTTTTCTAAATTCATTTGGACCATTTTAAAATCTTTTTCATCATTGGCTCCCAAAATAAAAGTTGTTCTAAATAAAAAGTTCTACAACTTTGTTTTAGGTTGAAATCACAAATTCCAAATATAATTTGAAATACAACTTAAACTTAGTTATAGGTTTTTAAATAAATCCATCTTGGGAATTTCTGTATTAAATCCATTTCTCCCATTCTATAGCTCCAAAAATTTCACAAAGTTATTCTTAATTCTTCTGACACATATTTCAACCTAATTTGGGCATTTCAAGAAATTTAGAAGCAAGTATACTATTTTTACTATATTTAATTCACATAAAATAAAGCACATAAAATCACACTTGAATGAATGACATGCTCATGTGATGCTATGCTTGATGAGAATGCTTATGGATGGTTTATGAGACTAAATACATGCTTAACACCTAGGGTGTTACATTGAAGCACTCCCTGGTAGGGTCGTAGTTGTCGGACTCGGAGTCGGGGTCTGACTCGGTGGTTTAGAAGCATCCACGCCATTCCTTTGCCAACAGCTGCCTGAACGTGGTGAGGGTGTATCGTCTGGGTCCCATGCATCGAGGCCTGCGTATCTGGGGAAAACTTGACCGCTCAGCCACTTGCTCAGCCTGCTACCGCGTTTCCATGTCGCGTGGGAGGACCAGTGGTCGCTCCACGCACGTCCCGACACTGGGACATATTGTCTTGGCGAGCGACATTGCGGCGTTGTCCAAGCCAAATGGGAGCATCTGCCTTGTGGAGAACAGACCATGTGGTAATAGTGCAGATGGTGGCGACGACGCGTGGGGTATGCTGCCCACCGATGCCGTCGCGCGGCCACTCTATCGTCTGGCCGTCGTAGCTACGGTTTCGGTGCACGAAGCTGTCGACCCCTCTATCGTTGCATGTCCTGCACGGGGCGACGATTGTGCAGCAGCGGTGGGGCAGTGGCGATGCTGATCACACCTCCTCTTGGGCAGGGAAGTGTGGTGGTGAGGCCGTCATGGGGCCTTTGATCGTGTGGGCATGAAGCGAGCCCCTCCTGGCCCTTTGACTGACAGCAGAATCTTGTCATAGCCGAAGCCAGTGGACATGAACTCAAGGCTCCCAAACTAGATCACCGTAGAGCGTGGGATTGGTGAAATATGAGTGGCCATCCGGAAAGAGATGGGAAATTGGTCGTCACATGCTGGACACCTACCTGGCGCGCCAACTGTTGGTGCTTTTACCCCGGGGGGTGACACTAACGAGTGAATTTGTATGCGTGCTCCCTTTGCTAGATGGTGATGCAAGAGTGATATAAAGATTTATCCTGGTTGAGGCAAAAGAAGGCCCTACGTCCAGCGGGGGGGGGGAGAGTATGTATTATCTTGCACCTAAGTGCTTTTACAGGGGCAAATACAATTTAATGTTGCAGAGGGTTCTAAGTCCTGGCCGGTTGTGATGGTGTGTGGATCATGTATTCTGGATGTCCTGTCCGATATCATCCTCAGCATCCCCTTTTATAGTTCCAAGGGGAGAACTAGGTTACAGGGTGTAGGTGTTGGAGTAGGCCTCGATAGAGGTATGGTGCTGACCAACTCGAGGTCTCCGTACTGGCGCGGCCTCGAGCCGTCTTGTTACAGCGTACTTTGGGGATGATGGCGCGTGCGTTCCCTGAATTCAACCCATGTACATCGTCTCGTATTGGCTTAGGCGTGAGCATGCTTGTACATCATGGCAATAGTCATGTCTGGAGTGGTTGAAGCAGTGACTTCCATCGCTTGATCCTTCCCTAGGAAGGAGTGTGCCTGCTCAAGGTTCAAGTGGCACGGGCAGCCTTATGATGCAGCAGCGCTGACCTTGAACATCTCGAGGGGGGTCACGATGGGATATTACGCCTGCTACACTATACTGGTTTGTACCTTTCTCCAATCTTGAGGATAAAGCTAGAGAAAGTAGAGATTTGACGGGTGCTTGTTCCCCTATCACGCTTTTCGTGACTGTCGGGTTAGGTGGAAGTATGGTAGGCGTATTTAATGCTCTGGATCCCATACCCGCGATAGGCGGCTGGGAGCACTCTTGCGCTCGAGGCTCGTCGATTCACTCGATGCTCTTTCCGTAATCGATGATCACTGGCAATTGAGCCCTTTGCCGATTCGCTCAACCCTGTTTCCGTATTCCAGGCTATGGCCGACACTGTGTCCCGATTCGAACTGCGGCTTTAGTGATCCGTATTTATGCTGGAGCGTCGAGCCTGAGTCTCGAATTGTTTGTGAATCTTCTCATTGTGAGTGTTGGCTGGGGTACCCCCTATTGACATCCTCGACAAATTACTTCAAAATTGTTGGGAATTAGGCAGTGTGGTAGTTGACATTTTGGTAGAGCCAAGTGAGGTCTCCAACTTTGATAGTTGGGGCTTGACCTAGTTCAGCTAGGTTAAAGAGATAGAGAGATCCAAACAAGCTAACTTGCAAACTGCAACCAGCAAAGGACTTAGAAAATTTTCTTAAGTGCTGAGGGAGCACTTAGATCTAAATTGTGGACCACATTTGAGCAAGTTGTGCACATTTTCATGAGATGACCATTAAACAACATTTGTGTTGGTGCAAAAGTAGATCTGCAAACACAAAGGGCTAATACGCGATTCAACGTTTAAGGCGTGCCAGCCGATTTGACCTTACAATCGATAAAGGTGATAACTTGAACACTTTGGTCCCGACAAGAGCGATGCGCCAGAATGTCATGGCCAAGAGGTATTCACGCAGAACTTGAGAACTCGTCGAGATTGACTCGATGAATTCCTAAGAACTCTTAGATAAAAGAAAATATGCGGGTTGATGAAGTCGTCGAAAAGTAGATGCTCGAATAGATGTAAAAACTTATGTTTAATTGATTGTGTATATCCATTACATTGCCGTAGGGTCTTCATTTATACACTGTCCAAAAGGGTTACAATCAGACACGAATAGGACTCGAATTTCAAATTAAACAGAATTCGTATACAAAACAAACTCTAACAACTATGGAAAGCATTAAATTATATTCTACAATCGATCGGCACACTATCGCCATCCGACCCTCAACCCTTGTCCCTTCTTCTATATTCATCGGCAAACCACCTTCTGTAGCCATCGGCAACCATCAACATCAGTCATCGGCAACCACCAGCATCAGTCATCGGTACGGACCCATCACCGCTCCTAGACTTGGCCATACCTTGTCGTTTTCTCATCGGTATCAACCCTCATCGGCAACTCTTCTGCGAACTTAGTCACCATATCCCTGTCTGCCGATCTACACCTCATCAACTCCAGATACACGTCCAAAGATACATGTCCAAAAATGGTGTCAACACATGGCCCCCAATTGCGGAGTATAAAATCATTAATGCTCCGAAATTCTCTTTAATAATGTTGCCTTTCCGCAATTACTCCTTCCTATTAGTAATTAATTACCAAACCCAAACAACCTCAGCTCGGTTTTCTAGCACGCACCTTGAATCCCTCAACTGCTCGAACTGAATCCTCACACTCATCGGCAACATTTCCGTTAGAGAAGACTGCCGATGAGCCGACCAGGAGATCTCGCACAGTAAGATATCTCCAAAATCATGACCGCTGACTGTCAAATCACCTGCGCAATCCCTTGATTACCGTGCGAACAGTTACCATATCCACCTGAACACCCTCGGATTTCACGGATGCGACAAAGAAATAACTCAGATTTGCTCCTGCCCTCTTTGTCCTATAAATACTTCCTTCTTCGGTACTCTTCCTCCATCATGTCATTCTACAGCCTCAAACTCTCATGGCGGTGGCACCGTTCAAGAATTTCAAGAACTCCGGCAAGGATCTCCTCCAACAATCTTCCGAGTCTCCGATTCTCCCCTCCTCTCAGGAAGAAATGGCAATCAACTTCATCGTCCCTGAGGTCAACTCTCCCCATCCCTCCTTTTTCTTGTTATACTTCCATATCTCCGCAATTCCATTTACTGAGTATGTTTTTCCTCTTTTTCGTTTCTTTCCTGCTCTTTCAACCCACAAACCCTTTAGGAATTGGCTGATAAAATTGTGATCCCTACCGATCAACCCCACTTCCAATGCCTCGGTCCATTAGGAAACCTAGATCCTACCGATTTGATAAATGCAGAGACAAATAGGATCCCTTTTAGGACTAAAAATTTTTCTTTGGATATGTGGAAAGATACTTTTCGTTCCTGGCCCAGTTCTACCAAGGGGTGGAAACACTGGTTTCTAAGAATCAACAACTTAAATGAAGTTCAATGGGGTGAGCGAAAATTAGACCAGTGCATTAGGCTATCCATTGCCGATATGGAGAGAAACGAATCACTGTTGATAGCAGCTTCGTATTTTTGGTCAGATACTCTCAATGCTTTTGTGTTTGGCCATGGCCCTACTTCTCCTACCCGTGCCGATGTACTTATGCTTACTGGTCTAGAAATAGTAACTGCCGATGACAGCCATCAGTTTGACAGTAAGCATAGTTCTAAGGTGGAAACTCGTAGCATCGGCGGTTGGTCAGGGTACATTAAGAAGTACCGAAAGACAGGAGCAGTTGGGCAAAGGGAACATGCCATCTTTCTAAATATGTGGCTTGATAAATTTGTATTTTGCGGCCGATCGGCAGGCCCGACTTCTGTTTATCTATCAGCAGCAGAAAAACTAGCCAACAGCGGTCGCTCCCCCCTTGGCCGATACTTGTTAGGCTTCGTTTACCATCTCCTTCAAGAAGTAACCGACAAGCTTCTATTGGGCCAACCCATCGGCAACCTTGGAGGACCCTAGTGGTTCATCAACATGTGGCTCAGTGTTCATATGCACAAACGCCTTGGATTTGACCTCTTTGCACAACGCTTTCCCTGAAACATTGCCGAAGATTATGAATTAGACGATGAATAATCGACAACAAGCTCACCTCTGAACTATGGCGAAGCTACCATAGTTTTACCTGGTACTGGTGGCAATGAAGACCACGTCAGCCAATTCTTCCAAACTCTCTATGAGGGCCTTGCCAAAGATCAGCGGGCATGGATGCCTTACGAGGATCCAGAAACCAGATTCCTGCTTACTTTTCACCCTTTTGTTGAACAAGGACCATGACCTGATGATGGCAATTATTTCTCCAAGGGCCATACCAGTGAATTGCTTTGGCAGTGGGAAAACTTCTAACCCCACCTATGAGTTCTATAACCCGTCGGCACTGGCTCGCCAACTAGCTTTTGGACAGTTGCCGATTGGACTCTGCTATGCCGATGTGGTGAAGCTAAGGGAAACCATAACCAGCGGTCTCGAATGGATTAGGATAGCCTAGCTTCCACCAAATGCCGATACGTCAGATATTGATCTATCGGCCTGGATCCCAGCTCTCTTCATTACTCAGATGTACAAGCAATGGTGGGAAGAGTAGAAGGAACACCTGTTTTACACATTGGCTCTGACATACCGCGGTATGATCGACCCCAAGTATAAGGTCCTCGAAAACACTATAAGTCTCCAACTGATACCTCAATTCTTTTGTTACTTTTATCCTTATCGGTAACTCACTTTCTCTCCTCTTAACAAGTTGAGAAACCACCACCAATAGTCAGCAAGAGTGGAAAGCCGATTGAGCTCCTTCCATCAGGCCCGATTTCTCTGATCGGCCACAATGCACCAAGCTTGGCAGCTCTAATGCACTGGAACGTGTGTTTTAAAAAGATAACTACCAGGCGGTCGAAGACATCTCCAATAGTTGCCGCTGCTACTTTGGCACAAGCCTTCAAGGTAAATCTTTGATTTCCTCAATTTATACCGATTCCATTCTGTGCTTACACAGTCTTTTCAGGATACATCGGCTACTATGAGAACCTCATCGGTAACTTTTATCTTTTAAAAAGATTTTCATCAATTATTCTTTTATATCTGGACTTATGAAATCTTGCTTGTTGCAACAGCAGACTGGCAAATCAGCAAGGACCAGAAGTACCAAAGCAAGTGCCGATGCCCCCCAGTCCAGTGAAGTCAAGAGAAAAGACCCCAAGAGCACCAAGTCACAACCAAAACATCAGAAGACAGCACCGCCTTCTCCTCCTCATCCAGTGTCACCGATTCATGTAGAATCATCTCCCTCTTCACCAGAAACCCAGACGCAGCAAGCACCATCCCCCCTCAATCGGCACCTCCTCCTCAACCAGTACCTCAGCCACAAGAAGCACCAGCCGATGTGCTCGAGTAGACTGCCGATCTAGCGGATCCAATCATATCATCGGGTGTTCCCCTAGAGCAGACAAGTTATGCATCTCCTCAAGGTAAAATACTAACCATAAAACTATTACCGATGGATTTATTTTTTCAAATTATAATCACTCTCGTTATTTCTTAGTTGACATCATTCCATCGGCAACTCCAGCCGATCGACCTGTGGTATCGATGGCATCAACCGGCCAGAGGCGTGAGATAGCTCTGAAGCAAGTAAGTTATCTGATTTCCATCCTTTCATTACCAATATTCAATCATCAAATAACTTATCTTTGTCCTCTTTTCAGGAATAGGACTCTCCGGATAGCTTATTTTCCTTTGCCATTGAGATTTCCGACGATGAAGGCGAGGAAGCAAGCTCTTCTCAAGCAATAGGGATCTCATCGGCAGAAGTCAGAGCCAAGTTGGAGGATCTACTAGCCCTGTTACACCAAGACACCGCTCAGTTGGTCGATGACTCCGACCCGGCTAAAGCCCTGTTCAAGACTCTTCGTGGTCAAATTCCAGCCGATGCCGAGGAGATTCTTTTCCAAGCTGCACACTTGGAGAGTTGTCAGCTCCAATATCAAAAGGCTACCCAGCGTCTTGCCGATAGAGCCACCCATGCCCAACTCTCAGAGGAAGTAATGCAGGTGAAACGCCTTGTCGATGAGAAACACAAGAGCATCGGCATCCTACAGTCCTCAGGGAGACACTGAAGCAGAAGATTTCCGGTCTATCGGCAAGAAGGGAAGCCCTGTTAGCTGAGCTCAAGCAAGTGGAAAAGGCCCTGTCTCAAGCTCAACAGGAAGAAAGCCAGTTGCCAGATAGGGTCAAAACTCTTCAGCAAGAACGGAACGTCCAAGCCCGTAAGGCGTTGCAGATGAAGAAGAAGCTGATCAAATCTGCCTGCGCGTCATATCGGTCATCCAAGCTTTGTTGAATGCATGAGCTCCTCATCGGCGATTTATCTTGTTCCGTCTTTAGAATACTTGTAATCATTCCAGTCTAGCCGATAGGACTGTTATCGGCACTTAAACTTTCATGCATCAACCCATATGCTTGGGTAATACTTCTTTGGATATTTTCCATTTAATGCCCTGGGAAATTAAATTCCTTCTAGAGTCTCCAAAATATAAGCATTACCAGGAGCAGACTGATTTATCCGATAAGGACCTTCCAATTAGGAGACCATTTTCCAAACTTTGAACTTTTAGTCCCAATCGATAAAATTAATTTCCATACCAAATCTCCATCGGCAAACTCCTTAGCTTTTACCTTTTTATCATACCACCTAGCAACCCTCTTTTTATTTTCTTCTATACTTATCAAAGCTATGAGCCGATGCCTTGCCAAATCGTCCAACTCATCTTTCATCAAAGTAGCATAGTCATCGACAGTCAACTGATCTTAAAAAGATATTCGCCTAGACCCAGTCTTAATTTCCCATGGTAGCACTGCATCGTGTCCATACACTAATTGATAAGGTGAATCTTTGGTCGATCCATGATACGCCATCCGATATGACCACAAAGCTTCATTCAACAATGTATGCCACCTCCTAGGATTTTCTTCAATCTTTCGTTTGATGAGCTTAATAATTCCTTTGTTAGATGCTTCGGCCTGTCCATTGGCTTGAGCACAATAAGGAGAAGAATTCAACAGTTTAATCCCCATACTGATTGCAAATTCATCAAACTCTCCGGATGTGAACATAGTACCCTGATCGGTAGTGATTGTTTGAGGAATACCAAATCGGTAAACAATATGCTCTTTCACAAAATCAACCATATTGGCCGATGTTACTTTCTTCAAAGGAATAGCTTCAACCCACTTAGTAAAATAATCAGTGGCAACTAAGATGAAGTTATGCCCCTTGCTTGATGGTGGATAAATCTGGCTGGTTAGATCAATAGCCCATCCCCGGAATGGCCAAGGCTTAATAATAGGATTCATGGCCGATGCGGGTGCCCTTTGAATATTGCCAAACCTCTGACATCCTTGACATCCTTTGAAATATTTAAAGCAATCCTCAAGCATAATCGGCCAACAATACCCATTTCTTCTGATCATCCATTTCATCTTCAAAGCCGACTGATGTGCTCCCACACTCCTTCATGGATTTCACCCATTAAGCTTTTAGCCTCATCATCACCTAGGCACTTGAGCAAAACTCCATCTATTGTGCGATAATATAATTCTTCCTCAAGGAGCACATACTTGGTAGCCAGAAACCTAACACACCTCTCAACCTTTTTAGATGGAATTTTCAAGTAATCAATGATTTCCTTTCTCCAATCATCGGCACCGATTGCTGATATCACATTTAAGATAGGTTGATACCCCGAGGCATGCTGCGCCAACCGATTAGCTTCTTCATTATGTAATCGAGGAACATGCTCTAATCGGAAATCCTTGAATTCCCTCAATAGTTGCATACCCTTTTCATAATAAGTTATTAAGACCTCGCTTCGGCATTAATAACTCCCAGCTAATTGATTTATAACAAGCATGGAATCACCGAAGATTTCAACAGCATCGGCATGGACTTCTTTTAACAATTCTAACCCTTTGATTAGAGCTTGGTATTCGGCTTGATTATTCGTTGATGTAGCAACAATCGGCAAAGAGAACTCATACTTCTTTCCCCGAGGAGAAATTAGAACTATACCGATTCCTGGCCCCCGGTCACATGTGGATCCATCAAAGAAGAGCGTCCAAGGAACAATTTCCAAAGTCCCCACTGCACCGCAATGCTGAGTCACAAAGTCGGCCATAATCTGTCCCTTAACTGCTTTAGCCGATTCATAACGCAGCTCAAATTCCTACAGCGCCAAAATCCATTTGCCGATTCTACCACTCATAATCGGCATAGATAGCATGTATCTGACTACATCATCCTTGCATATAATGGTGCATTCGGCCGATAGCAAATAGTGTCTCAACTTAATGCATGAAAAATATAAGCATAAACATAACTTTTCAATTGCCGAATACCTTGTCTTAGCATCAACCAGTCTTCTACTCAAATAATAAGTGACACGTTCCTTCCCTTCAAATTCCTGAATCAGAGCTGAACCGATGACCATTCCATCGGTAGATAAATATAATTTGAAAGGTTTTCCTTGCTGAGATGGAATTAAGACTGGAGGATTTGTTAAGTAATTCTTGATTTCGTCCAATGCTGATTGTTGCTCTTTTCCCCACACAAACTCTTGATCGGCTTTCAACTTAAGCAAAGGACTAAAAGCACGAATCTTACCAGACAAGTTAAATATAAACCGTCTGATAAAATTTATCTTACCGATCAGAGATTGGAGTTCAGTTTTGTTGGTGGGAGCAACTATTTTGTTGATAGCATCAATAGACCTCGTACTAATTTCAATTCCTCTTTGATGCACCATGAAACCAAGAAATTGCCCTGCCGATACACCAAATGCACATTTATTAGGATTCATCTTTAAACCATGTTTCCTTGTGCACTCCAACACCTTTCGTAGATCGACAAGATGCTTCGTGAAATCTCCAGACTTAATCACTACATCATCAATATATATTTCCACTAGCTTGCCGATGAACTCATGGAAGATAAAACTCATTGCCCTTTGATAAGTAGCACCAGCATTTTTCAAGCCAAAAGTCATGACTATCCATTCGAACAACCCAACATGACCAGGGCATCTAAACGCGGTCTTTCGAATATCTTCTTCAGCCATGAATATTTGATTATATCCTGCATTGCCGTCCATAAAGCTAATGATCCGATGTCCAGCTGCAACATCAACTAGCAAATCGGCAGCTGGCATTGGATAACCATCCATCAGTGTAGCCTTGTTAAGATTCCTGAAATCAATGCAGACACGAAGCTTCCCATTCTTCTTGTAAACTGGAACAACATTGGAAATCCACTCGGCATACCGAC
>Ga0182004_10004038_pt1 | contig 11779 bp, 9 predicted proteins | sample Sormic07211540_1_FD_120479 | JGI IMG/M metagenome (GOLD analysis project Ga0182004, IMG submission 120479) | Endophyte microbial communities from Sorghum bicolor roots, Mead, Nebraska, USA - 072115-40_1 MetaG | ecosystem: Host-associated > Plants > Roots > Unclassified | place: USA: Nebraska...
CCCCCCCCCCCCCCCCCCCCCCCCCCCCCAAAACCAGCATACTAATCCATATACCAAAACGCAGTCAGATCGGAAATCCGATGGGGGTGCAGTGGCTTGGTACCTGGGATCGTCCCTCCGCGACCTGGACGAGGAGTGGGGGCGTCTCCCGTGCGGGTCGCGCCCGTCGCGCCGGGACGCCTCGTGCGGCTCCCTCGTCGTCATCGTCTTCTCCCCTTCCGCTTCAGCCTCCAAAATTTCCTGTGCTCCGGATGGGTTAGGGTTTGTAGCTTGTGCCTGGCCCTGGAACCCTGGACCTGAAATCAGGACCAAGAGTGCTCCGGGTTGGGCCGGGGCCGAAGCCTATATCTCATCAGACGCCGTGGTCGTGACTCGTGAGCCGGTCTGGTTAGCCATCTTTAAGATTCGTGCCTTTTAGACTGGTCGGACGCGGCAGAAGGTTTCACGGCGCGTCTTCGAGCACGGAGAAATCAAAACCCAGAACCCTAGCTTCCACTGCCGCTGTTGCGCTACGCCATCGCCATGGAGACGGCTGCCGCGACCGCGAGGCCCGGCGCAGCGAGGAAGCGGCGGCGGAGCCAATCGCCGCCTTGCGAAGGGGAGGGTACGAGCGAGCTCAAGTCCGCTAGACTTCGCTTCGACGGCGACTGCGGCGCCAAGGGCGCGTGGGAACACCTCGACCTCGTCCTCTCCCTCCAGAGCAAGGAGCTGTCGCTCGAAAGGTCACCCTTATGCTTCTGTTTCGGTGAACTTTAGCTCGTGTAACCCTGTGACTAGGAATTTCGTCTATCCGGTGATGACGCTTTCATCGTCTGCTGGTTTAGTCGTCTCAACTATGGAGGATTGCGTTTTACTTGTTTACTGCCATAAATAATGCACAACATGATTTGCTTAGTTAAGTGCAAATGTGATTAATGAGATACATTTTTTTTTGAAGAAACAGGAGGGGCTTGCGCCTGAGATACAATTTTGTTGTCAGCAGCTTTTAGCTTGGCTTCATATTTGTTGATTTTGCACAATAGTCACATTGATTTATGTCGAATAATACTTTCTCTTATTACTTCCTGTGATGTCAGAAGCAGTAAGATGGGCAAATTCAACACATTATGTCTAGGAATACCCTATGGAATCTCTCTGATTCCAAACATTTTAGTGCTATTTAACTGATACTGGAATAAATTGTTTGAATCCTGTTTAGATCAACCTTATTCTAATCTTCTCATTTGTAATCTTCACCTTCATAACAACATGTTTATTCGTGCAGAAAGATTGAGCTAGCAGTTGAATTTCTAACCACACTGCCAAATGACTCGAGCCTCGGTCATAAGGTGCACAGCATTCAGCTATTGCGCCTGGTGTCATTTATCGGAAACTGGGTGCAGACTATCTTAAATTTCCCTGAGAATAGTAAAAAGATGCTACAGACTTTTGATCCAGCATTGGATAGTAGATGTTGGGCAATTTTGAGAGTTTGTGTTGAAAAGAAGCCATCCATTTCAATATCTCTGAACTTACTTAAATCACTTAGTCGTGTTGCAAGTCATGGTTTGGCAAGAGTTGATAGCAACAGGTCACATGCTGACAATGAATCTATTGAGCTCTTTGAACAAGTGTTTGACTGTATGTCATTGCTTTTCTCCTCCAACACAAGAGCTTTCTTCAATGCAGGTGTAGATTTATGGGCCTCATGTGCTATTGAGGTTATCAATCTTGCCCAGAAGGTTTCAGCAAACGAGGACGATTTCTGCCCTGTTCTTCAGAAACTTGCATATTGCCTCCTTGGGCAATTCTCAAGCTTTCTGAGATTTTACGCAAATCCGAAGAATATTTTCCATGCTTTTGTTGATAAGGTTCTAGGGCCATTGTTGGAATTGTTAGTTTTACTTAATTCACAAGCAAATTCCAGTAAGCACAAGCAATCAGGAGCAATGTTGAAAATTGTTGAAGATGTCTTGTCAAATGGACTGTTTCATCCCCAACATCTTAGTGGATATTTCGGTCTCAGCAGTTTGAATAAATCTTCTTCTGCCAAGGATATCAAAGGAAGCTACCATAGACATCTATTTCAGCGATTCAAAGGAATAAAAACGGAAAACAAGGCTGTATTGCTGGCTGGGTTTGGTTACTTGCTTCAATTGTTTGTCAGGAGAGCTAGAAATCAAAGAACTGTAGCACTGAGTGGAACAGCTTATCGGCTGCACAAAAGCAATGAGGGTTCTGAAGAACCACAACAACATAGAGAATCCCTTTTTGAAGTGTTTATTAAGTTTATGGAACCCATGGTGTTAGAGTGTAAATCGTATTCCCAAAAGGATTTTTCTGAGTTAGGGGTGACAAGGCTAGTAGAGGTCCATTGCATGCTGAAATCCATTAATGTGATGCTGATAACAGTTATTGAAGAGAAGATCTATGTTCCTACAGAGGACACATTGGAAGGATCTTACTTCAACTTTCTGCAAGATATTTACTCTGTCTTGATCTCAATATCTGAAAAGATGTACAAATTCTGGATGTCTGCTGTGCATCTAGAAGATGTAAGCATTAAGAAGATAGTACCTTTAATGTTTGCAGAGATTATTTCTGCAGTTGGCAGTTTTCTAGAAATCGAGTACAAAGTTCTGGGAGATGACCTTATGAAATTGTGGTTAATGGTTTTTGCTTTGTCTGCAATTAATACATCTTCCAAGGACATCAAACCCTGTTTCCTGCTTGCTTCAAAGATTTCAAGCCTTGCAGCCCAAGTGATTTGCACATTCAGTGAGCTTCGTCAGGTTGGTTATGTACTTTTCAGCTGTTACTTTCAGTAATTTCTCACTTGATTATTTGATAAGATTGCAAATCAGCAATGTTCTTTGTTTGGGTGGACATTTTTTTTTTGCCTCCAACCCACAGGAGAGCTGTGTATCATTATATTAAGATATGAGTCTAAGAAGATAATACAAGCGTAACAACATGCCCAATGTTTGGGTGGACTTTGTGTGCCTTTCTACATTCTGCTTGCATGCTCTTCTATTCCCATACCCTGGTCTGGTGTTTATTTTTTCTCTTTGGTTTGTAATGTAGGTATCCCGCTCGATTTTCAAGCTGTGTGATGCTGTGAGAGCATTCAGAGTTGATGGCCCTGATGGAGTACAAGGCTCATTTTCTGTGGCTTCTTTATCGTCCCAGGAATGTTTGGAATCATTGACAACATTGCTGAGTTCTGAAACATTGATGGGTGCTATTCGTACTTCAATTAAGTCGATGCCTCAAGGGCAGTCTAGTCGATGCATAGAGGAGCTTACATCAGATCTCACAGAAACATTAAAATGGATGACAGATTGCAGTTTGGAAGATGATTTAAACAAACTTGGAGATCCGTCCATTGCCAGGAAGTCTATTTTTTGTCAGAAAGCCGAACTTCTTGGCAGGCACTTGTCTGAAATATATGCTAGTGTTCTTGACTCAATAACTGTCACTGCTTCAAATAGTACACTGGTAGGAAAATCTGTTGAAAGGTTGGTAAATGCAGTCCGACCAAATTTCAGTCATTTGGTCAGAAACGAATCAAAAAATTTTAATGGATTCATTTCCTCAATTATTGGAAAATTTATATCTAAAAAACTACGTGCCAACCGGCAGAAGATCCCAAGTTTTTCCTGGATTTTTTGCCTATTCTTTCGCCTATATATATCATGTAGAAGTTTGTATCAGCAATCTATTGGCCTCATGCCTCCAGATGTAGCCACAGATGCAACAAAGTTAATGGGGAATCCATTCATTGTATGCTCAGGAAAGGAGTGGACCAATCCAGCCAATGTTGTCGGAAAGGGTTATTTTGCATTGATTGCTGAAAATTCAAACTCCCTTTTGGATGTTATTGAGAGTTTATCAGAGTCTCTCTCAAGAAATTGTGCTTCGTTTGCTCCACTTGTTTACATCTTTCATGTGATGGCTCTGCAGAGACTCAATGATCTTAACAGGCAGATTAAGGCACTTCAATTTTTGCTTGAAGATGATGCTTGGCAACTAGATAATAAGGATATAGGAAGCTCTCAACTATTAAAGGAATCTTGCAGCCTTGAGGCTGCTAAATTGACAAGTTTTATGATGAAATATGTGAAGCTATTATCTTCAGGAGAAAATGGTCCTTTTGGGTCTTACGAAGTTAGTGGTTCCTGGGATTTGAGTCTATGTTCCTTAGATGAAGTCTCTTTTCCTATAGCCACTTGGCATTTTCTGTGTGAAAACATTGACATTTGGAACTCTCATGCCTCTAAGAAGGATTTAAAGATTTTCTTCTCTAATTTGCTAAGGTTTTCTTTTACTCAAAAGATACCTTCCATGGATAAGGAGGAGAATAATGGCACTCAATCTTCATACAGAGAAATGACTTTGCATAGTATTTCTGTGGGGGTCCTTTGTGATACATTTATCTATGACCAAAAGGTATCTATCATTGTAATCCTTCTATTCCAAGAAAAGATTGCTATGTATGTTGGCAATATTGAATCTACTGTTTGATTATCAGTGTTTATTTTATATTTGACAGCTAGGGGTGTTTCACATGCCTTTTCTAATGACTTGATCAAATTTGAAATGAATATTTCTAGGTACTCTTGAAGAATTTGGCATCAAGTTTTTGTCATGCTTTGAAGAAATCGTTGTCTTTTGTTACCAACTCTGATGAAGATAATGCCCTTTTGGACACTTCACCTGATTTGATGGAGACAATAAGTAACCTGGAAAATGAGAAGTTGATTGGTACAGTTTCTGCTACTACGCATGCGCATTGCATAGAGAAACACTGGATCTGTGAGGATTTCCTTAATTTCTTCAGTGCTGTTCCTGGATTTCATGCGAATTCCAAGGCATTCATACAGCTTATAAACTATATTCTCCATCTTGAAAGGCATGTATCAAGTTTATGACTTTGCTCACTTGTGCTAGCTTTGATTCCTATGCTTTCTTCTACAAGGTCACAAAAACTTGTGGTTTACTAAAGATTCAGTCAAACCTTAAAAACTACAAACATCAATGACTATTACATTATTTAGTTTGGAGTTGTGTAAGTTAAATGTGTCGATTTGTACACAAAATACTTGCAAAATCTCTTATATATGAAGGATTTTAAGATTATATTCTAGAAGAAATTAACGGTCAAAGACACACATGAAGACCATGCAAAGTCAAAAGATTCAAGTATTTGTGAGCGGTTTTGAGTTATAAAATACCACTGTAGGGGCAACAACATAATATGCTCCATGCATTATTTTTTTCTTTAAAATGATGGAGAGTTAGAAAAAATCTTAACAAATAAATACTGGTTCCACGCCCGGGGTTAGTTTTTTTATGACATATATGCACCCGAGAAACAAAATGCTCCATACATTCTCAAGCTCTTTCAACTGAAATTTTTCTTTACAGATACTTGGCACTTTTTCAGCTCCTAGTTTACTTTTATATATGCAGCTCATTAACTAAATATTTAACTTTGACTAGCTTTTGGTCTTATGATAGAAACTGGAGTTTACACATACTCCCTCCATACCCCATAAAACAAGTCGTTTTGGACAATGGCACGGTCTCCAAAGTTTAACTTTGACTTCTTGTTTTTATAAAAATATTTATCAAAAGGTGGTATAGATATATTTTTATGAAAGTATTTTTTAAGACAAATCTATTCATATGGTTTTCATATTTTCAAACTCAACAACTTAAAAGTTATTCATGATTTATATTCCCAATGTTTGACCCAAACCTTGTCCAAAACGACTTGTTTTATGGGTATGGAGGGAGTATTGTCTAATTTGGTCAAAGTGGCAAATATTTTAGAGCAACCTGTTTGCTGTTTCCTTTTTGTGTTGTTCAGCACCATGTTTATTGATGATGGCAACAAAAACACAAGGTTAATGCTGCCATCAGTGTTCAACAAGGTGCTCTTCTGCACTCGCCTCTGGACTTTAGAACAAGAGCGAGACTAAAAGAAAGAAAGTGAAACGAGTCGAGAATCTTCTATTGGGAAGTGCACTGAACCCAACCATTTAAACCGGATCAGGAAAAGTTTTGAGTGCATATACAATACAAATCTTCACCAGCAAAACCTTTCTATCTTTGTTCATCCCACTTTTGCGCTTTCGAACTACTGGTTAGGTCATCACCTTTCTTTGATGTTTACACTGAGTTCAGCTTCAACACCCCCACTTCTGGTACGCCCTGTATCACTAGTAAAGGTAGGTCTGCTTATGTTCTTATCTGCACTTGGCAAAGCCTCATATTGCCTTGTAATATGCCCTCTAGCCGAGGTAGGGTTAGATAGAAATTGTATGTTTTATTCTTTTACCTGCCAACTGAGTGGAGTACTTCCTAAAGAGCGCCTAGCACCTTTTGTAACCTTGGCTGTCATTAACTCATTATCTCTAGTTAAAAAGGGTGGGCTCAAGTCAAATAGGAAGATGACTTAATGGCTAGCAGTGAGAATATAAAAAATAAAGGCGCTCTTTTCGCTCCAATGGAAAGAGGTTTTGCTGTGCTTATTATGAAAAACGGAACATGAATTGCTACAGGTTTCTTGAATTCCTTAATCGTTAGGCGATGGGGAAAGGTGGCAATAGCATTCCGATGCAATGCCTTAGGATCAACAAAGCACAGCAAAACCTCTGCTCTTGAATTTCTTGAATTCTTCTGCTCTGACTTGCTTTTCTATCAAGGGAAGGGCAAAAGTGAGGATTTATTTATCCCCTTGTGCATGTCTTCTGTGTCATAGCCACTCCTTTCCCTCTTTCTTTTGTGTGTTGACTGCTTTCATGACATACCAAAATTTTTGTAACACAAACATTAAGTTTGATGTTTGATTTTATTGACAATCTCTAGTTTCTATTCATCCACTGTAATCAGTAAATCAAGCTCAACTTTTCATGTGATAAATGTTATTTGCCAAAGAATAATGGAAAAGGTGTCAATGTGCGTGTTTAATATCTGAAATATTGACCATTTGGTTTATCTTTTGCTGCCCATTAATTGTTTCCTCTCCTTGCAGATTGCTGCTACTTAAATTGCTAGGTCTTCGTTGTGAATCCTGCAATCCCATAAAGTTACTGCGTTTGTTTATATGTTGTCGTAGGGCTCTGATAAATCTCATCTTAAAATTCGGGAAAGAGTGCCCAGAGGCAAAGCAATACTTGGCCTTTTCAGAGAAAAATGGTAACTCATATTCCCTGGTTTGGTTTTTGAGATCTGTTCAGGAAATTGTTGGTTCGTCACATAAGATATTTGACGAGTTTACTGATGAGGTGAATAGGTTGATGTTCTCCTTGTTAGATAAGACATCAGAATTATTTTCTACACTAGCTAGTGTGAATTCATCAGTTTACTTGTTTGATTTAAAGAAACAAATTGAATCTTCCCTGGATGGTAGCCCTGTTGAAAGGGAGACTTCAGACTATAATGATCAGACATTTGATATAGTAGATTTATCAGCCTTGGAGGGTGTCAAAAATATGGCCGAACTGTTACAGAAGACTGCAACCGGGATACCTGTTACCATAAAGGACGGGAAGTGTGTTATCAAATTAGAAGACTGCCGTAACGTTGTATGCTGGAAAAGATTGTCATGCACCATGTCTTGCATAGGCGGATTCTTGCAGGGACTTAATTCAGCACTAGAAAGTGCATTCAACGATCATCCAATAGCCAGCTCAGAGGACAAGAAAATGTTACTTCAGTATTGTTCAAGATTTAGCAGTTGTATTTCTAAGTTTGGGGCCTTTGTAGATATTTGCGTTCATGTCTTGTTTATGGATAACAAGGATTCTGCCTCTAGAGGTTTAGTTTCTGTTCGTCTTCCACAAGAGCTGGATTGTGTGAATGGTTTTCTGAATATTGAAGCAGTCATGGATGAATTAACCAAGTGTGAAAGTCGTGGAGTTGATCTGTCTAAGATACAGTATATGGAAAATGTTCTTCTGGAAAACCTGTTGAAAGGCGAATGCCCACTCATATCATTCACTTTGAGAGAGGTATACAATATATCTGCTGCTATTGTTAAGCTGCATGGTTACCTATCCTTTCCAAGTGATGTTTCTAGGCAGACTTGCAGCCCCGTCAAACAGCTTTCATTGGGTACCATGCTTGGGACAGCTTTCATCACTCTACAGAAAGTTGCAGATTTGTCTAGCTGGCCCCACATGTCTTGTCTTGTATGGATTGATGGTGTATTAAGATATCTTGAAGTCTTAGGAAGTGCATTTACATTGCCTGAGCTCAATATCTCAATAGAATTGTATACTCAGATAGTAAGTGCCCTATTGAGGGCTATTGGAAAATGCATCTTACTTCAACGGAAGAATGCAACTCTTCCTACTCATGAGATTGGCTCAAGCACGAAAACACTGCAATTACAGAATGCATCTGGTTATGCTTTTCCAAAAGATTTCATTGATATGCAGAATAGATTAAATTCATTGAAATCAAGGCTTCGACTGGTACTTGGAAAATTTGTCAATATTGCATCAAACACACATCTAAATGCAGCTCTACAAGTAATTGAAAGGGCATTGGTTGGAGTGAATCAGTGCAGTCATTCAATATACGAAGTTTACACTGGAAATCCTGATGGTGGGACAGTTTCTTCTGATGTTGCTGCTGGGATCGACTGCCTCTATCTAATTCTTGATTTTGTACCAGGTTAGTGGCCAGATTTTTCTATTAGTTATACTAGAAGCATACTCCACATGTTGCTGCGAGACTTTATTAAAAATAAAAGCGTTGCATGTATTAGTTATTAGACCTACATGTTCTTGCATCAATTCTAGTCAAAATTGGGCATGACAACGAAAGAATTCAGTAAAAAAACTAAAATAATTAGGATCGACTTATAAGATGATGAAATGGCAAAACAGATAACATTATATGAATGTTGTATATTTTTTATATATTGAAAGTAGTAACTGCACTTAGTGGACGTGATGTGGATGGCTTGCGTTGATAGGTTGAAAGTTAGTGGAATGACATGGCATCACTGGGAGATGATGTGGATAGTAAATGAGAAATGATGTGGATGGCTTGCATGTTGAGATAGAACTTGTAGTGGAGTTTGAAAATATAAGATATATAGATTAGCAGTTGGTTCTTGCTTCATAGCTATATGTTCCTATGCCAAGCTGTCGAGTGCTCCCCTTGCAAATACATGTTAGCGTAAAATTTGTGCCAGTAAAACTTTAGGCTTGAGCAGCGGCATTAAAAATGGATTCAGATTGTATGGACGAAATTGTATATGTCCTCTAATCAACATCACGTTTTCATATACATGAATATGTCGTAGTGCAGTGGAAAAATGTTTGATCCACACTTCCATTTATATTTTGGTACTCACTTGATATTCTGGTGCCTAATGCTGGTGCCTGTCAATAATCAGTACCAGACGTTCCACAATTTACTGCTTTTCTAACTGGCCTATGCAGATTTTAGCATATCATTACATGAACTAGTTGATGCTGTTTAGGAACCTTGATCTAAACTTCTAAAATTCTTATACGATGATGAGTATTAGTGTGTGAAGGAGCAAACATTTATTGTCTGTTGCTTCTATGTTTGTGGGGTTTACATGATTGGAAAGCCTGGTTTGAGAAAAGATGAATTTTGACTATTCTTCAACCCATATTGCAGGAAAAAAGCGTGTTTTTAAGAGAACTGTCCCTGGCCTAGTTGGTGCTTTATTCAACATTGTACTGCACCTTCAGACTCCACATATTTTCTACACTCGGAAGCTGCCGCCTCATTGTACTGTGTTCCATCCAGATGCTGGAGCTGCTGTTCTAATGTGTGTGGAGGTTATCACTTCATTTGTGGGAAGGCATTCTTTTCAAATTGATGCATCCCATGTTTCCCAGTGCCTGCATGTTCCTCTGACACTCTTCAAAGGGTTTAAACATCTTCTAGCAAAATATTGCAACCAAAGTGTAGGTCACCATGCAGATCATGTTGAATATATTCTTGATAGACAATTTTCAGTTGATATCTATGCTGCATGTTGCAAATTATTATGCACTACTCTTCGGCACCAACAACGGTAGAGACTTTGACTCTCTTCTTCTTCTCTGTGATTTTGTGTTCTTTGCATTCGGTCTCCATATCATAACTCCCCCCTCCTTTCCGTGTAGTGAGATTGGGCATTGTGTGGCACTCCTGGAGGATTCAGTAAGCATACTGCTCAGTTGTTTGGAGTCCACTGATTCAAAGATGGTTAACATGGCTGGATATTTTGCCTGGAATATGGAGGAGGCACTAAAATGCGCTTCCTTTTTCAGAAGGATCTATGAAGAGGTTAGTGATGGTTATGTTTTTTAATTTGAAATGATATAAACATTACTTTGATAGTGTGACATGTCTGGCCTTAAGGTTGGACTCTGTGTTTCTGTGTGGTCTGCTGTATCCTGTTTCTGATGAAATATTTTGGCATCGTTAAGCTATCTTCCCGGAAAATGATGGTAATAATAGGTTTTTTTTTTGACTGAAAACCGTGGAGCAAAACTAATAGTAGGCTTTGTACTGACTACCAAGATATTTGCTGTGACAAGAGTTTGGCTAAGTCAAAATTAATGACACAACAAAGAAATGCCAATGCAACTGAGGCATGCATATTTATGTTTGATGTACCTACAAAAACTAATATACTTTTCTCCTATTGTGTGGCCGATGCAGATGCGCCAGCAGAGAGAAACCCTAGGAAAACATGCCATGCACTTTCTTGCTGGTTATATTTCCATGTTTTCTGGGCAGGGTTCTTTTCAGACAGGGATAACACGGTATGTTCTACTTAAGATTTCAAGTCAAGCTGTTCATTATGTGCTTTTGTTTCAGCAGACTTGCTCTTCTGACATGGCAGAGAAATTGATGAGGCGCTGAGACCTGGTGTATATTCCCTGATTGATATATGCGAGGAAAGTGATTTTCAACAGCTCCACACATACCTGGGTGGTCCGTAACCCTTATTAACCTGCTCGAAAATTTTTACTTCTGAACACCCAACCTCTTAGATAACTCTTTTTTTTTTCCTTTGTCTTTCCAGAGGGCCCATGCCGAACCACTCTTGCTGATCTGGTGCGTGACTATAAATTACACTTCCAGTATCAGGGCAAGATCTAAGCCAGCCTGTTCTATATTTTTGAACAACTGGCGTTTCCCCCATCATGGCTGGATAGAAAATCTATGGAGTACCATCTTCTGGACGATCTTGTGTTTTGGGTAAACTAATTTTGGCTTAATGGCTGCCCACTGACTTTTGATCAAGGAGACATGGTGGCTAGTAAGGGTTTCCGGTCAAACCTTATAGATTAGAATGTGAATCCAAGCCAAACAAACTAATTGATTCTGTTTTCTCTACTCACAGATTTAAGGTTTGTGAAATCAACTTCACATGTGGAAGGACCAAGGCAATCCATAAGATCCATAGCTGCCCAGTGCTATTCTGCAAATCAACCTGGTAATATGAAGCAGATGTTGACATTTAATTTCAGGGGAATGTATGACATGCGTGCTTACACTTGATTAAAGTGATATTGAAGCCGGATCACCTCAATATAATTCCTTTTCCTGGTACTTAACAACAGTAACAATAATAGGAAGGTTATGACTAGTGGTGTTTGGCTACCTTATAAGATTTACTGATTAAAACATTGTAATGCTAAAACTTGAGTATATCACAACTGACAAAAGAGAATTACCTAGTGTCCTGGTGAAGTTCTGCTGGTTCCACCTGCTTCTAATGCAATCCAGAATGATATTTATCACTCAGAAGTCA
>Ga0182004_10004039_pt1 | contig 11774 bp, 9 predicted proteins | sample Sormic07211540_1_FD_120479 | JGI IMG/M metagenome (GOLD analysis project Ga0182004, IMG submission 120479) | Endophyte microbial communities from Sorghum bicolor roots, Mead, Nebraska, USA - 072115-40_1 MetaG | ecosystem: Host-associated > Plants > Roots > Unclassified | place: USA: Nebraska...
AATCTGTGATGGCGATGCTTGATCATGTACAATCTTGGTTGTATGTTGGTTGAATCGAGGTCTTTTGAGATTTCGTCGGACTACCGGGTTTATATGGGTTCAAGTCCATTGGCTTGACTGCTTCCGTAGTCACTAATTCACTTGAATTCTTATAAATTGGACGGTTGTGTTACAGAGTAGATGATTATTGTTTATTTTACCATAATTATCTAGATATGCCTTATGTGTAAGAGTCTTGCTTACTTTAGTTGAATCTTCATCATGTTCGGTTGTACCTCTTAAAGGGCCAGGGTATAAATATAAACCTAGCAACAATGTAATAGGAACGAATCAATACCAAACACAAGTTCTACATCTACTTTTACATCTACTTTTCGACGACTTCGTCAACTCACAAACTTTTTTCTATTTACGAGTTCTCAAGAATTCGGCGAGTCATACTCGACGATTTCTCGAGTTCCGCATGAGTACCTCTTGGCCGTGACATCCGGGCGCATCGCTGTTGTCGAGACCAAAGTATTCAAGTTATCACCTTTGTTGATTGCTAGGTCAAATCAACTGGCACGCCTTGAAATTGGGTATTAGCCCTTTGTGTTTGCAGATTTATTTTTGCATCAATAGCCTTCTCTCAAAGTATATGGTATTTCTGGTATGAGGCATAGTGACATTGTCTTACTCTCTTACCCTACTTTAATAAGGCTTTATAACTGGAGCTCGTAGGTGGGAGATAAAGAATACGTACTTACAAGACATTCATTGCATAGTCAAACTATGGATCCAGAGAAACAAGTCAATAAGTCAAATCAAGATGTGCATGTGTGGTGAATGAATAGTGTATGGTGATGATGGTAATAATGGTGAAAACAATGGTGAAAGTCTAATTCTACTTTTGCTCTTTTGAGGCGATACATACCTTTCTTGCACTTTAAAGCTTTTTGAGGAGAATGAGATGCTCTATATTTTCTTTTTCTTTTCTCTCAGGTGGGTATCTTGTACCCCTAATTCTACTATCGGACACTTGTCCATTTTTACCTCACGTCTCACTTTTTTCGAGGTTTCAGGCACTTGCCCCTTTTTATTTCCTTGTATTCATTTTTTAGAGCATTCATCCTCCTAGAATAATGTAGCAAGTGGTAGTAACCAAAATAATTGGAGCAGTTATTTCACAGGGAATAATAGGGGTAGGAGAATGTTTTTGGCTATTCTCTTCCAAATAGGAGTAGAATAATTTTAGGTGGATCTGGAGATGGAAATGAGTGGATTTATATGGATACATACTTCTAGAGTAGAAGTAGCGTATATAAGTGGACGTGCAAGTGAATCTTGATTTCAACCGCATGACAAGCTCCAAAGGGTCTACACAGCTTGACCACACTCAATGCTCATAAGCAGTAAATGTATGGTTCTTAGTCTAATAAGCATGTATATATGGCTATGGTAAGAATTTAAACTCTCATCATACAGGAACTCATCATGCAACATTTTTAAAGATTTTCAAAGATAAAATTCTCTAGTATTCTAGCAGCTCAACCTTCCCATATCATATCTGTTAACGACTTAGACTTTAGATCAAGCACTCTTCCCATAAGTTCAGGTTTAGAGCGAGCTTTAAATTATAACAGTTATGCCTAAACTTGAGAGAGAGCTCAAATTTGAAAACTAGGTACTTGGCAGAGCAACTATTCATTGTATCCATGTAAGAGTTTATTATTAAGATTCAGTTTAGCATAGCCGCTTTATTTATTTATTTACCAAACTAAGCAAGATATATTTATATATAAATAAGCACAAAATCTTTATTTGGGTTTTCATGATTATGCTCTTTTTATTATTTGAGTAAAATATAAACGCGAGTAGAAACACTTAGCTGGATAAATGGGGGTGCTCTCCCCCAAGCTAGATTTTGATGTAATTTCTTTTGATGTAGCTAGCAAGTGGCAGAGGTGTATTTGAATGTCGGCAGCACCCTGACAACGATTAGGATGTCCTCCGTCTGCTAGTCTTCTTGATCCTTGAATTTTGTGGAGCTCAAATGACAACAAAGCTTTGTGGAAATGGTTAAGTGTTAGTGTAAATCTTTAGCCCTTTATCATGTTGAGCTTCCTCAATAAATATTATTCTCTTTGGTAGGATCATAAACTTATTTTTACATTTTCATTTTTATAGAACAGGAATATATTTATTTTATTTTTATGCCACCATAGTGAATGTACGTATGGGTTTTATGCCACTAGCATACTCACATGGGGCTTTGTCATTTTTAACATTTTTATTTTCTTTTCAGGGTAGTATGAACATGATTAACTAAACAAACTTATTTAAGGAAAGTAAATAATAAAAGAGAAAGTGATAACTACCAAGTTTACCTCTTGTCACGATGTTTGGTGCTTTTAAGTCCTCCAAATAGGGGACTCCTTATGTCCTTAGTCGTCCTAGGATTCGTTGGATGGCGTAGACGGTGGTTTCGGTGGCGCCTCCTCTTCTATTACAACTTTTTTCTCTTTCCATACCTGATTTGGTGCTACGGTCTCCTCAGGACAAACCTTCTCAGTGGGGAAGTGCATGTGGACTTCTCCTGTTCCAATGTAGATGATGGATTTAACGGTGCTGAGGAACGGTCTTCCAAGGATGATGGGTGGATCATACTCATCTTCTCCCATGTCAATGACTTGGAAATCTATCGGAATAAAATGGTCATGGATTTTGACAGGGACATCAGTTACTATACCTTCGACTTTGCGAAATGTCTGGTCCGCCATCTAGAGCTGAGTGTATGTTGATTGTAGGGGCATGGTTCCGTACAGGAGTTGATAGGTGACTGCGGCCATTATGTTGACGCCCGATCTGGTGTCGCATATTGTCTTCTGGAAGGAATATCCATTGATTATGCATTCAATGTTTGGAACACCTGGGTCATCCTTCTTGATTAGGAAAGGTGACTTGAGTCCATGATCTTGACCTCTATGAATTGCAGTGACCATCTTGGCTGATTCTGTCCATACTTGTTGCTTGTTCCTCCTGTTGGTCATCTTCTTTGGTTCATATTGGGGTTGGTCTGGGATTTGTGCAGTCTTGTTCTTGAAGGAAAATGTCTCCTTCCTCCCCTTGATGTTGAAGTTGATCTTTGCAGCACTAGCGTAGATGACACCTCCTGAGGTATTCAGGAATGGCCTCCCAGGATGATGGGTGACCTCTCATCAACACCGGTCTCGATCACTATGAAGTCTGCTGGGACATACGAGGTACCAACTTGGACACATATGTTCTTCAATATTCCTTTTGGAAAGCACAGTATCTGATCTGTAAGCTGCAAACACATGGTTGTATCTGATAAAGCATGAGTAAAGAAATTTTCATAGAGTACCCTGGGCATGATGTTGACGCTTGAGCCAAAGTCACAGAGTGCTTCTAGGAAGTCTAGCATGCCGACGGAAATTGGGATGACGGGGTGTCCTGGATTGCCTCTTTTGTGTGGCAGAAGTTCATTATGTCTTCCTCCTATGGGGTTACTCTAGTAGTTACCTGCATCAAACATGTCTACATGATTTCCAGATTCTAGCCCTTCTGGTTGTGATGGTATATCAGGGTTAGTAGCAAGAACAGCAGCAGCTATTTGACTCAACTAAGATTCAATCATTTTATTAAAGCTAATTTGATTTTTGATGGCAGTAGAAAAATTATCCATTCTATTATTTATATTTTCTAACATTTTATCATTAGATGCCAATTTCTTAGACAGATTATCCATTAGTTTTCCTTGATTTGATACTAACTCTCTCAGGGGTGGGAAATTATTATTGTTATTGTAGGAATTGTTACCTTGATAATTACCTGAGTAGTTAGGCTTCTGTTGATTCCAACCTTGATTTTGTTGATGACGGTTGTAGTAGTAGTAGTTGTTGTTGTTGATGTAGTTCACGTCCTCAAACATCTCAAGGCAGTGATTGCCTGAGTGTCCAGTATCTCCACACTCCTCACAAGTCATGTGATAGTCGTAGACGTGCATGACTTCTTTCTTGTTTTCAGCTTTATCATTGATCTTCTTCATGAGCAGGTCAAGCTTTGTAGACAATATGTCTACCTCCTTGAGCTGGTTCATACCTCCACCCTTCTTGCGTGTCTGAGTTCTTTCTTCGTTCCAACCTTCGTTGGATGCCATCTTCTCCACAAGAGCTGTAACTTATGGTATGGTCAGTGACAAGAATGCTCCTCTGGCTGCAGCATCGATGGTTTCACGGGTGTTGTTGCCGAGCCCATGATAAAAAGTCTGCATCAGTAGTCAACTCTCCATTCCATGATGGGGACATTCTAGGATGTTGTCTTGGAAGCACTCCCATGCTTCTGGAACGGATTCATCATGTTGTTGCTGAAAACTTCTAATCTTCCCACGTAGAGCATTGGTCTTGCCCATGGGAAAGAACTTGGCCAGAAAGTTGATGGAGCAGTGTGCCCATGTAGTATTCTTCTCCTTTGTTGCATAGAACCACTACTTCGCTCTCCCCAACAATGAGAATGGGAGGAGGCGAAGTAGTATGGCGTCTCTGGGAACATCTTGAATGGTGAACGTGCTGCCAATCTCCAGGAAGTGATGGAGATGAGCACTAGCGTCTTCATGTGCCTTCCCACAGAAGGGATTTGCTTGCACCATGTTGATGAGCCCAGCCTTGAGCTCAAATGTCCACTCGATCTCCACAGCAGGTCCAATACGGATGTTGTCCGTGGTGGGATCTGAGAACTTGCGGATCAACTTGTTCGCCATGGCTTCGAACTCTGATGTCAAGTTCTGAATGAAACTTTGGTGATCTTCTTGATTTGATGGAGCTTTACGCTGAAGCATTGACGATGTAGCTTTCTTGAGCTTGGCTCTTGTTTTTCTGATTATTGCTTCGGGGTCAACAACGAAATTATCGAGAAGATCTCTTCTATTCATACATCACCCTGCATAAAATAATAAAAATAGCAAAGTATAGGGGTAAAGTTGTACGAGAGAATTGATGATCTCAATCATATTAGTGATGCAAATGATGATCCATTATTCCTTATTCATTCCTATTAGTAAGTCAACCTTCCCCGACAACGGCACCAAAAATGCTTGTTGGGCATTCTTAACGTCATTACCAAAAGTAGACTTAGTTTTCTATTTCTGACAACGGCACCAAAAATGCCAAACCTATCCCTCATGACACTTAAGCCAAGTTGTCATCGCCAGCATGACATCAGAGACGCGGTATTGAAATATGCAAATTCTCATCTAGATAAATAATAAATGGGATCTACAAGCGCACAGATTAATACCGATGTAGCATTTTAACCGGGAAGTATTCCAGGTATCGTTATTTATATTTTTACCACTGGGAAGGGATTACTAATAATGATGGAATGAAAGATGAAACTCAGTATCATTGCATGTGTAATAGGGAGCATTCATCTATCTCATCAATATAGGGGTAAGTGTCACATAAAATATAGGTAAAATATGAATGGTGACAAAGATAACTATTATGATCAGCATAACTAGCCACATATGATAATGATAAGCACCTCAACAGATATTCTAGCAAATCATTAGCATGGAATTAGGATGAACTACAAGAATATTTCCTAAGTTATTTTTAACTATAAAGTCTAGCATATCATAGTTAGTGCAATTATACTTGGCAATCATTGCAAGACAAGATTACGCCCAGGCATAGTGATATTATCAAGGAAGATGAGACATAGCAATCACTTCCTTGTAATAATGTTGCTCTGCCTGCCCTATACACAGGAGGGGGACTATATAAGAATCAACAGAGCTGTCACCACCGTGAACCACCCCATGATCCGACATATAGGGTACAATCACAGATAAATACGATATAGGCACCACGCCTACACAATACTTATCATTTACCCACTGTACACATGGATAAATGCTATACGATCCTAAGCATGTATATAATTCCAATCTAACTAAGCCAAGCATATGACCATGATAAACTAAGAACAATATAACTGCAAATATAAACAAGTAGAGCAAAGTCATAATCACTATATTGAAATAGAGCAAAGTCATATTCATAATATTGAAGAACAATGAAGAACAAATGAAGAACAATAGAGGAATTACCAAGAATCCTCTTGACAGATCTAGAAACCAATCGAAGATTGACTCCTTCGAGTTCTAACCCCATGTAGCTATGCTAAACTAGAGATCTAGTTGATGTGGTGGCTTTAGGGCTTCATCAGAGGCTCTTCTCCTTGGATGAATGAATGAATTAGGGTTTGAGAGAGTTGCACTCCTCCAGGGGCCAAGGGCCTTGCTTATATAGCCCTCCCAAATGAACGTGGGCCGTCGGATCAAATCGACCTTAATCGCATGGTTTTCCTTGATCCCTTAGGTCGGTGGAGCATGATCCGTGAGGCGGAGCCTGATAGGCTCTTAGTCCAGGGTGAGCGCCCTAGGGTGGAGGGCGGCCGCCCTGCCCTGGGCCCGCTCAGCCTCCCGCTCATTCTCGTGGCTTCTGGAGCCTTCTAGATGATAGAAAATTGCCGCACATGTTAATATTTCTATATAAACCCGACATGTGGGACTTTCCTCCATATTTCCAAATAACCCCCTATAGAAATAGACAAACTCCAAAACTCATGGAATTCTGTCAGATAAAACCCTAAGTCTGGGTGTTGGTTGCATTTAGATCCTTTTCCTTATTTATTTGATAGTTAAATTTGGTATTTAAGGATCGTCAACACCTACCATAGCCAAATATTCATGCTTGCTAGATTAGGAAACCCTTCCACTTATATTTCAACCTATAAGCATTGTGTAGACCCTAAGGAACTAGTCATGCAGTTAAAGTCAATATTATGTGCTCTCCATCCATTGATCTTAGCTACTTTTGTCCCACAAGTTTGCAATCACTCACATCCACCATATTCATTATGTGCTACTTCTGTTTCTGGAAGTACCACCCACATATACGTACTACACTCTGTGTTGTTTCTATCGTAGAGACATGCACTTATGCTGCTCCTACCCTAGGAGTACACATTCACCCATCCATATTCCACATCCATTTAGAAAATGTTCTACTCCTACACTGGGAGAAGACACCCAAAAATATTCATTAAGTCTTATTCTACTTATACAATAATGTTCTAGTTATTTCCGTTTTACTCCCTATTGCTATCAGTGCATTGAAATGGATTGGCTGATCTAAAAAAGGAGAAAAAAGAAAGAAAGAGGATAAAATTCCCAAAAGAAAAAGAAAGATAGCCAAGTCTTTATTCTCATATTAGGGAGGTATGTTATCCCCAAGGAGCAATTGTAGAATTAGATATTCACCATTAGTCATCACCCCTCATTATCACCATCATTCTTATCACTTACTTCTTTCACTGAACTCACATGCACATATGACTTGATTGTATAATTAGTTTCTCTGAACTCACATGCACATATGACTTGATTGTATAATTAGTTTCTCTGGATCCACAATTTAACTATGCAATACATGCAAGTAGGTTTGAATTATCTTTCCCAGCTATGGGCTCCACATAAGCCAATTTGAAGTAGGGTGAGCGAGAGAAGGCAACTCTGCCTTAGTGATATAAAGACTACATATTCTGAGAGAAGGCAAATTAACTTGCCTTGGAGAGGATCCAAAAATGCCACATATGAGACACTTGTAAGGGTCATACAAGGAATCTCTGAGTTTTATTTGAAAGTTTTGCAAAAAAACTCTGGAATGATAGTTGATCAAAGGGCAAGAAATATAGCGCTTGACTTAACCGTTTTGTCTTTCAATTGCTCAAGACCGAAGTGATAGATATAAGCCCCTTGGTGAAAGGTCATATGGGTGAGTATTGAGTTAGAATAGTTCACTCTAATCTGGAGGAGAGTCCTTGTTTGAACGCATGTGTACTTGTGAGGCATGAAAGTATTGTAGCAACTCCTGATCCATAACTGAGTTTATCTTTTCTCAGGAACGAGCAAAAGGTAAGCTTTGGGGAGTTTATTGACAGTAGATAAGTACTCTTTTTATCCGTCAACATAGCATGAGAAAGGACTAAAATCAGAATATCATCTAGCTATCGAGGTTTGAACTAATAAATTCCATGAGTTTTGGTGCATCTATGTTTTGTGGGGGTTACACAGGAAAAGGGTTAAAGGCAAACTAATCATTGAATAAAAGTATCAGAAATGACGAATTGGATGGAACCATTGCAACGGGCACGTTTAGATGATCAAAATCCATATATCATTTATCCTATTTGGAGTCTTAGATGAAGGAATATGAATTTTACGTGAAAATACACTTTTTTGGAGTTTAGAAGGTTCGAGAAGACACCAGAACGAACGAGATGGCAAACAACCACAGGGGATGGGTGCCCGCCCCAACCCTTGGGCGGTCGCCCAGCTGCCGTAGCCAATCAACTTCATCCTCACGGATTCCTAATCCACTGCCTTTGTGGAGTAATCTTGAGCGTACATTTAAGTCGATTTTATCCAAGGGCTATGGTGTTTCTTAAGGGGCTATAAATACAAGCCTGACCCCCTGGGTGGGAAAATCAGATGAGTTGTAGAGGCATCTCTCAAAAGGATGACCTCTCTTCTCTATGAGTTGTAGAGGCATCCCTCGAATGGATTATCTCTCTTCTCTAGAGAATTAGGGCTAGACATTCTAATGTAGTAGATTAGTTCTAGTCGGGAGTTAAGGAGAGTAGAGCTACGCTCCAGTTCTAGAGGAGTCTTCTTCAGTGTTTTGGTATGTCTTCATATCTCTTCTTTGTAAGACTCATGCTTTCATATATTATCTTCTATATTTACTTGATGCTTATTTATGATTAGTGTAGTTGTTATATCTTGGCATGGGATGACCGCTCATATTGAGTGCTCTAGGCTATAGTTTACCTGAGTTTGCGTCCAATCCCATAGATAGTTGTGGTAGCCCTAGGGGTGAGAGCCCTGATAGGCCTTTGTATTCCACCATGTTCGGATTGATGTTTCGTAGAGCTTTTGGCAGCCTTCCCCTGACAACTTTCTTCCCAGTCCTATTCGAGAGTCGAAAAGAACCTACTACTCCAAAGTGCCATTGTGTGACTGCTATATCTTTTCATATTCTGTTACCTTAGAACCTAAGTAATAGAGAAGCACAAAGGAACCTTAAACTTTCCCGTTGTTCTCCTGCTATGACTATCTATACATTTATCATTGATTTCTCTGATATGTGCTTAATTGTTTATTCTATAGTATATCATTCACCCTTGCTTCAGTTTAGTTGATACTTTAAGTTAGTATATGTAGGATAGTGAATTATCAAATTCTTAACCCAAGCTTCACTATGGTAAAATATAAATAACGATACCTGGAATACTCCCGGTAAAATGCTACAATGTTGTTCTGTGCGCTTGCGGAATCTTTCATATTTCTTTTTGCACTAACAAATGTGAACAAGCATTTCTGGCACTGTTGCTAGGGATTAGGCTTTTTGTCAATCTTTGGTGATTGCGTTAAGAAATGCTAACACAGGGTTGAAGAAAAACAGAACTCTATTTTGTACTGTTCTATCCTCAACTTCGCAAAGTTTTGTGGTAGACACTTTGAATCTCGTAGTACAGGTATGACTTGGAAGAAACATATTGGTGATGTCTTGGTTTAAGGATATGTTTAAACCCTCTTGGGCGCCCGCCCAGGTGTCTCGTCCAATCAGGCCCCGCCTCGTGGATTATGCTCCACCGACCTAAAGGATTAAGGAAAACCGTACGATTAAGGTCGGTTTGATCCGACGGCCCACATTCATTTGGAGGGGCTATATAAGCAGGCCCCTGGCCCTTGGAGGAGGGCAATCCCATTATTCATTAGCATATTTTCCAGAGAGGATTCAGAGAGAGAGGTCCCTCTAGGGTTCCAACCTCATAGGGTTTAGCATCCAATGAGAGATTAGAATTAGTTCTTCTAGATTGAGAGACATATAGTGGAGGTGTAGATCGGAGGAAGCCCAGCCTGTCGGTGTCTACTCCGAGGTTGTACCTACGGGATCAAGTATCCTAACCCAAGGCTTGCTCCTAGGATTCTTCAGTATTTTGACTTCTAAATTCTAGTAAGTTCTTTGTTCTTATTGTTCTTTGGTTTATGAGTTTACTTTAATCTCTTCTGGTAGAGTTTAGAGTAATCATTACTAGCGTAAACGTGGTGTTTGGGCTAGGGTACTCATAGATATCCTCTGTCTAGCCGGACCGTGGTAGTAGCGAGGAACGTGACATTTCCGTAGCTACCTTTGTAGCCCACAATCTCGTTAGCAGGATCGGTAGGGTTTTATAGGTGCGGGTCGAACATCCTTTGTGGTGTCTAGATTCCGTAAGCCTCCCCAATAGAATAGTGGATCATCCTTACCAAGGTTAGAACGATAGTGCGGTTGTAGTCTTCTCTATACATCGCTCACATCAAATCACATTGCTTGTAGCCTAAAGGGTAGTAGCAATAGATTTGGTTAGTCAGATGCACGCTTTCTCCTAGTGGTAAAAATATAGATACGATACTCTGGATAACCTCCCGGGTGAAGTGCTCATCGATATCCATGTGCTTGCGGATCATTTCCTGATGGCGTTAACAAATATCAACAAGCATTTCTGGCGCTGTTGCTAGGGAGAAAGATGGTTTGCTGAGATAACTTTGAGTCTTGCTATTATCTTGTATTATACTTTTATACTTTTATTCTTTTATCTTTTTATTTTTTCCATCTTTATGGATAACTCAAATTCCGCACCTATTATTGAATTTTTTGCACCTTCGCAGACTAGCCATAGACCATGGGAGTCAACAAGTCCTTTCTTTGCCCCTAATTATGATCTGTGTTCGGAGTTGATTGCAATAGGTCAAAACCAACCCTTTTCTATAGCCGAGGTCCTGTCTTCTAATCAAGAAGATAATGAACTTTTAGCTACACCTAGGGAATCTTTTAATCTTTCTATAAATTTCGGTTTAGACCTAGCCCTACAAGACCATGTTTTTTCTTGATATTTTCACATTGGTCTTAATCATATAACCTTTGGCAGAGTTTTTCTTTCTTTATCTATTAGTAAAGCAAGGTATGTCTTCATTCGTGGACATCCTTCTTGCACTAGTCTTCATAAAAAAATCCTAGAGATAGAGAAGGAATCATCTCTCAGACGAGGAAAGAAAGTTTCAATAGCCGATTTCCAAACATTTCAATCCCATGATTCGGCTATCCAACCCAAACTAGTAGTGTTCCAAAATCATCCAAGGGAAGAAGAAATTCTACCTTTGGAAATTCATTTTGGGATGAGCTTAAACTTCCTGCTTCATAAGAGACCTTTGAGTGCATATAGTCTTAACCTTCCTAAGAAGGGATCTCTTAGAAAGCATCTTAAATCCAATCCCATTGATGGACATCTAGAAAGACTCAAGGATGGCATCTTAAGTGATGCAATAGAAGGAGAGCGAAGCCATTTAGAAGACAATCTGATCTTCTCCCCTTCTACGCCCACTCTTGATGACTCATTCGAACCTATCTTTAAACCCATCCTTGAGCCTAATAATTTCTACTATGCTCTTTCTCTTGAACCTCTCGATGATCCTATGAATCTCTCTAGACATCCCATGCATAAGAGTCACCAAGACCACAAGAAGGATCGAGAAGAGCAACATCAATGGCTAGAGGGCATTAAAAATCCATGTGCTATTACCATTGAATGGATGGATAAAACAAACTTGAGAGACAATCCTAGAGGAATTTTAAGCATTCATGAAGAATCATCCTTGGAGTTTGAGA
>Ga0182004_10004040_pt1 | contig 11773 bp, 9 predicted proteins | sample Sormic07211540_1_FD_120479 | JGI IMG/M metagenome (GOLD analysis project Ga0182004, IMG submission 120479) | Endophyte microbial communities from Sorghum bicolor roots, Mead, Nebraska, USA - 072115-40_1 MetaG | ecosystem: Host-associated > Plants > Roots > Unclassified | place: USA: Nebraska...
AAATAAATTTTGTGATGTTCCTTGAGATGGCTAGTTTTTATTAAAAATATAAGATGTAATATGTTTTCTGAGAAAAATAATTGTTATTATGTAATCTTGTTATTTATGTGTAAATTCATATCGTTTGATATCCTGCTCCTTTTGTTGTGAATTTTTTATGGTAGTCTCTGAGTGGTATGGGTATGCTATGATAAATATTTCATGATTTTTGGAGTATTGTATCTTTGATATGTAATTTATGTTTGTAATATGGCTTGTTTTCTTACTTAAATCATACTAAATAATTGGTGCTTATGCTGGTGCTCTACTCTGGTGTCAAACTTGTTTATGGTAATAGTCACATGTCAATAATCTGAAATCTGTTGTTTGACACTATCGAAGCTATGTTTCTTAATTTATGAAATAAGCACTTTGTCACATGGTTAAATGCTTATCTTAAATTTGGCATGTGCAATTATTTCTGAACATTTTATGGTAGTGTCGAGATGCTATGCTTGTGCTTGTGTAATTTTTGTAGATTTTTCTGAGCACTTTGGCTTATATCTTGTAATTATGTCCCTTTATAGAATTAAATTAATAAATGCCTTGTTATTAAATATTTTGGGGTTAACATATGTTGTTCTGGTAATCTTATGGTATGCTAGTGTTTATAAGCCATTTGGTTGCCACTAAATATGTCTTGGTTATGTCATCAAATAATTATTAAAGGGTTAAAAGCTGTTCTGGACAGCAAGGGAGTAATCTAACCTTTGCTTGATGACAACTTGGTTTTCTGGAAGACTTGTCTAAATAAAAGTTGTTGTAAACTTTATGAACTAGCTGTGGTTTAATTTTGGGATCATTTGGTCCAATAGTTTAAAAGGTATAGCTTTTCCAATTTGGGTTCCAGAAATAGGTGTTCTCTGTTTTTCTGGGACAGAACCTGGAACTTTGTTTAATTGACTTGTTTAACATATGAATCTTGCTGTGATGTTTAAAGATGAAATATATACAATTTCATAAGATTTCCAGAATGTCCTCATTCATGTTTGTTGGAGCTGTATAGCTCCAGTTATGATTTGTTCCTTGACCTGCACTGTTATGTTGGTCATTGCAGTTTGGAGTAATTTGGTAATCTTGCTAAGTAGTTAATCATCTGGTGAACTTGTTATGAAAGTTACTCCGTAAATGAGTTTCCAGTGAAGTTCCATTTATGTTATCAAGCATTTATCCTTTTAGTATGCACACATTCTTATTCATCGTGCATGCAATAGGTGCACCGGAAACGACAGCTGCGTTCGAGCTCCAGGTGAACCCCGAGGACCAAGAGATCAACCCGAAGATGGAGGTCCAGCAAGCCGGACACGAGGAGCCCGAAGAGGAGATTGAGTGCCCGAATCACGAGCCTGCGTCGTTCGTGAAAGGCAAGCCCCGGAGCATCTTAAGTCTCCCATTTTTCTTTCAAAAGCTTACTTGATTATGTTATATCTATTGATGCAATACGTATAGGAGTTGTGATGAAACCCTTGCTGCATTTTACTCATTCCTTGTCGAGATATCTTACCACTACCTGGTTATAGAGTTAGGAGTTAGGATCGAGTAGCGGCTTAGTCATGCTTTAATCGGTAGAAGTCGGGTGATATCCTGTCACCTGCGCGAGATAGGGTTGTGTCAGATCGCGATTGTCTATTTGAGCTATCGTGGAAAGAACCTGATTAAAATGACTTAAGCCGGGTGGAGTTTTGCAAGGTTGTAGTAACTCCGTCTATGGCAGCTAAGGACTGATCGTTGTACGTCCTCTTGTCATGTTGAATGCATGCCTAACACTTAGTTGGCCGGATAACTCGTTCCGACCGTGAAGACTAGTAGTATGACTCAGGCCAGAAGACCAGCAAGTATAAAGTGCGCACTACCGGAGGAAGTGCGGTGTGCGGGCGACCATTGGCGTATGTCCAAAGGCAGGTGAGTTAAAAGTCCTGACCTCCCTGGCAGACCGTGAAGCCTAGTAGTATGACTAAGACTTGCATGATCCTTGGTGTCTTTTATGTTTGACTAGACGGGTAAGTCTAGCTGAGTACATTCTCGTACTCAGGGTTTATTCCCACCTATGGCAGATGATATCTTTTATGATGGCTTCTGCAAGACCTGTCTCCATCCTGCTGGGGATGAGGACTAAACCGTTGGGCACGGTTCTCTAACTACTTCGTACCTATTCCTTTTGATGGATGGTATAAGACTCTGGCAGAACAGGAACTTGTGAACTGAACTTGGAATATGTGTTGTAAACTATTTTGCTTCCGCTACTACAAACTTGTGTTGTAATAACTAATTAACTCCAATGTGGTGCCACTTCGATGGCAAGGAATGACTATGTAACATTCGCTGTGTTATGTTAAACTATTACGATCTTGGTTTGTTGCAAGTTGGTTTGAAGTCCTTCGTGATTTTAGTTGACTATCGGGATTATATGGGCTCAAGTTTGGAAACTTGATTGCTAGTAGAGCGTTTCTACACTTGAACTCTTATAATTTGGATGGTTCTGTGACAGCTGGCATCGGAGCAAGTTTAGCATTATAAATGCAGCGTTTGTGTATTTAAAAACAAAAGTGTTTTAAATAAAATTGTGTAAATCAACACTTAATTATGCCAGCGGTCGAATCCTCCTTGCCCATATAAGGACTATAGGTGGCTATTTAAGTACTGAGTTGGGGGTTTTTATTTATGCATCTCCGGCAGTACTCAGGTATGGATGTGTGATGACCGCACTACGCTACCCTGTGGTCTAATGGTAGAGGTATCCTTCATATGTGAATTAGCCGCATATGTCGCTAGATTTAAATTATACAACGTCGCACCTATGCTCTGGTAAGTGTGAGCTATGAGAGCATGATCGTCCAAATGGCGGTCTAGGGGAGTGCTCGCGGTGGTTTTCTAGAGTGGTTACATGTCAAACCATGGAACCACAAAAGAAACTTAATTGGGGAGCATTTAATTTCTTGGGCAGTTGTGGTGTCATTGTTTGTGCATGTTGGGCATGTACAAGCAATGTGCACTTAGTTTACTGCTTTCTTGAGTGATATATTGGGAACTGTTGGGCTGTAATGAAGTTTTCTGCAGGTACTCTAATAGCGCGCGTGTAAATCGATAGTCATCGTATCGAGAGATGAATGTATGCCACCGTATATCCATTAGAATATTAATTTTCTAAGTTTGTGAGGACGTACGGTTCGTACATGCATCAAGTTGCATTCATACATACATTCTGTCTACTCCTTCCCTTATAATGTCGTCCCTTTTAATTAAATAAATGTTGCTTAAATTAATCCTCTCTTACCCACAGTTATTTCTTTCCATAGATGGATGTGCCCGCTTCACCTCGCCCCAGTGACACCTTTCTGAGCGAGTTTGCAACTCCTACTCTGCTCTGGAGGGTGTTACAGTCTGTAGGGTATACTGAGCCACCTCAGTATTCCTGGTGGGAGGTGGATATGATGGGAGGTTTGCAGTGGTTCGCTGTGCAGGGGGTTTTCCCACCACATGGGGGCAGGCCCGCATGGACAGGGTGGACCTGCAACTTAGATGGGCAGACTCCATGGGAAGCAGCTCAGGTTGCAGCCCATGCTATGCTACTCAACATCTACCCGAGGTTTGGCGATGAGCTGACAGGAGGGCCATCGGCCTCCATTCCCCGTGCTGACCCAACAGCAGTGGAGTGGAAGCAGGCTGATGGTTGTGCGTTGGTCCGTGGTCGTGGAGAACGAGCTGAGAGTTCTAGTCCTGCTATGAGTGCTATGATGGCTGTGCTCAAGCTGTTCAGTCAGCGAGAGGACAACTATGCCCAGGTGATGGTGGCTATTCGCCAGGCTCAGGAGATGCAACAGAAGGCTGAAAAGCATGCTCGCAAGTTTCGCAAGCAAGCTAGACTCCTGGAGCAAGCTCAGAAGGACCGCAATTACTGGGAAGACATTGCGGAATACCGTAGGCAGCAGTGGGTGAAGGCCATTAGGGAGCGAGATCATAAGTGGAATCAGATGAGTCAGTTGGCTAGGGAGAGGGAGACAGTGCAGGAGCGCTTGGTGCAGATCACTCGTGAGAGGGATACTGCACTCCGCGTGTCGGAGAACAGGCGCCGGGCTTGCGAGATGCACCGGATCTAGTCGCTTGAGCAGGAGAACTATCTGCAGGATCAGATTGAGGCTGGTCTTGTGGAGATTCACCGTCTCAACAACTTACTACACCCTATTCCTCGCCCTGCACCAGTGTATCCAGAGGTGGGACCTCAGGTAATTGTGGTCGATGATGATGGTATGGAGGTAGATGGACCAGCCGCGGCTGCACCACCTTTGCACGAGGACGTGGAGGACAAGGAGCTTGAGCCGGTTAGCGACGAGGATGGAGAGGCGATCTTCGACGTTGATTCGGACGACGAGCCTGGAGTGTAGGGGGTAGTTCGTAGTTGTTATGTGTGGATCTTTTGTAGTATGACTGTCAGCAGTTGTGCTTTTGTAATCATGTTGTAATCCGGAACCTTGATCTTTGACTCATGTCATGTACTGGGATGGTGTAATAACTTTATGGACCTAATGTTGTTTAAGCTTTATCATGTTCGACCAAATATGACGATGTTTTCCGTTATTGTGCATATTGCGGATATCTATGTCATGTGTTGGATTGGTGATGTTGTTTTGTGGAATTGAATTATTGTGCCATTTTCTATGAAGTTATTCTTTCGAATACTTTCGGGCATAAATATAAGTTCTTCTACGGCAAAATCTTGTCATCATCAATGCTCACTGACTGTGTCTTTATAGATGTCTCGTGGCACTCGAGGTGCGGAACAGCGTGCGAACATGAACCCGCCCCCTCCTCGTCCACCACCAAATCCAGCTGAGCTGATGCAAATGATGGTGGAAAATCAGAGGATGCTCACTGAAACCATCAACTGGATGGTAAACTAGGGTGGTCAGAATGCACCGGGTGGGCCAGCACCAAACTAGTACAGTAGCTTCAAGGATTTCATGGATACTAAGCCCCCATCTTTCAGAGAGGCTGAAGAACCCCTTCAAGCTGAGGAGTGGCTAAACATGGTGGAACAAAAGTTCCACTTGCTTCGGCTGACCGATGGTTTGAAGGCCGAGTATGCAGCTCACCAACTATAGGGTCCGGCGGGCATATGGTGGAATCAGTATCAGGAGGCTCTTTCGGACAATACTGTGCTTGACTGGAATCTCTTCCGTGAAGCTTTCAAGGGGCATTTCATCCCTCCTGGTATTATGGAGATGAAGCATACTGAGTTTATGCAGTTGACTCAGGGCAGCAAAACTCTAAAGGAGTACTTGCATGCTTTCAATCACCTATCAAGGTATGCTCCTAAGTTTGTGAGTACGGAGTCAAAGAAGATTGCTAGTTTCAAGCTTGGTCTTGGCCCCAAGTTGCTGAACACTATGGGCCGCACTAAGTGTGCAACTTTCAATGAGTTTGTCAGTGATGCTCTTACCCAAGAGAACTACAACACTGTGTACACTGCGACCAAGACTCCCAAGAGGGCTTTTGAGGCCGAGGCAGGAGCATCTCAGTCCAAGGCTCCAGTGGTAGGTAGGCCCCAGTATCGCGCTCCAACTCCTAACCAGCGATATCGCCCTCCAGTGAAGAAGAATCAGGCAAAGACGGGATTCCGCAAGGGTTACTCTATTGCTCTTCCTAAGGGCAACACAGGTCCCAGTTATGCCAAGACTCCACCTGCCAACCGTCCGTGCTAGAATTGCAATCAGACAGGGCACTGGCAAAGCAACAGTCCTTACCCGCCAAAGAAGGGCAACCAAGGGAACGTCCGCTTGGGGCGTGTTCATATAGAGCTGTGGAGGCAATCCCTGCTGGTGAGGTAGTTACGGCTGGTAAGTTTCTGGTCAACCAATGTGATGCACTTGTGCTTTTTGATTTAGGAGCATCACATTCTTTTATGAGTTCAGACTTTGTGTCTAAGCATAATCTCAAGGCAATTACACTTGATAAGGGCAGTTATTGCATTAATGCTACTGGAAATGATATTTCTACCAATCAAGTGGTTTTGGGGGCAACTCTGGAAATAGGAGACCGTTAGTTTCTTGCTGATCTAGTTGTTCTATCCGGTGTGGGTATAGATGTAATTCTGGGTATGAAGTGGATGAGTGGCAACGGAGTTCTTATCAACACCACCACTCGCGTAGTGATGTTGTGAGACCCTAATACCAATGAGGCGTTCTTAGTGCAACTTCCTCGAGATATTCATATCCGTAGCACGATGAATGCAGTTGCATCTAGGGCCATCAAGGATATTCCGGTTGTGTGTGAATTCCTGGATGTATTCCCTGATGATTTGCCCGGGCTTCCTCCAGATTGGGATGTGGAGTTCAAAATTGAATTGATCCCAGGTACCGCTCCATCTCTAGAAGGCCATATAGAATGCCACCAAATGAGCTAGCTGAGCTTAAGACCCAGCTGAATGAGCTGTTAAAGAAGGGTCTTATCCATCCTAGTTCTTCTCCTTGGGGTTGTCCAGCTATCTTCGTGAAGAAGAAGGATCAGTCCTTGCGCATGTGTGTGGACTATCGTCCCCTGAATGCGGTGACCATCAAGAATAAATACCCGCTTCCTCGCATTGATATCCTGTTTGACCAGTTGTCTAAAGCTAAGGTATTCTCCAAGATTGATTTGCGATCTGGGTACCACCGTCCTGAAGATGTAACTAAGACAGTTTTCTTGACGAGGTATGGGTTGTATGAGTATCGCGTCATGTCCTTTGGTCTCACAAATGCACCTGCTCACTTCATGTATCTCATGAATTCGGTGTTTATGCCCGAATTGGACAAGTTTGTGGTGGTCTTCATTGATGATATCTTGGTATATTGTCGCAATGAAGAAGAGCATGTAGAGCATCTGAGTGTAGTGTTGTCGCGCTTGCGTGAGCATCAGCTTTATGCTAAGTTCAGCAAATGCGAGTTTTGGCTAAAGAAAGTGCCTTTCTTGGACCATGTCTTATCTGAAGAAGGTATATCGGTGGATCCAGCTAAGGTGCAAGAAGTGCTGGATTGGAAGGTTCCAACTTCGGCGCACGAGGTTCGAAGTTTTCTCGGTCTGGCTGGGTATTATCGTCGATTCATTTCGGAATTTTCAAAAATATCCAAGCCTATGACTCGCCTACAGCAGAAGGATGAGAAGTTTGTGTGGACGCCTGATTGTGAAGAGGCATTCCATAAGTTGAGGACATTGCTAACATCAGCTCCTGTCCTAGCTCAGTCTGATATTGAGAAGCCCTTCGATGTCTTTTGTGACGTGTCGGGTATTGGTTTGGGCTGTGTGTTGATGCAAGAGGGTCATGTTATCGCTTATGCCTCGCGCCAACTTCAAAAGCATGAGGTCAATTATCCTACTCATGACTTAGAATTGGCTGCAGTTGTCCATGCTTTGAAAATCTGGAGGCACTATTTCTTGGGTAATTTGTGCAATATCTAGACTGATCATAAGAGTCTCAAGTACATCTTCACTCAGCCTGAATTGAACATGCGACAGCGAAGGTGGCTTGAGTTGATTAAAGATTATAATCTTCAAGTGCACTACTACCCGGGCAAGGCAAACGTGTTTGCGGATGCCTTAAGTCAGAAAGCGCACTGTAATTCAGTTCAGATGGAAGATCCATCGTTGTCACATCTTATGCACCCACTTGTGCTCAACCAGATTTCTCTAGAGAGTACTCTTCGCAATCGAGTCATCGAATTGCAGCTAACCGATGTAGGCATCTACCATATAAAGAGGAAAATGAAAGAAGAAGAAACTAAGCATTTCCGGGTTGATGAAAGAGGAATTATTTTGTTCAAAGATCGACTTGTGGTCCCAAAAGACCGTGAGCTGCGAAATCAGATCTTATCTGAAGCTCCTTCATCCAAGTTGTCTATCCATCCTGGTAGTAGCAAGATGTATCAGGATCTGAAACCTCTGTTCTGGTGGACAAAGATGAAAAAGGAGATTGCTGCTTTTGTCGCTCGTTGTGACAACTTTGTCGTGTGAAGGCCGTTCACATGAAAGCAGGTTTACTTCAACCATTGTCAATTCCTGGTTGGAAATGGGAAGAGTTAGTATGGATTTCATCTCTAGGCTCCCAACTTCTGTTAAGGGTTATGACTCTATCTAGGTAATTGTAGATCGTTTGACCAAGGTTGCTCGTTTTATTCCAGTTCGAACTGATTATCATCCACATCAGTATGCGGAGTTGTATTTCGAGCACATTGTCCGTCAGTATGGTGTGCCTCGAACTATCATATCAGATCGTGGACCACAGTTCACTGCCTGTTTTTGGGAGTGTCTTCATGAGCAGATTGGTACTCACTTGGTTCGTAGTTCTACTTATCATCCCCAAACGGCTGGCCAAACTGAACATGTTAACCAAATCCTAGAGGACATGTCGAGGGCATGTGCTATCTCTTCAAAGGATTCTTAGGTAAAGTGTTTGCCATTAGCTGAGTTCTCTTATAACAATAGTTACCAAGAGAGCATCAAGATGGCTCCATTTGAAGCCCTGTATGGTCGAAATTGTCGAACCCCGTTTAATTGGGTGGAATCCGGGGAACGAAGGTATTATGGCATCGATTTCATGAACGAAGCGGAGCAGCAAGTCCGTACCATCTAGCAACATCTGGAAGCTGCCCAAGCTCGTCAGAAAAGTTATGCTGATAAGAGAAGGAAGCCGATTGAATTTGTAGTCGGTGACCATGTGTATATCAAGGTGTCTCCGATGAAAGGCGTACAAAGGTTCGGAGTCAAGCGAAAGCTTGCACCCCGTTATGTGGGTCCTTATCAGATTCTTGAGAGAAAAGGGAATGTAGCATACAAAGTTCAACTACCAGTTGAGCTTCGGGCTATTTTTCCTGTCTTTCACGTATCACAATTGAAGAGATGCCTTCGTGTTCCAGAGGAACGAGTGGAAGTTCGGGATATCAAGTTGAAATCTGACTTGGTGTATGAAGAGAAACCTGTAGCGGTTGTTGACCGCAAGGAAAGGGTGACATGAAATCATGTGGTTAAGTTCTACAATGTGTTGTGGAGTAACCACGGGGAGGAAGATGCCACTTGTGAAACAGAGGAATATCTAAAAGAAGTTTATAAAACCTTCTTCAAAAATCAGTAAGCTTCCAAATCTCGGGATGAGATTTTTATAAAGGGGGGGAGGGCTGTAACACCCCAGTGTAATGGTTGCATCATTCACATGCATAACATGAGCATCATCATCTACTCAAGCATATTATGATCATCATTTACCTTGGGTCATGTCATTTTATGCAAACATGTGATTTAACTTGCTTAATTATGCTTCCTATGCTTGTGTTGGTGTGTACCATGCTCATCTTTGGGTGCTATGCCTTGGTAATTAGTTTATTTATGCTTAACTCAACCTTAGGAACAATGTTCATGTTGATCACTTCTCCAAATTAGGTGCTTAAGTCATACTTCCATGTATAGGCCCTAGAAACCTCTTTTGCTTAAGCTTTTAAAAAGTGTTTCATAAAGTGTTTGCATGTCAAAACTTTCTACAGCAAACTTGTAGCAAATTTTATAAGGAACAAAAGATGTTTTATGGCCATCTCATGAAAATGAACACATCTAGCTCAAAAGTGACCCACAAGGCAGATTTGGGGCTGTTTCCAACACTTAGAGATACATGTTGGAGTCCTCATGTAGCTCTGCAGCATAGAGCAATTAGCCACCAAAATCATCCAATGAATTAGGAGATAATCGCAGTGCAAAATCGGGTTTCAGTCGGGATCAGAGACTGAATGGAGTCGCCGTCAACAGAGGGGAGCTCACCGGTGACACCGCGTGACTGAACTCATGGCGTCCGTACATCGCCGTTGGTCCCGCCTATCAGTCCTCAGCATGTCCTACAGCTCGCCACGGCACCCCCGGTCGCGTGGATAGCGCCATTTCCTCTCTGGTTCGCCCTCTCTCGCATCTGTCGTCTTCTCCGCGTCGCCGTCGTTGCTTCGGCGAGCTCACGCGCTCGCGTCTCAGCGTCTCTGGCCAAGCGACTCCGTCCAGCGCTCCGCTAGCTTCCCCACAACACCGTTGTCGAGTTGGCTACGGCTGCCGAGCCTTGGTAAGCCCGCATTGTCCCCTCCGTCGTGAGCTTACCTCGCCGGAGCTCCGCCATGGTCACCGGCGTCGTGGCCAGGGTTCTGTAGTCCACCATTTCTCTTCGTTCTTGCCCCAAAAGCTTCGCTAAGTCGTGCTGATGCTCGTCCGAGTCCTCTTTTGTCCGGTCTCCGTCCAGAGACGCCGGCGGTCGGCCGCACACCACCTCCGTGCCGCCATTTGCGAGGGCGAGGTACCTAGGTTTCAGTAGATTTAAGGTTTCTGGTACCAATCGGTGCGGAATGGAGTGAGGAGCACGCTGGTGCTCTTAGCCATCGCCGAGACCTCACCGTCAACGAGATCTCCGGCGGTTAAGTCGCGCCTCTGCTCTCGGGTCACTAACGTGTGGGGTCCGTTGACTTGCGGGGTCCCCCCTGTCAGTCTCTCTTTCTCCTTTGTTTGATGTAGGGTTTGTGCGGTTTTTGCAAAAATCATATCTCTTGTTTTTGTGATCCAAAATTTGTGAAATAAATATTGTGATGTTCCTTGAGATGGCTAGTTTTTATTAAAAATATCTTTTATGATGGCTTTCGCAAGACCTGTCTCCATCGCGCCGAGGATGAGTACTAAACCATTGGGCACGATTCTCTAACTACTTCGTACCTGATGCTTTTGATGGATGGTATAAGACTCTGGCAGAACAAGAACTTGTGAACTGAACTTGGAATATATGTTGTAAACTATTTTGCTTCCGCTACTACAAACTTGTGTTGTAATAACTAAGTAACTCCGATGTGGTGCCGCTTCGACGGCAAGGAATGACTATGTAACATTCGCTGTGTTATGTTGAACTATTACGATCTTAGTTTGTTGCAAGTTGGTTTGAAGTCCTTCGTGATTTCAGTTGACTACCGGGATTATATGGGCTCATGTTTGGAAACTTGATTTCTAGTCGATCGTTTCTACACTTGAACTCTTCTAATTTGGACGGTTCTGTGACACCTCAGTATTCACTTAAAAAATAAAGAGAGAGAAAATGATAGCCCATGGTCCCTCTAATAAGCAATATGCCAGTAAGAGTTGACAAGTTTTTAATTTCCAAAGTTTTTGATCTAAGAGTATGACATTCCTCTCCTCGGATCCCGTTTTGATCAAGCAATAAATGCAAGGTAAGTATGCTTGAGAATTTTTGCAATTTAAAATAGCCTCACTGAAATATAAAAGATAATGAGTGATCTTAAAGAACCTATGAGGATAAAGGTATGCTAAATTTCTTTTCAAAAATAAACAAAAACTCCAAGTAACAGGATTGAGAAGAAAGGACCTCTACTCTTGACCATATATTTCCCTGACTACGGTAAACAGTGGATTTTAACACCCTGCAGGTATGAAGAAAAAGTTTTATCCCCAGATATTTTTCTTAACCGTTCTTTTCTCGAGGACGAGTAAAAGCCTAAGTATGGGGGTGTTTGTTGACGGTTCTTAAGTATCAATTTTAGTTATCAAATAAATAAGGGAAAGGACCAATATACAAACAACACCTAGAATTAGTGTCTGATCTGACAGAATTCCACGAGTTTTGTTGTTTATCTGTTTCTGCAGGGGGTTATCTGGAAATAAGGAAGAAAGGCCCACATGTCGGGATTACATAGAGATATTAATGCACCACGCAATTTTCTACATCTAGAAGACC
>Ga0182004_10004041_pt1 | contig 11773 bp, 5 predicted proteins | sample Sormic07211540_1_FD_120479 | JGI IMG/M metagenome (GOLD analysis project Ga0182004, IMG submission 120479) | Endophyte microbial communities from Sorghum bicolor roots, Mead, Nebraska, USA - 072115-40_1 MetaG | ecosystem: Host-associated > Plants > Roots > Unclassified | place: USA: Nebraska...
CAATTTCCCAACACCTCAGGATATGATAATGAAGATGACTGGAATGAGGAGTACCGTTATGAGTACTAGGTTTGGAGTCAACCAGTCAACAGTGTCCCTGTGTGGAGCTTCCGTCGAGAGCGTGGTTTACTTTATGCTATCATTATTGTATGAGACTATGTGATATATTATATTCCGCTATGTAATAAACACTGCGATGGTACATTTGAGATTTGTCTACTTATGTGTGCGACTGTTTCTGGGGCACATATGAGTCTTTTATGCATCCTATTTTATTCTTAAAATTTGGGTGTGACAATGGCCTGCTGCTCCTGATTTTTCCTCCCCCCAGGACAGCAGCAGCCTCTGCAGGCCTCGCCAATGCGACGACGACCTCGTCGCCGGTATCACGCATGGCCGCGCCATAATAACATGAGATCTCATCGCGGACGTGGAGGAGGTGATAGACGATCGATACACGTACTATCAATAGTGGCCTTGTTTAGATCACAAAATTTTTTGTTTTTGGCTACTATTTGACAAACATTGTCCAATCACGGAGTAACTAGGCTCAAAAGATTCATCTCACAAATTACAGGTAAACTATGCAGTTAGTTTTTATTTTCGTCTATATTTAATGCTCCATGGATACGACCAAAGATTCGATGTGACGGGGAATCTTGAAAATTTTTGCGAACTAAACAAGGCCTTAATTTAAAGACGTTTGCTCAGACTTCACAGTAGTATGTCCTCTCCTTCACAGTAGTTTTTTGGGTTTAGCTCATATTTTTGCTATTTATAGCATCGTACTAGATACAAATACAATGAATTAGGTGTGCCGACTAGAGCTGCAATATATATTATATAGAATATAACTACGGAGCCACCTTTATTAGCTTGGCACATGTGCATGTGGGTCGCACAAAGAATTAGTATTTGATTAAATGGATTAATCAGATAACAACACTAAACATCTCTCTTTTGCACTAATAACTGTAACATATGTTTGTTAGAAAGTACGGACTATACCTCTCAAAAGCCTTAACATTGTGCTTGCTTGTCCTAGTGTTTGTGTTTATATATGTTACAGATTAATTTTATACCTCTTAATAATATAACCCAACCTCAAAAGCATACCCAGAGACCCACACCGCACAAGTGCTGGTAACAGCTACATTGCCGACAAAGCTGCCGTACGTGCAGCACTCATCAGTTATATATCTGCATGATAACATAGAGATATATATGACTCTTTCGTACAATAAGAAACCTCGATGGACATACTTTTAATAGTTAACTAGATAAAAGCACACTATTACGTAATTTCTCAAATCAAAGCAAAGCTAGCGAGCAAGATATTGGCATCATTTGTAATCTGTCCTTGAGGGTATAATGGAACACTGGAGTACAAATGAACCATTCTTCTTTTTTATAGATATATAAACGAAGCTTTAGTTTGAGATGAAATATATATTATCAAGTCCTCTACACTCAAATGGTGTATAGCCAATACAAATGCAAAAGATAAAATAAAGAAAGAAAAAGAAGAAGAAAGAGATTCAGTACACTCTAAGAAACACAACATAGTAGGCTCAATACTGTTAGATTTAATATGGGCCTAGCCCATATTTTATTCAATTAAATCAATTAAATCCTAGGCCCATATGTAATGCTATTGTGCAATATAATTTTACTCCAATATAGTTTTTCTTATATATAGAATTTTAACTATATGTTGACTCAACTTAAACATGTGAACTATATATGTGTGTGCTCTTGTTGAGAAGTTGAGGGAGGCTAAGGGTGTGCCACACGTGCATGCTGCTCTCGAGCCATGTTGTGGTGTGGCGTGGCGTGTGTGCGTGTGCATGGCGTGCTGGGTGGCACTGCTCCATGACAAGATGTGGTCCCGCTCTGACTTCTATCCATGTGTATATAGAAAGACCTCGTTAGAAGCCTCATGCTATTCACGTACACCACACCTTCTCCTCTCTATTGAGTTGCTCTGAGTTTTCCCTGTTCAAGTCTCTCCAAAACATATAGAAGATTGGAAAACATGTCTCTTGAAACCACACACCCCATGCCTAGGACACCTACTCGGGTGTGCCAGGCGATCAAGATATTTTTGGAATGGTGGCGTCCACATGTGACTGTTCACATCGACTACTTGGCACTTTAGGATATGGGATGACGACACATGGGATATGGAAGGATACAACAAATGCCTCCAAAGAGGGAGTAAATAACTGAAGGGTGTCGTCATCATCAGCCCATCAGATTGATGGACTACAAAAGGATTCCCTTGATGCCACCATCATACCCACACTATCACTATTCCCACATGCCCATGCAGGCATCATCATTTGCATAGGCAGCACTAGGGCCTTGACCTACTTTGTGGTCGTCCACTTGGACTTAACATATATAGTGACGCTGAAGAACTAGTGTTATAGGGGCACAACCTTGACCTTGCAGAATAGTGCACATCTTCATCATGAGCGATGGACAACAGTGATATTTGGACAAGATATATCCATCACCAATGGGGAGGCTCCAGATCTTGACATGGAGGTATTAGATGCAGTCACCACCAATCCTGAAGATGAAGAGACTTCCTCTATAGGGAGTTATGACCCATGAGAGAACCAAGCTAGCAAGGAGATGGGGTTGGGGAATGGGAATGGGATGCCTCACTAGCACTGTCATTGTTACTAGATAAGCTTTTAGTAGCTAACTCTAGTGGTGACAAACAATAGTTTGGTGTGCTAGGGGGTTGGAGGCGCCGAGAGGTATCCTGACACTATGGAGAAGGAGAAGGGGTAGAGGCACATAGTTCTCTTATATGATTTAGTTGCTATTAGTGGAATCGTTGATCATTGTATTCATATATAAATATGTCCTAGTGTTGGTTGTTGTGTTTTGTTTTCTTAAAAGCCTTGAATGAAACTCTGATCCATGCATGTTTGGATGAGAACTAGTAGATAGGGGCCATGGTTTGTAGGAAGGGAGTTTCAAAGAATCTTGTTAGAAAATAAAGAGGAAGCATAAGAAATGAATCATCATTGAAGGAATCATGAAATAACAAAGCCAACTGTCATGATGCATGTTGCATGGTAGGGTATATATATATATATATATATATATGACTACATTGTTGTAATAAGCAACTAGCATGTTTATGTAACAAAGGGCTGATGTGTGTCCTCGCACACATTTCCCAATAACATGAACTGAGCATCCATATATATTGAACACCAAATTTGAAAAGCCCCTACTAATTAGCTAGGATTTTGGAGTTAGGCACTATGTGAAATTAGTGGAAGCAACTAAATTAGTATGCTAATCATTCACAAGCATTTAACCTAACAACTTATGTTCATATATATAATGAAGAAATAATAGCTAGCATCAATACTTAAGAACAAGTTGATGCCCGAATTGCATAATAAGCAATACACTTGCAAAGGTTTGCTTACTAACATATCAATCCCGTTGATATAATGATTGACATATATATGAATTAGTTTTAACATATGCAAGTCTCATACGCCAACTTGACCACTAATTTGAGCCAGTTTGACCAACAAAAAACAAAATCTCTAATCGATAACACCTATGGAAATAAGATTACAGAAGAAACAAATAAAAAAACACACCATGATTACGTGGAAACCTCTTCTAAGAAAAACAACGGGAGGCGAGAATCAATCAACCCAAGACACTATGAAGCGAAGAATACAAGAGGTGAGAAGGTTGGAAAGGCTACAAATTCTTCGTAAGTTTCACTCTCTAATGGATGAATTTGGTAGTTGAAGTCTCATTTCTCATCTCGTCACCTAGCTCTCTCTTACAACAAACAAGAAACACATGCATGGGTTTGATTTTAGGTTAGAATTGGTGATTTTACAGAAAGACCCTAAAGTTAAAGGGTATTGCAATTTGCAAACGACTCCAGTTTGACTAATAAACACTTTTAATTGCACCATGTATTGGCCACTGAATATCGCACAACCGGTGAAACTAAGAGCCGCATGTCATCACATACTACTGCCATGCTTCTTTTTAATTAATCTATACTATGCAGCTTGTTACTGCTAGCTGTTGTACATATGGACGGATGCAGTGAATATAGATGGCATAATGTACGGCTTAAACGTAAAGAATCAACCCCAAAAGAAGCTAGCTAGCTTAGCTTAGGGTAATTAATTAACATAGGTCTTGTTTAGTTCAACCAAAAATAAAAAACTTTTCAAGATTCTCCATCACATCGAATCTTACAGCACATGTATGAAGCACTAAATATAAACGAAAATAAAAACTAATTACACACTGTAAATCACGAGATAAATCTTTTAAGCCTAGTTACTCTATGATTGGACAATGTCTGTCAAATAAAAACGAAAGTGCTACAGTTCCGAAAACCGAAAAGTTTTCAGAAGTAAACAAGGCCATAGTCATGTAGCATGCAGGTATCTATGTCTCAGCGCGGCTGAATATTCCTAGGCACCGCCGACCGTCACATATTTATACTATACTTCAAAAAAAAAAGTTCAAACTATGGTTGAGACCATCCTGACGGCGGCTGCAAGCAACAAAAGATGAAATGATCCATCGAGGCGTCATGTGCGTGCACGACATGCATGCACATCTCCCGAGAGTTGGCGGCGCACACGTACGTACTCTACGTCGCTAGCTTCAGTTTTGCTTCGTGCGCGCGTGTGCGGCCTCTCATAGGTCCTCATGCGTTTGCATGTGAAATATTGCATGCAGCATGCATGGATGTTTGATGTCTATATGCATTGCATGCATGTATGCATGGCATGGCTCTCCGAGAGAGCTAGGGACGTCTCTCACAATAAGGACAATGCAGCAATATCATGTGCTCGTACGTGTGTGCGCTATGCTTGCTTTTGGCAAAAAGAGTACATATAAATATATAATAATAAGTGTTAACTCATATACAAGTACACTCTAAAAAGCACCTAAACAATTAATAATTCCAAACTTTTAGCTATATGCATCTCCAGACTGGATCTACATTGATGTCGATCTTGGCATGCATCATGGCTGGCCGGTACTACCACATTTTTACCTAAAAAGAGAGCTCTAGCACATGACGGGTGCAAAGAATGCAGTATGGATATTCTACGTCTAATCCGGCCGGGCTCTGCAACAGTAGAAGAAATCGTTTTCTAATGAGTTCCAAGACGAAGGGAGAAGCTCTATAGTCGACAAACTTTCGTGTCAGATGCTTCAAAAAAATAACTTTCGTGTTAGATAGATGCATGCACTCGCGCGCGCGCATGACCCTCTCCACTATACGTACGAGCGATCGATTAGCTGGCTCTTATTTATACGAATGTTAACTGAAGTACATTGATTATGTGAGTATAATCACTATGCCAGAACGGACAGGCGGGACCTTGTGTTCACGTTCACCTAGCAATGAAGACACATATCACCGCCGAGCAATGTGTGAAGATATCAAATGGCTTCATGGAGTGATGGTGGAAGGATCATCAGGTGAAGACACAATCAAGATGAATTGGTGAATTCCACATGAATATGATCATGGAGATGGAAATGATGATGAGGAGAAATCGATGCTTGCGGGCATCACAATGAAGATGAAAGGGAAATGTACAAGGCAAAAGTACGCTTTTAGGACATTTCATTTCACCAGCGTAAGGTGTGTAGAGAAGTTCTTTGGACAGATTTAGAATAGATAGTCATGCTATACTATAAGAGGGACAAATGTATTTGCTAATCAGTTATATATCTTGTTCCACTAGGCAAGAACTATTTTGAGAGTGCATTTAGATTGAGCGACGCAGAAAGGATGCAAGTGGAAACCTTTATGTATTGTTTGAAAATGTAAACTTAGTTAGTGCTTAAGGTGTTGGTTGTCTTGTTAGACACCATTTGCAGTTAGCCATTTGAAAAATGATTAGTGGGGTGTTTTTACACCCACCGAAACTCTTCAATGAGGTGCACTAAAAAATTAGGGCGCGTTTGGTGTGAGCACGCCGCAACTCGACAGAGCATGCCACAACAAACGTTACCTGATGTTTGCTTCTTGACCTGACTTATGGTGAGCCGCACTTTTGCCTACATGGTGCTAGTTCATTTTGACGCTGCCAAATCTATAGCCGATCCTTATGCTCGATCATCAATCACCGAAATTAAAACTGAACTTTGTTGTTCAAGCATCGATAAATACCCTTTTTTAAGCAGTGAAAAAAGAGAGATCCGAACATAATAAGAATGTATAATTACACATGAAGCCACCTGGAGCGAGATTACTAATTACATAGCGGGTTTGCACTTGAGCATTATTGTTTAGTGGAAAGTGGAAGCCTGGAAGGTATCCTCAGGGAGGCGACCCGGCCAGGACACTGGAATGTCGTCACCAGCCTTCGGCCAGCTTGAAGAATCTATATACCGTACATTGAAGAATATACGCTACTAGGCAGGTACTGATCGAGAAAAGAACAGCTAGCGTACAGTACACCGCGCGATCATTTGTCCGATCTGGTATGTGCATGTGCCACGAGGCCTCATACATGCGCATGCAGTTCCAAAGTGATGGCGGAGTGCTCGCATATGCATGCATCATGCTGCTGGTAGCTAGCCTACATGCATGCAGTGGTATCTACTGTGTAAAAAAGCTCATCGCAGACGCGTCTAAAAGGTCATTACAGATGCAGGTCTCTAATAAGGTATATGTGATGACTGGAAATTCACAGACGTGTAAACACGCGTCTGTGATGAGTACATATATCACATACGTGCATAGACGAAACACATCTGTAATAACCCCTACCAAAGACAAGTACAAACAAAACAATCGCAGATGAGGAGGGAGTTGTGGCTTCGCCAGAAGAGGAGACTATGGTGGCACATGCAGAGGAGCAGGGTGGCGCCGCCGAAGTAGGAGGTGGGGTGGCGGCGGTTGGCAACTCCACGACTAGAGCCGAGAATAGAGGGCCGGGGACTGCGCGACTGGTGGGTGACTCACGTGGACTTAAGTTGTGAATTCCTTGGACTTGATCATTTTCTTTGGGTCCATGACCCTCCACTCTCAAACATGCACTTATCCTAACATAGACATGTCTTCAGAAACCGCGACTATGATATATGTCCTAGAAGTCTAGTATTTTTTAGAGCTAACACATTATAAACGAGTTTTCTCTAGACACATTTATAATCTCACAACACATACGCGGCTCACTATGGGATACCCATGCTTTGCCGAGGCAAAGGCCTAAAAACACTCGGCAAAAGACCACACGACAAAATTTTAGCCGGCAAAGCGGTCTTTGCCGAGTGCTATTTTTCGGGCACTCGGCAAAGGCTTTGCCGAGTGTCGACACTCGGCAAAGATAAAAACGAAAAAAAAAACAAAAAAAATTCCCGAAATAAAAGAGATATTTTTTTGCAGGAGGCCAACGCCCGCTAGCCAAGTTCTAGAATTTTTTGCGTCTTTGCGGCCCATGGGATTCAAACTCGTGACCTCTCGCTCACGTGTCTCCGCTCTTAACCACTGCGCCACACTATGACTTATGTTTATATTGCATTTCGGTTCCTTAAATATTATACCAAATTATGTGTAAATTGATTATTTGAGGTCCTAAATGATTTTAAATAAAAAAGTTGTCAACTACAGAGTTTCATAACTTTTTGGGATCTACAATTTTTATTTAGAGAGTTTCTCCATCCGAGGTCGTTTACAAATTTTAAACTTCAAATTTAAGAAATTCAAACGTAGTTTTTGCATGGCAAGATGATTCCAAAATAAAAAGTTGTCAACTACTCCCTCCGTCCCTGAAAGCTGCAATTTCTAAAGTTGTCTTAAGTCAATTTTTAAAACTTTGACCAAATTTATAGAAAAAAACACTAAGATTTATAGTACCAAATTAATACCATTAGATTTATCATTGAATATATTTTCATAAGATACTCATTTTATGTTATACGTATTGATGCTTTTTTCTATAAAGTTGGTCAAAGTTATTAAACAAGTTTGACTAGCACGGATTCTAGGAATTGAAGCTTTCAGGGACGGAGGGAGTACAAAGTTTCATAACTTTTTGAGATATACAAAGTTTATTTAGAGAGCTTTTCCATCCGAATGTTTTATTTATACTCGACAAAGAAGCATTTGCCGAGTGTTTTTCTTTGACACTCGGCAAAGAGATTCTTTGCCGAGTGCCCGAAAATAAACACTCGGCAAAGTATTTAACACTCGGCAAAGATGCTTATTCCGGTAGTGGCTTGATTTCAGGTCACTAGAACAGGTGTCTGCTATTTGTTTTTTTTTCTATTTAAGTATAGTTATACGCTAAAGCTAGATTTATTTAGGTTCAATCCGACAAGGTGGGTTGAGATGTTGTGCATATATATAGAAATTAGAAGAAATAATGACAACATGAACTAATAAGAAATAAAAAAAAGAACCTAAAAAGTAAAGTAGATCGAACTGGCGACTTGTACTTGAGTAACATGGATGCACGTACGCTGCCCATATATATGACCCTGTCCCTCGTCTCTTTCCTCCTAGTATATACTAGCTACTACTATAAAGACCGTTTTTTTAGTCAATCTAAACAGTTAAGCAGGTAACTGTCAGATCGAATCTCGATCTGCCACGAAGCTATTTTTTAGGCCGATCAAAGTACACTTCTTAGGAAAACTATTGCAGCTATGTCTGGCGTGATTAGCCGCCACTAACTCGTGTACGAACAAACGTGACCGACGGCTGGCGGCGCAGCCATGCATGCATCTCGCTTTATATTGGCGTATATTCTCTTAGCATGCAGCTGGAGGCACTCCAGTCCAGCGACAACATCAAGCCAGGCCACTGGCTTTTGTTTCGCCATTTTGCCTGCAGACTTTATTTGTCTGCTCCAAATTCATGACGGCACTAGCCCTAAGTACACTCTAAAAGCCAACAGAGGCAGCCGCCATTGCCTGGTATATTCTAACTAGCTTATAGCTAGCCTCAAATCGATCGCGCAGCTGGCAAACACAAGTGGTACGTGCTTGAGTCTTGAGGAGCTCATCAAGAAAACTTGTAAGTGAACAATACAGTAGTCCTCAATAATGCTAGCTGCCATGTGATCTTGCATTTGGTATGTGAAGTGGTGGGGAGAGGTAGGACTGCCTGTCATGTACTATATATATATTGTTAACTCCAACGGCTCTGGTCAGTGTAGGGAGAATCTCTAGCTATGAGATTCACCTTGACCCTCAACCTTAGGAAGATATTCCAACTAACTGTATCGCAAGATTCCTTTCACCACTGTTTGTTGAATATTATTTTTGGCCGTCTTTCATGTGCTACAATGTATAACTTTGCACCTTTCCAGCTTCATACTACACATCTTTACAACTACATGCATTAAGATATTAATTATATATGTGATAGTAACAAGGGACACCAAGGCATGCATTCCCCCTCCCCTGCCAAAATAAATTTCATGTTTTTTTCATAATATATATATATATATATAACTGCTGCTTACTATATATTTTATGTTTGAATTAGCTGTTATACATATATCATAGATGGATATGCTAGCATACATACATCTATATAAACCGTACTACGTTGCAAGCATATTCCTAAGGGACGGCGCATATTCTATTGATGACAACTTCAATTACCTATATATTGTTGCGGACTGCGGTACGGTCGGGGTTATCCCTGACGGCGGTAACGACAAACCGATCAAGGTATTATCGCATAGGTAGGAGTACGTCCGTACGTGACTGCATGCGATGCCGATCATGCACGTTCTCCAAAGAGTTTGCGGTGCGCACACACTTTTACGTCCCGTTTTGCCTTGCATGTGACAATGTGAAATATTCTCCTTGCTGCATGTTGATGTCTTTGTTTACACAAACTCGCTCTTCGAGGCAGCTAGCTACGGTGGTCTCTCATGCATACTCCTACTCACCATCGCTAGCTGCATGCAATCAAGGACAATGTAATGTGCATAAGCCAGTAGCTATCCAACATGCAGCATGTGTGCCGTTGACTGGACTGGGCTAGCATGTGATGATGTGAGCATTAGTACAGAGGTATACTGTACAAGCGGCTGGTAACCTATTTTTACTGGCGTTTTTCAGCACCGCCTGCGCTGGAGGCTAGTAGAAATGGGTCATTTCTACAGGCAGGTAACTAAGAACCGCCTGTAGAAATATGATTTTTAGTGGCGATTCCTTAGGACAACCGTATGTAGAAATGCATGATTTCTACAGGCGGTTTTGTATGAAAAACCGCCTGTGAAAATGCATGTTCACAGACGGTTGGTAGTTCTGACACTGTCCTTTTTATACTACATGCGCGTGATAATTACAACCGCCTGTGGTATAAAAAAGGGGCGTCAGCGTTGTACCTTTTTCTACTAGTGGAGTACAATTCATATACAAATACACCCATGTACTTAAACATTTTTACCTAAAAGAGAGGTAGTAGCTAGCCTAGCTATCACATACTTTTGTGTCTCTTCTCAAATAATTCTCTCTTAGGAGCCGTTTGGATCCTTTCATCGAATCTACTTAATGGTCTAGGCCATTTGTCTTGAAATCTGACATTCCAAAACTTTCTAAAATTCACATATAAATATATTCTAGATATAACTATATTGGCTTAATTAATCTATGCCTAAGTTATTATTACTAGAATAAATTTAGTTTCCAAGAATCCAAATAGGGTGTTAGTAAAATGCTAGCAGGAGAGCATATATGGTCGAAGGCGCAAAAAGCAGGAAATATTCAACGTCTAATTAAGGGAATTAAATTGGGTGGACCTTGGGTCCAAACGTCTTCTGTGTGCCCCATGGAGGATGAATGACACGTGATAGTGCATACATCACGCAGACACACCATGTCCAGGAGGCGAGGACAACATGCTACATGCAGGGACTCAATGCTACGGATTACGCTGAACGTGGAATTTGGTACTCCCTCCTATTTCCTAAAAAAATGTTGTTTTGAGGTTGTCTTAAGTTGAATGTTTTAAACTTTGACTACAAATAAATTCTTTTGAGTTGGGTTTGAAAATATAAAAGTGATGTAAGTATATTCATCTCGAAATATAGTTTCATAAAAGTATATATTGACTATATTTTATGAATATTTTATAGCAAAAAATTAATAATCAAAGTTATCTTTTGAAAATGTCACTGTCCAAAACGACAATCTTTAAGAAACCGGAGGGAGTACCTGTATAGGTGTCATTCATTATTCACCATGGAAGAGGCGTACCTAGCTAGGACGGAGGGGGGCGGGGGGCAATGGTCTGAAATTTTGATAAATAACCCTACTTCAACCATTGTAGTAATAAATATTTGAAAGGAAAGAAGTTCTTGAACCAAGCTTTACCTTCATCTGCCCCCCCCCTCCCCCTCTTTAGTTTTTCCTCTAGCTCCGCCTCTGGTGATGGTTTTGGGACCCGGGTACATTCAATTTAATTCCCTAATTTGACTCCTTTTTCTAGTGAGTTCCCAAGACGAAGGAGAGGGCAGGACACGCTCAACCTGCCGACAACAGATGCAAAAGCTCATGCACGTAGTAAGCAGGCATGCGCCTCTCCACCAGGTAAAGTTGAGCATGCAGCCCGCGGGCCAAAGGCACGGCCCAAAGCACGGTCATTTGGCCCGGCCCCAGCACGGCACGGCCCGATCCTAACTGGGCCCGGGCCGGCCCGAAGCACGTTGCGGGCCGTGCTTGGGCCGACCCCTCGGCCCGCTGCACGGCACGGCACGGCACGCTTTTAACAGCAGGCACG
>Ga0182004_10004042_pt1 | contig 11772 bp, 7 predicted proteins | sample Sormic07211540_1_FD_120479 | JGI IMG/M metagenome (GOLD analysis project Ga0182004, IMG submission 120479) | Endophyte microbial communities from Sorghum bicolor roots, Mead, Nebraska, USA - 072115-40_1 MetaG | ecosystem: Host-associated > Plants > Roots > Unclassified | place: USA: Nebraska...
CCTCGAGATGAGGTGGAGTGGTGTTGGAATTGACGAGTGGTGGAGGAATGAACAATTCTGGGTCATTGGAGGTATCTCTGCCCACCTTTTCGCCGTCTTCCAGGGTCTCCTCAAGGTGCTTGCTGGTATCGACACCAACTTCACTGTCACCTCAAAGGCCTCAGATGAAGACGGTGACTTTGCGGAGCTGTACATGTTCAAGTGGACAACCCTTCTGATCCCGCCAACGACCATTCTGATCATCAACCTGGTTGGTGTTGTTGCTGGTATCTCCTATGCGATCAACAGCGGTTACCAATCATGGGGCCCACTCTTTGGCAAGCTCTTCTTCGCCTTCTGGGTGATTGTGCACTTGTACCCATTCCTCAAGGGTCTCATGGGTCGGCAAAACCGCACCCCGACCATCGTGGTTGTCTGGGCAATCCTGTTGGCGTCGATCTTCTCCTTGCTGTGGGTTCGCATCGACCCGTTCACCACCCGTGTCACTGGCCCAGATACTCAAACATGTGGCATCAACTGCTAGGAAAGTGGAAGGTTTGTAGAAACAGAGAAATACCACGACCCGTGCTCTTGAGAATACGGATGTGCCACTGCCACCAATTGTCTGTTAAGTTATAGGCAGGTGGCGTTATTTACAGCTACGTACAGACCAGGGGATATTGTTTATCACAAAGTTACTTGTGTTGATATGCATTCTTTTGTTGATATAAGTTATACTACTTTGTGGAGAGTGGCTGACAGACGAGTTTTGTAATGTTATGAAGAACAAAGAAATAAGTTAGTTTGCATTTTTTCAATTTCTAAATGTTCTTGTCTCCTGGCAGTATTTAATTCGTCCATTTTAGATTGAACATTCTTTATTTACATAATCGGTCAGTAAGTATTAATGGGCTGCTGATAAAGATCAAAGCATGTCATATGTACTGTATTAGTAATGAAACATGAACTGTAAGCTACACATTGGCATTAAACTGTTTTGCCTATATAACTGTTCGTATTTCCTTCCCAGTTCCCACTGGGTCAGGACCAGGGGGAGACATTTCAGAAATAATGATGTTCAATGCTGCCATAAGTCATCTAGGAATTCATAGAGATACCTCTACAAGGAAGGAAATACACATGGTCCAATATGCAGCCATCACCCCTCCTGGAGAAGCTAGATTGGGTGTTCTCCTCAGCTAGCTGGACACTGACCTACCCAAACACCTCAGTCAGAGCGCTAGATATGATTCCCTCTGACCACACCCCTATGGTGATCAATATCTCCACAAAGATACCTAAAGCCAAAAATTTTTAGGTTTGAAAATTATTGGATAATAAATGAATAATTCAATAGCATTCTAAATTCAGCTTGGTCAGCATCAGTTTATCACGCAGACAGAGCAAAGATCATCACAGCTAAATTCAAAATTTTGAGGAAGAGGCTGAGAGAATGGCAAGCTTCTAAAATGGGCTTACACACAACTATTACCAACACCAGAATCGCCTTACAGGTCCTGGAAGCACTTGAGGATTTCAGAGCCTAAGTCTGGAGGAATGGAATTTTAGAGATACTCTGAAAGAGCACCTGATTTCATTACTAGAGCAACAAAGGATCTACATCTACTGGAAGCAGAGAGGAAGCATTAAATGGGTACAAATGGGGTACGCAGAAACAAAATTCTTTCACAGCAATGCCACAATCAAATACAGGAAAAACTTGGTAACAGTATTGGAAACCAGTGATGGGGCAATAGCTAATGAACATAGAGAAAAAGAAAAAGTCCTTTGGGAGGACTTCAAAGATAGACTGGGCACATCTGATTTCATGGGATTCCAGCTTGATCCTGCACAGTTTATCCAACCAAGCAGTGAATTACACAATCTTGATCTACCCTTTCAGCAAGAAGAAATAGATGCAATAGTTAAAAGTTTACCCAACAACAAATCCCCTGGACCTGATGGTTTCAATAATGAATTTTTAAAGAAGAGTTGGCCAACAATCAAGACTGATTTTTATGCCCTTGGCAATGACTTCTACAATCACTCTGTATGTCTTAGAAGCATCAACTCATCTTACATAACGCTAATTCCAAAGATTGATGGAGCAAGAAAGGTCAATGATTTCAGACCAATATCACTTTTGAACTCATCTGTGAAGCTAATTACCAAGCTCCTTGCCAACAGATTACAACCCCTCATCACTTCATTGGTTCATAAAAACCAATATGATTTCATCAAAAAGAGAACAATACAAGACTGTGTAGCCTGGGCATATGAATACATCCATCTCTATCAAAACTCAAAGAAAGATATTGTCATCATTAAGCTAGACTTTGAGAAAGCATTTGATAAATTTGAACATCAGGCAATGATCACCTTCATGAAGGCCAAAGGTTTCAGTGACAAGTGGCTCAAATGGATGCAGGACATTTTTTATTCTGGCACCTCTACTGTCTTGCTAAATGGAAGTCCTAGGAAAACATTTCATTGCAAAAGAGAAGTTAGACAGGGTGACCCGCTCTCTCCCCTGCTATTTGTATTGGCAGCATATTTTCTTCAATCCTTGATCAATAAAGGAAAATCCATGGGCATGCTTAGGCTTCCAATCCCAAATGTGGGTTCAGATGATTTCCCAGTAATATAGTATGCTGATGACACCCTAATTGTGGCAGAAGGTGATGCTAAACAGCTTTTCTTCCTCAAATCCATCCTCAACACCTTTTCCCTCTCAACTGGTTTGAAGATTAACTTCAATAAGTCAATGATGGTACCAATCAACATCCTAGGAAAAGCTTCAAATCTTAGCTAGGACTTTTGGTTGCTCGATTGGAAGCCTGTCCTTCACTTACCTTGGACTGCCATTGTGCATCTCTAGACCAAGACCACAAGACTTTATGCCAATGGTGAACAAATGTGAAAAGGGGTTAACATATGTCTCCCCATTCTTAAACCAGGTAGGAAGGCTATAGCTGGTCAATGCGGTTTTCTCTGCCTTACCAGCCTTTTTATGTGCTCTATCATGTTACCTAAGTCAATCATCAAACAAATTGATAAATATAGAAATCACTGTTTATGGAGAGGGTCCACCATCAATGAGAAGGGCAGCTCAAAGGCAGCATGGAGAATGATAAGCAGACCCAAAGACCAAGGTGGCATGGGTGTCATTGACCTAGAAAAATAGAATAAAGCGCTGATTATGAAGAATCTTCACAAATTTTTCAACAGACATGATCTACCTTAGGTTAACTTGATCTGGAAAAAGCACTACTCAAATAACAAGCTGCCAAATCACAGCAGAAAGGGCTCCTTCTAGTGGAGGGATGTGTTAAAACTGCTTCCTAAGTTCAAGCAGATAGCAAAACCACAAATGAACAATGGGTCCACCATCCTTTTCTGGCTAGACCCTTGGAATGGAACTCCCTTGGCCTAGAGCTGCCCTGAACTTTTTTCCTTTGCAAGGAACATGCAGATCATTGCCTCCAAGGTTCTCAACCTGCCTGACACAACTCAGATAGTTCAGCTCCCCCTTTCAAAACAAGCATTCAGACAGTTTCAGCTCATTCAGAACCTATTGCAAACCAGAACAACCAATGAGGAACCAAACAAGTGGACCGGTGGTGGAAATTCTGATATCTATTCCACCAAAATGGTTTACAGATCCTTGATGGGGCACATCGATACTCACTCTGTGTACAAATGGATCTAGAAAAGCAAAGCACAATCCAAACATAGAGTGTTCTTCTGGTTGATGCTTAAGGACAGGCTCAACACCAAAAACATCTTGAGAAGAAAGAAGATGGATCTCAACTCCTATCAGTGTGCACTATGTAGTTTCCTGGTGGAGGAAAACTCACAACACTTATTTCTAAATTATGACTTTGCTAAAATGTGCTGGGATGTAATTGGGGTGGACATCCCACTAATGAGCAGCTTCCCGGACGTAATCCCAACAATGAAATACCATATAAGCTCCCAGTTCTTCATGGAGACAATAATTATGATATGCTGGGCAATATGGACTGCACGAAACGAGCTGATATTCAGAGGAAATAATGGACCATGTAGGGAAGAATACATCAGAATCTTTTTCAAGGAACTCAACCTTATTCGGTTCAGGTTAAACCAAGATCAATAACCTGGGTTTGACTCATGGATACATCACCTGGAATTGCTAGTTACTTAGAGCAGATTTTTTTCGTTTCCTTTTTTTTTTGTCTCTTGAGTCTTCTGCTCTCCTCTACTTTGCTTCTCTCTTTGTACTTCTTGTTTCAGAACTTTTTCTTCTATATAATAAATAAACTGTAGGGGGTAAAACCACTCCAGATTGCTAAAAAAACAGTGCACGGCAATAAGCAACACAATGGCTGTTGTTTACACCTAACGTGTCACGGCAGATAAAAAAGCTGAGATTATTTTAATCGGCCAACAATGCTGTAGTCGCAAGTGCAATGTATATACGACTCACAACTAGGGATGAAAACAGATTGAATGCGGATGGATATTACCGATATCACATTGGTTTTCATATTTCTGGTTGGATTCGGATTCAAATACGAATAGTGTCAACCATATCGGATAAAATATAATTGAACGTCGACATCATAAATATACAATTTTAATATTTGGATACGGATGCAGTATCAGATGTTGAATATTTGGACTCGGATACGAACAAATCTAAACTCCTCATCCCTACTCACTACTACCAATTTTGAAGCAATCTCAGCACACAACATCAGTTGGTATGAATAGTAGGTAGAGCTCATAAATCTTGCGGCAATTATATTGTGCAAATGGAATAAACTAGATGGTAAAATGAATCCCGTTTGATTAATCAACATGAACTGTAGCAGTATCAATGATATATGGATTTTGTTTACACAGATATAATCCAAACCCTAGAGGAATTTTTTCACCCGCGGCAACGAGTGACACGATCGGAAGAGAGGGAAACTCCGAGAATTCCAGCTCGCGTCCAGGCAAGAACTCCTGATCACACACCAAAACCAATCCGTAAAGGGATCCAGGTCAACTGACCTCTAAGATTTCTCAAGCGGCTGCTCGACGACGGAGTAACTCTACAATAAATCCAATCTAATCTGTTGTAGACTAGGGGCGTCAGGGCGTCAGTCCTGGCACATATGGCACACAGAGCTGGCTCTGTTAGACAGCTCAATAGAGAATTGACAAGTAACATCGCTCACCGTGGCCCATAGGGAAAAACAGAATACCTAAAAAAAACAGAATACCTACGTGAGATGGCAACTGCAGACGATGTTAAGTAATTAGGTAATTTCTAGATTAAAAATAGAATATAAATCATGACAAACTGATGAACTAGATTAAGCATGTATAGTATCCTAGCATGACAGATCAGCATATTACATAGCATAAACACAATAATGAGTGTAAGCATAGCTCGTACACTAAATAGACTAAACAATATGAACAACAAGATTAATTCACGAGGATTATACCTACCGATTGTAGATATAGTCGATGGTGGTGGAGATGCAGATGGCGATGATGATGGAGTGAGGTTGAGGTCATCGATGAGAGATGGTGGTATGTTCCCATTGATGATCCCATGAACCTAGCGACGACGAAGACAACATCCCGATGCAGCCTTCGAAAGACGAGCCATAATGGAGGATTTGGGAGGAGCAGTCGTGCGAAGAGCGCTTTCCAAAAACCTTATTCGCCTTCTCCCGGTGTAGGATCGCAAAGATGAGGGTTCGGGAGACCTGCTCGCCTGGTCGCCGATGCACGCAGACGATCGGAATGGAAAAGCTACGGCGGCAGTGAAACAGCGAAAAGAGGCAAAAACCCTAGCTCAATTTGATGCGTTGTGGCGTGGCTAATAGGTTGCTTATATAGTCATGTCCAACCGACCTCGTGTCGCGATCATGATATAAATTGTTTTAGGACTCATAACTTGTAACTGTTTAGGACTCTGCAACTTGAAGGCAAGAAACCAAAAACTAAAAGTGCAAAAGAAGATTCTGCTCCCGCAAGGCGAGGAGATGGATTTTGGTGGACCACTCACACATGTGCCGCGTGCCCCGCTCGGCCCGACGAGGCGAGCATATGGACTTCTCTTTCTCCTCCTCACACTAGACTTGAGGAAGTGGAGAGGACTCCATATTTAAGTATTGGCTACCTCTAATTCAACAAGTAAGGTAGTACTAAAGAGTTCCCACATCCCCTCTTGCTCACATGAATGAATCTTTGAGATTTATTAGGAATTTCTGAATTGGTTATTGGGCCAAGGCCATGTAAATTCAAACAAACTCTTCCCCTTCCGCCTGTCGCTGGCCGCTTGATCGATGAGGTATCCGTGATGTCCTCCATTGCGCAGTGTAACGGACCTGGAATCGGTGTGTTAGGATCAGTGGGCGAAGGGCCCAGGAGATAGAAGACTATTGGTGGTCCGACAACAGGAGAAGAGGCGGCTTCTTCAGCTAAAGCCTGTGGCTAACGAGTGGACCACGATTGTCAGTGTAGCATATGCATCACATTTGTAGGTGGTTAGCCATTGTAAATGTGGAGCTGATTGATCAGGCATTGTCTTCCTGAAACAACTCTGAACCTTGTTCTGCTTCTGACCCCTTCTATTGCTATATGAATTTCCAATCCTCCTCTGTTCTTGCTCTGTTCTTCTCTATCTCTACCTAATATTTGTAGGTGCCTTATGCGCCTAGGCGTTGTGAGGGGAGTGGATCGCCATGCGCCGCCTTATTGTAATAGCATGTCACCATGCATATGTGTTGGATAATGCATGTCACGATGCTATTATTTTTCAACTTCGCAAATTACTGCATACTGTGCACATTGTTGTTTTTATTCAACTTTATGGTGTCAGCTAGTCGGAAATGTGCGCAATTTTCTCAGGATAATCAACATTTCTTTCATGATTCATGAATGATGCTGCCTTTGATATGGGCAACACAGCACCGTACCAACTATTTAACTAATATAAGGTCTACAACTCACAAGGAAAAAAAGAAGCAAATACATTACATATGGACTTCAACAATAAATTTAGAGAAACATGGCAGCCAATATATAAATGTAGTGGTTACTGGTGCAATCTGACATCACTGAGCACTAATATACTTATCTCTGATAGCATGCATCTCTGCAGTAGCATCACTTATTGACAAACGCTCTGAGGGCAATTGCTTTGAGCAAAGGACACCAAGCTGAATGATGGCGGACAAACATTTCCTGGTTCTTGTTATATGCCTTGTATCATTGCTATTGCTTGCTTCATCACACAACCATAGGTTGGGATCTGCTATCTCCATAACTTTGTCTGGAAGAGCCGCCTCAGCATAACCATGTAGGCTTATACCATCTCTGAACATATCATCTGTTGGCCTCTTTGCTGTGAACATCTCTAGCAAGGTGATACCAAGACTAAACATGTCACCACAAGTCGATACCGCAACACCTTCCCCATATTCTGCATTTGATTAAAATAATGAATACACGTAGGTATGTACATTATCATGTGAAGCACATGGGGAACAGAATAACAAATTAGTGTTACCTGGAGCAATGTAACCAATGGAACCTCTTATTCCTAATGTGCTTGCAGAATTCACAGGATGTTTGCTTGTTGCTTCATCTAGTACTGTAGCAATTCCAAAATCTCCAACACGAGCCCTCATGTCAAGATTGAGAAGAATGTTACTTGGCTTGAGATCGCAATGGATGATTGATGGCTGGCAACCGTTGTGCAGATAGTCCAAAGCATCCACAATGTCCACAGCGATATCCAACATCTGTGAAAGGCTGAGTGCTCCTTGTCCATTTTGGTCTTCTAAATTTGAGTAGATCCATCTATCTAAGCTGCCATTAGGCATGAACTCAAAAAGTAGTGCTCTGAAGTCTTGACCCTGGTGGTTGATGCTAGAACAACATGTAATGATCTTTAGAAGGCATCGGTGCCTTACTGTTCTTAGTGCCTCACATTCAGCCTGAAAGCTTTTGTAGGACCCTGATTGCTGGACATTAAACACCTTAATGGCGACCACAATGGCTTGATTTTCTAGTGTGCCCTTGTATACTATACCATATCTTCCCTTTCCAAGCACATTTGCTTCTGAAAATCCATCTGTTCCTTTCAGTATATCATTGTATGGAACTATTGGAAGCTCTGTCTCTGCAAATTGTGGTGGCAAATCTTTCTTCAGTGCTGTCTTGGACTTTCTGTGCTGATATCCAGCCCAAATCAGAAAAAGTAAGATTAGACTTCCTATTGTTGGGATTGCTATGCTAAGAACCTTGGGCATGCCTTTCCAATTCACTCTTGCACAACAGCTTGGGCATTTTGGCAGATGGAGCTGTGGTATCCCTCCGCATAACGCATTGTTACCAACAATTGATAGTCCAGTCAAATTTTTGAAAACTCCTTCTTTTGGTATTTCACCTTGCAAATTGTTGTAGGACAAATCTAGGCGAAGCAACGATGTTGAATTACCTAAAAGCTTAGGGATTGTTCCGGATAAATTGTTGTGGCCAAGATACAACTCTTGTAGGTTGGTAAGGGTAGCCAGGTTGCCAGGGATGCTTCCATTGAGTTTGTTGTCCGTCAAATTAAGCCCAGTCAATCCTACCATGTTCTTAAACGTAGCAGGTATGCTTCCTTGGAATGAATTGCCATCCATAGTTAGGAATTCCATGACCCTGCAGTTGCCAATAGTATCAGGTATGTCACCTGACAAATTGTTTCTTGATAGGAAGAGCTGTTCAAGATATACTAGTTTACCGACTTCTAATGGAAGTGGTCCCTCCAGCAAGTTGTCAGACAGACTGAGACCTATTGAGATTGATGACAATTCCATAATTTCATTAGGAATCAAGCCATTAATCTTGTTAATTGATAGATCTAGGGCTAAAAGTTTGCCCAAGTCTCCAATGCTTGGTGGAATTGGCCCCTCCAAGCTGTTGTGGTTTGCATAAAGTTGAAGTAGACTAGAAAGGTTTCCGATGGAGGATGGTAGATGTCCTGAGAGGTAGTTTGAACTGAGGCCTAGCTGCTGCAATTTTGTAAGCTTCCCGATGCTTTCAGGAATGACCCCAGTGAGTAAGTTGTTGCCAAATTCAAGCATCTCAAGACCTGCCAAATTTCCAATATCTGATGGGATCACACCAGATATGCTGTTGTTGGGAATCTGCAGCCACTGGAGATTAGTAGACAGATTAACCATCGAGCCTGGCAGTTTTCCTGCAAACCTGTTCCATCCAAAGGCCAGTTTCTGTAATCTGCTACAATTCACCAAAGAACCAATAAATTCCCACTCTTCCTCGTTGTTTGCTTCTAACATGTTATGACCCATAGCAAACGCTTCAAGATTTTGCAATCTGCCCAATCCGGAAGGAACAACTCCGATAAAACTATTAAATCCGGTGTAAAGACTCTGAAGCGTGGAGAGATTGGTTAGTGACAGTGGAAGACGTCCGGTAAATCGGTTATTTGAAACCACAAATGTCTGGATGCTCGGAAGGCTTTTCCCCAGGTCGGTTGGTAGACGGCCATGCAGCATGTTATTTCCCACAACAAGGTAATAAAGAGATGATAGGTTGTACAGGGAAGGAGGAGGCACACCAGAGAGACCATTCTCGGAGAGCTGGAGGAAACCGAGATACGGATTGTTCCCGATGCCTGCAGGGATCGATCCCTTGAGGTAGTTGAATGACAAGGACAAGGCGGCCAGCCGAGAAAGATTCCCAAGAGACGGCGGGATGGTTCCGGTAATGCTGTTGTTGTCCAGTGCTAGAACTAAGAGCGCCGGCAGGTTGCCAATCTCGGCTGGGATGCTTCCCTGCAGGACTTTGTTGTGTTGGATGAAAATCACACGGAGGCTGATGCAGCGGCTGATGTTACTGGGGATGACACCAGTGAGAGTGTTTTGGTCCAGGTCAAGGCGTCGGAGGCGCCTGAGGGAGCCGATGCTGGCAGGGATCTCACCCTGAAGGCTGTTGTAGCTCAGGTTGAGTAATTGCAAGAAAGTGAGATTACCAATAGCAGGAGAGATGGTGCCGGTGAGCCCCTGAGAACTGAGGTTCAAGGCTACAACCCTCCACCGGTGTCTCTTGCCGCAGGTGACGCCCTCCCAGCTGCAGTAGCTGGTGCTCTGGTTCCACGAGGCCAGCGCACCAGAGTCGCCGGAGATCTTGGCCTTGAAAGCCACAAGAGCTGTCTCGTCGTCGCCATGGTCTAGCGAATACAAGGCTGCTGCTGCACTGGTTGTCGCCGCGGTGGAGATCAACAGGAGCAGCTGCAGCAGGCACCTGCAGGCTCTTAGTCTTAGGGGCAGCATAACCGGCGGCAATGGTTTTTGGTTTCTTACGTGGTGGCGCAGAGCTTGGTTTCTTTGCATGATTTCGCTTACGCTCCGTGATTCTGATCCTACGTCGTAGTGGCTAATCATTCTGTATAATACTAGGCTGGAGTTGGTGCCCAAGGTTTTTTTAGATAGCAGGAATGGACCGTTGGTTTGCACTTTTGTGATTAGTTTGACTAGATGTGGAGTTGTTCTATGCTTCTATTGATTTATAATGTTACTTTCAAAGTGCAAAAGTTTTTTATAAATAAAAGCTCCATAGTTTAACCTGCATATCAAAAACATTATATTGTTTTTTCAGAGTGACAGAACATAAATGAATAGATTTACACATCCGATATGTTTGGTCGATGTGACAGAACCTTCTAGTCTAGAGGTCGAGGGTACAAGCATCATGTTAGGTACAAACGAGAATGCAAACACCTTAATCTGCGTACTTGTCTTTCGATTAGAGTTAAGATTCTCGTTCAGTAGCCTTTTCAGCTTCGTGGTGACGTTCAAATGAATGCAATACCACACTCAACCAAGCTCATCTTAGTAGAAGAATTGTAGGTGAAGAAAGAGTAGGAAGGGAATGATATGTGGACCCATGCATAAGCGGAAGGAGAGAGATTAGCCTAAAGGCACTGCGAGTATACAAAATATCATATTTCAAGTTTGGGATAAATTACAATATGTCTTTATATAATTAACCCTAGGTACTTTTATGTACAAGAGTGCAAACATGGCTGCATTCTTTTATCTTGCAGTAAGGGTATGTCACATGAGGGGGCTGTACGTCGATCGATTGTCTGATCAAGGCAACAAAATGCATGCTCAACTTGAGACCTCGTGTATTCCTCTTCCACTAGTACAGGAATCCTTCTGTGCAGCATTTACCAAATGCCCTCGGAGGCGAGTGGCTTCGTTACCCACCTTGGTTATTCGAGTCATGACAGCTAGACAACCGGGCTAGCAACCTCTTGGTAAATCATTAACCGAGACGGGCAACCTAACAGGCCTGCTTCGGTGAATCATTAACTGAGGCGGACATTCTAACTCACCCGCCTCGGTAAATCAAGCCCAGTTTACTAGCCTACACTAGCCTACTACCACCTCCCATATATAAATGCAGGGGTTAGGGTTTCACTCTCTGTGCCACTCCTCCCTCCTAGCGTTCTTCCTCGCCATGCCCACTCTCCCATAGATGGCCAGCGGGCCAGCACGGCCCGCAGCGTGCCGTGCCGGATTGGCCCGCGTGCCTGCCGTGCCGTGCCTCAGCAGCCTGCGTGCTTGGCCTTCGGCCCAAGCATGGGCCCACGGGCCAAATTCGGGTCGTGCTCGGCCCGAGCAGCACGAAAAAAATAACGTGCCGTGCCGGCCCATGGCCCATGTAATTCAAAATGCCTCAATCAACTCATCATTTCATCAAGATTATAACACAACACAGAAACACAGA
>Ga0182004_10004043_pt1 | contig 11771 bp, 5 predicted proteins | sample Sormic07211540_1_FD_120479 | JGI IMG/M metagenome (GOLD analysis project Ga0182004, IMG submission 120479) | Endophyte microbial communities from Sorghum bicolor roots, Mead, Nebraska, USA - 072115-40_1 MetaG | ecosystem: Host-associated > Plants > Roots > Unclassified | place: USA: Nebraska...
AACATGTACAACATTATCCGATCTACTTTTGCAACATCCATTTGATTCAACTGCAACATACCTTTGAACCTTCTAAAACAATCGAAATATACAATTGCAACATAGGGTGGGCAGAGAGATCCTAGCGCAAGGAGTGCCATGGCCGCCAGATCTGCGGACGTTGGGGGCTCCCAGTGGGGGAGGACGCCGATGTGGGGGGAGAGCGCCACTGGGGTAGGAGAGGAAGGACGCTGAGGTGGGGGAAGGAACGCCCGTACTGAAGCTGTGTGTCTTGTGCCGGAGCCAGGCTACGCGCCCGCGCTAGATCTACGTTCGCCGCCTCTCCCCACACCGGAGTTGAGGCCGGAGGTGGCTGGCCGAAGAAGAGGAAAGGTCACCGAAGGTGGCACAAGGAAGGAGATCACCGGAGACTCGCCGCTGCCCTGCAGGGGGAGGGAGAGGGAACCAGCGGGCGCATCTGCTTGTGCGATGCTCGTGGGATGGGGGTGGAGAGGCATGGCTCCGCAGAGGAGCGTTGCGGGCGTAGTGCGGAGATGTCGTAGTGGGGAAAGGAGCGAGGGAAAAGCATATGAGAACGGCGTCCGTCTATCCGGACGTATGATAAGTATCATTACCGATTTCATATGTCTATTCTATTCGTTGAACACTGTTGGCTAGCTAGTAAAACATTTGTTTTCAATAATATAATAAAAATTTCATATTTATTTTATTCATTGGACATTATTAGTGGCTAGTCAACATATAGTACATTGTATTGTTCAAAAAAACATATAGTACATTGTAAATAAGTAATTGAAACTTTTTATATTTTATTAAGGTTGAATATTTTTATATTGAAGCTAGAAGCCATTTTCACAAGAACATATACCAATTTCATAAACCAACAAGCAATAAAAACATTTTTCTAAAATAAAAACAATTTTCTATTTGTGACAATTTTCTAAGTGGATATTAAATATTTTTATGCTACTAAACATGAAACAATAGTTTCCATGAACTAGGAACACTGCTATCATCAATAAAAAAATGGTAGGAACTCACTAAAATATTTCATGCTCTAACAAGAACTAATATAGAGTATTGACACTTCAATATCTCATAAATAATATGAGTCTTCCTAGCACTCTCTTTTGATTCTATAATTTACTGAGGATTTTTATATTGTGTCAGGGTTAAAGATTAGGTTGCAAAATACCTTCACGTGTTAGAATTGTCACACTTTATCAATCTTAAACAAATCTGCCTAAGCGTATGTTTATTATCCACAAAGCACAAAGGCAATAGAGGCATATAGTGGCGTTAAGTCCATAGAAAAGCTCCAAATGAAAACAAAGGTATACAAAGCTGAAAAGATATACATCATTACGAGACAAGAGCAAAAGAAGGCTTGACATGACAAGATAGGAATATAGATAGTTAAATAACTATGCATTTGAAAAAAGTTTTGTACAAATAATAATACTACATAATTAATAAATTAGAAATGTTGCCACTCTTACATGACACTAGTCCTCTATGGAACAAATGGTTTTTTTACAAGTAGAACATTTTTTACTTACCCTTTATAGTAAAATATATTTTTAGGTTAGAAAAAACTTCTAGAGTAGACAATATGATCGTAGTATAGAAAAAATGTTAGAAAGTATGACACATTTGACTTTCTGGTATCTTATGGAATAAAAAACTTCTACGTGAGAAACCTTTCAAATAGAGTAATTATCATACTTTAGATAATATAATACTCTATATCTAAATATTTTGCATGAGAAATATCTAGACAAACAATATTCTACATGGTACACTCTAGATCTTGATATTTTGTGTAATGAGAAATATATGGGAATAGATAAATATGAGAAATATTCTAACATATGAAAAAGAGGGTTACCATCATAAATCTATAGCAGGGTGGAGTTCTAGCAGCACCACAACTGATGGCAGGAGGCTAGGGTTAGCAAGCTCGTCACTCGACAAAAAGAGCGGAGTTCGGAGAGCAGAGTCAGGGATGGCGAATCGAACGGGTGCGGTGTTGGCGTCGGCCATCAGCAGCCTAGTGGACGTGAGATACAAGAGCGAAGGTGGATTGACTAGTGAGTCTAGGGCTAGTGGATTGGGCTTATGTTTGGGCCAAATAGGATTGAGTTAGGCTACAATTGGGCCATTAAGTGTCGGCACGAACAAGGGCTGGCCCATCATCCATAGCTGCACTGTGCGACTGTGAGTTGGTCTCAGTTGTTACGGCTAAAGTGTTGGATTGTATTATTGTATATTGTACTCGGTGTCTAGCGATTTAGCGGACTCGGTTGAGTAATGGAATTATGAGTTTCTATAAAAAAATAATGAAAATGAGACAAGAGGAGGCTTAGCAATTTCCCTCAAAAAAGGAGGCTTAGCAACAACACCTCATCACTCCAAGTATCAATAAATAAAATAAATGAATTTATTTTTAAAGTCATTTAAATTAATCTTTAAATTTACTTTTATAAAAAGTACTATACACTAAAAAGTACTATATGGAAATATACTTCAGGTTGTATTTAGTTATATTAATTTTATGTCGTAAATTCGGTAAATCTTACAAAATTTGACTTAGAATAACTTTAGAGGTTGTTCTATTTAGGGAGAGATGTCGTGTTACTCTAAAGATAGCAACAATAAAGGAAATAAGGTGGCCAACTACTGAAATCTCAACAATGCATTTTCATTTGAAAAGGGATCACAGATATCGCCATCCATTGAATATTGATCGAAAATAATCGACAGGTGTTGGTTGTCATCATGCATTTGCGCGATATATAAGTCCTTTTGTGTTGTGATTAAATTCCCCTCCTGCAGTATATACTAGTATTAAAAGGGAAAGAAACCGTGTGACAAGCGCGGAGAGCACCTCTAAAAAAAAACAGCGAAGGAAAGGCTCATATATATATTGCATCCAAAAGCTTCCCATTTCTTTCAATTCAGTCGATGGATGCATGCAATTAGTGGGTTTCAGTTGGTGGTTATGTGTGCACACAGCTTAATTTCCACTATCCTCGCTTCTGATTCCTCGGAGTAGGATCGGTGGCCATATATATTTTGCGTTGCCTGCACATCTGCATTTCCTTTTGTGTTGCGCCTCAGCACTTGCACTAGATATCTACTATATATAAATCTCAATTTGGCAGGCCAAAGCCCTAAATCAACTGCAAGTTTGCTTCTTCTATTGCTACTTTTAGAAGTCCTCCCTACAGTGCCAAAGTGACTAATTAGCTAGCTAGTAGCTAGTACCAAGTACTCTTCTAGGCTCTTTATCTTAATCACTTCCATTCTCTGATGTTACACTGTCATAGGAATATATTGGAGCTAGGCACCTAGCTAGCTACCTTAGCTTCTAGGCAACTTTATTTTACTGTGATTGCCTAATGACACTGATAGTATATATAATAGCCACATGCATGCTACAAGTACAATCTCTAAACCTTATTAAAACATCATCGAGCTGGAGCTGGGTTAAAAGCTTAAAAGATGCCTTGCCTGAACCATACTTTTGTGTCATGCTGTGATTCTGAGATTCTCCACAAGCACAATTCTAATCCTGCTGCTTATACTATACCTGTAGCTCCCCAGTTCATTAACCGCCTGATGCTAATATAGTAGGAGTTGGTACATGCCGAGAACTGAGAAGTGCAGCTTGCTTTTGTCATTCATTCAGGTGCACACGAACAAGATGAGTATTTATATTTAGAACAACCGAACAGTACTGTTTCGTCGCTGATTGTGCGGCCACAAGCTTTTCGCCAAACTCCCCACCAAGAAAATGGGTGCCTGTAGTAGATTACACTAAGAAAGGCCAAGCTCATCAACCCTCTCAAAACAAGATAGGCCTCTCCCAGATACACACACATACATAAATAAATAAATAATAAAGGTCTCTGATGTATGGATGGAATGGAAGTGGGCTGAATGATGAGCAGGATCATGGGCATTTTTCTCTGATGTAGCAAGGTATGGTTATAAAAATATGTAGATCAGAATTCGCTTCGCTATCAGCATGATGGAAGCTTCATACTTGCATTCACAAAATTTAGGCATCGTTATCTGATAGATACAGCCATACACGATTTTTTACTTCGTCGTCTGTATGATCAGGATACATGCCCAATGTAACATCACTCTGAAGATACTACTGCATAACTGATGAGCTGCACGCATGTACAGAAAAATCCAACGTTTTTTTTAGTTATTAATTGTTCCTTTTTGCCAGACAAGAACAGTATTTTGTTCATCAGAGTGAAATCAAATAAAACTCGAAATTTTGACCACAAGAATTAGAGCTGGCAGAGTATGTACTTGCTGACGGCACAGCTTTAGTTTGAAGGTGTGGCGGGCGCTCACAGCTCCATTATTTGTCTGTCAGCACTGCTTAGCATAGTGATCATGTTGCCATGAATCAACGCAGGGGTCCATATTTGTCTTTGCCATCAGGTACCTTGTTGCCATGAGATCACTACGCATGCATCAGGTACAAACAAACAAGTATGATATCTTGCTAATCGACCTCCGTAGTGATCTCATGGGGGCAGGAGAAGTAATGATAATGTCGGAGCAAAATCATACATGATCTACACTGTCGAACGATATGATTACTAACATAAATAAAAGATGAATATATAGAAGAGATGAGATATGATCTTTGCATACATATTGGCCATGCCATGCAGATGCGCCATTGTTTGCATTGCACTTACAGCTGCGTGTTTTCAGAAGGTTGCATTTGGGGCCACATTGATGCATGCATGCTCCTTATACCTAACTCACTCATTGCAAATTCCTTTTCCCAGCTTAACATAAGATTATATATACATCAATGCATGGTTAATTGTTCGTACGACGGCCACCTACACTGTTCTTATCAGGGTACTGCTTGTGAAGGAAGCAAGAATCTAACAACCAGCAGGTGACATTGTTAAGTACAATTTGAACAATGTTCTCTGTACTGTTCCTAATATACTACTCTCTCCATCCCAGAAGACCTAATGATGTTCTAGGATTCAAAAATGTCCTAGAAAACATGATGTTTTAGCTCTTTGACAATAGATTTGGTCCATATCAGTTTAGGACTGCGGTATGCATGCCTCTATATGTATTCTTATGAGTGGCCTATTTCTTAAGATTTTTTTTATATTTTAATCCTTTTTAATAAATATTTTAATATTAACCCTCTTAGAAAATATTTTGCATCAGATAGCCATTTTGGTCAAAAGGGGGCTATCTGATGCAAAATACTTTTAGGGGATTAATATCAAAATATTTATTAAAAAAAGATCAAAATAAAACACGCCTATTTCTTAATTATCATGATTCATCTTTAACAAATAAGGGCCTATTTTTTTAAAACTATATATGGTTAATTTTTTTTAGCACTAATCTGTCCTAAAATAAAAAATCCAAAACATCAAGTTCTTGGTACGGAGGTAGCATTTTGGCTTTGATGCTGTAATTCATACAAAAGCATAGCTCACCTACGTGCATGCTTGTTATATAGGCTTATAGCCTTTTGGTGGTGACCTATTATTCTTAGGTATCTGTATTTTTATAATGAACAATGGAATAGTTTGAGCGTGGAACTGAGCGGGAAATTAAATCTATTACCTCCCAGTTGTCCGCTTTTCTAATCGTTCATTATTAGCAAGCTTTTCATATATGTGGAGTGCATTATTTAGTGCCAAAAAGTAAAAAGGCAGGAAACAGGTCTCTAAAAAGTAATTAAATGGATAAACGTTGTTACATATCGCCATATGTCAAAGCTTCAAGTAATTAAGGGCCGACAAAGCATCCTTCTTTTCTCCCAAATGGATGTATAGTATATTTATTTGTTTTTCTGAGAGAAAGTATATTTATTTGTTATTACAATAACTAGCAAATATACCCCATGCTTTGCGATGTTAACGGAATGTGCAACTTGTTGTATGGTTACCTTGACGATTTGTGGCCTAGAGATTTATTCAGCAATAGTATCATATGTTATCTTTAAATTGGACTCAATATCGTCGTTAGGCACACGAATACTATCTCGTGTGGGCACAGGTCGTGAGGTTGGGCCAAGTACATGATAGAGAGGAAACTGAGAGCATTGTGCGGAATAAAAAAAGATGGTTTACTTATAACAAATAATCACTGTTAGATAATACTCATTTAAAATTGGCAATGATAAGGATATCACTACTGATTCATTAGCAACAAGCCTATCACTGTCAGATTTTAAAAAACAATTATCACTGCTGATTGGTAATACAACCCGATAGTGATACTATCGTTGACAGGTTGTAATATTGTCACGGGGTACTTATTCCTGCACCTAGACCTAAAATTTTGATTCAATCTATTTAACTTATATAGTAGATGTTCACTCGTCCCCCCTCTCCACTATCTTATCTCACTCCTCTCGACCAATCTTCCTCTAGCACACTATCTTCCTCCTCTCTCTCTCTCTCTCTCCTCTTAGTTATATCCAACCTAGGGCAGATTCCTTGGCCAATGGACCGCTCGGTGTGCAGGGAGTGTGTGTAGTGGCCTCGCTCCCCGACGGTAGGGGGTGGGTCTGGACGTGCAAGCAACTAACCTCCTCGGCTGACATGTGGGTAGCAAGCAAAGCTCCTAGGCACGATGATGTGTTGAGTATCCCCTCTCTCTTTGATATATTATCTCTCTGATGAATCGATCTATGATGTTTTTAATCTCTCCCTCTCTATGATGTGATGAATCGATATGTGGTATTGAATCTTGCCCTCTCTTTGTGATGAATCGATCTATGGATGAATCGAACTACTATAGCACGAACGCGATCAACAACACCGGTGCGCCATGCTAGTGTTTTTTTTTGTGAAAATAGGCATCACTTTCGTATGAGCAATTGATAGTGAAATACATGGACATCAAAGCTGAAAGCCGCTTTTGAACCGGCAGTGATTAGCAATTATGGCATAACGGTTGGAAGAATCTATTCTCACTTTAATATATTAGGTATATAGATTGTTTAACCGGTGTAAATTTTGACATGAAAAATGGTGGCTTTTGTGCTCTCAAATTGAATAATTAAGGCTCCATTTGGCGGCGTTTTTTGCAAATGGTTTCACGCAAGAAGTCGTTATAGAAGTCACACGCTTACATGAGTTCACACCCTTCTTGTAAAAAACGGTTTCTCCCCTCTATTATATCTTTTCTCGTAGAGCCATTGAGCTAGCATTTGGTAGGACTTGTCGGAGAAGTCTGGAACCTAGCTTTGGCACATAAAAGCTGCTCGATCAAATTCTCAACTGGCCACGGCAAAAGTTTTCATTTAATTAGCCTGGAATGAAACAAAGAGCCATGAAACAAAGAGGTTCAATAGCCTTTTACGGAGTACTTCTCAATCACGGATTTAAAAGTTGCAAAGGCGCATGAAGGTGAATTGATGTTGTGAAAAGTCAAACTTGATAACTTAGTTTGCAAGGGATCGAACATTTTGATATTGCTGCACTACTATACCCTCCCTTACTATTGATTGGATGTTCATATTCTTAATCCAAACACATTCCAGTCTCTCATCTCATAGGACGTTAAAGTTTGGTACCACCTTGGTTCGCAGGAACTTGCCTGCCCATATTTAACTTTTTTTGTAGACTTTATAAAGTGAAATTATTTTACTTTGATTATTAACACGATGCTTTATGTATTATGGAACGAAGGTTCCCAGCATGCAAGTGATCTGTGATCATGCCCAGCTCCACACGTACACCAAGGGATCGATGCTTGTAGGAGTATATACCATTTAATTTCCTGGTGGCTTAATCAGTCATTTTTTTGGTGAAAAAACACAATCATATATACTGTGTGTAGTTTCAGTAAAAGGTAATTGTGATATTTGATGCAGTTTAGGGATCTCGTGACCAAATGCTCGTTGCTTGCCCATATTGGATATTCACAACATATGGTCCCAATACGTATACGATATAGACAAAATGATATGCGGGAGTGTTTGAATGATAAACACGGTTGAATATTACTCCTTCTATTTTAAATTATGAGTCATTTTGATTTTTGAAAATACATATTTTTGCTAGCTAGCTATACACCTAGATATATACTATATCGTCTACATACTTAGGAAAAGCCATATACCTAGAAAAGTCTAAATGGCCTATAAATTGGAGCCGAGGTTAGAACTTATACATGAAACTCCTTTATATTACAAAGCAAATTTATTAATGTCTTCTAGTTCCAATAAGCTTTTATATCTAGACGCAATAATGCGCATGCATTGGTGCTTCGACACCTTAGCGTCTTGAAGCTTTTCGACACTAGGATGTTAATCATGCAAGATCTATATTAACTAGGTATATATTTTGGTCCCGGCCAAAATCAAGCCTGCTTGGTAGAGTGCTGCTTTCAAGGATCAAGATCCACCAGATCCCCCAGACTTCCACTCATCCATTTTTCTCTAGTCCAAAATGGCTATGCTATTTTGTATAGTTTTAAGAGTGTAATTAGTTTGATTAAGGATGCAACAAGAACATTTTTGTGTGAAAACATTTGTTTTTTAAGCTAAGTGATGATCGTGCGGATGTATCTTAATTACCACGTGGCAGCCATAAAATTTGGATGCATCTCCTGGTGATGATCAATGCATGTTTTTTGGCTTTATAGCCCATGTTAATCGTTGATGTAGGGAACTCCAATGACATGTCTTTTGAATGGTTGCATAAAAATCTCATAAATAATTCCAAGACTTTTCATAATTACAAGAATATAAAACATTATACATAATTGCACTATGTTTTATATATAACATTCTGTTTTGTGTGTGGGGTGGGGGGGGGGGGAAAAAGCTTCATTAACTAAGGAGTACCATTACACAATCATGCTGTAGGCATTGCTGCAAGAAGCTAGGAGGAGTATGCCAAACATAATCTTGCAAAGAAACTAATGCGTGCTTGGCACATATAAACGCGCGGCAAAATTCGCAGCTCTTTTCGTGTAAAACAACATCAAACGAGGTGAAGGTTGCCGCCATTTCTTCAACGTCATGCACGATCGTCGCAACCTCCGACCGATGAGTGCTCTGATCCTATTTTTCCAAAGTGATGCAAGCTCGTGGGCATCCATCTATGTAACAACGTGTTATTGTGTCCCCGCCGGAATTAGTCGAACTCCCTCTCTACTAAGTGCTTCCACCTCTGCCAAAAGGGCTGAAACCTACTGATCACAACCATCCCGCGGAGGCAAACGATCGAAAAGTTCCTGAGCTGCATCTCTCAGCACTGCTCCTGCTGCACCCCCGCAAGTGTCCTGAATGAAAGCTCCCTCGACGTTAATTTTCAGCGTCCCTTCCGACGGAGCTGTCCAGATTTCCTGCGCGGGCCTTCCTTGATCCGAAGCACGGCCGCCATTTTGATATTGTAAACAATGAGATGAATTTCCATATATGCATCGAGAAATGTTGTATTCGATCCATTGAACAACCTAAATATATGTCCCCATTCGATAGGACTTCGGCTTCTTGCTTCATTGTAGGTGAAACTAAAATAGTTGTTTTTTCAGCTCCTAATTCGTTTAAGAAGAGGTGAACGGGCCGTAACCTAGTGGTTACAAGAATCTTAATAGCATCATAGGTTCTATTCGACTCTTAGTGAGAGCCAATATTTCATGATTTTTCGACGTTGTGCTTTCAGTGGTAGGCGTTGTTTCCATCGATAGTGAGATGTTTATAGTGACTTCATCAATCTCGAGGATTTGCCAGTCCCAAGATGCTCGTAGATATAGGGTTTGCATACGTATGTTTATAGGGATGTGAGTGTGCATACTTTGTGAGTGTTTGTTGTAGTATGTAATTCGTAAAACGAAAAAAGAACTCGTTCTAAGAAGAGACGTTGGTGCGTGCTTCGCATGCATCCTCAGTTGCTACCTGCGGCTTGGGGCTAGCGGTCTTGTCAATGGGCCCGGCAAGGAAGGATGCCACAGTGAGTACGGGCCACTATCGTGCATGGGGTTGAGGTGCCATGATGAAAGCTTTGGCCGTTCTTGGGTCGATGACGGCAAGGCCATCGGCGTTGTTTACTTTCTTAAAAGCATCTATCGAAAAGGCTCTCTTCCCTTATGTGGCGTGTTCTTCCTAGGTGTATACCATTGATCTTCTGGTTAGGAGACGCGACATTGATGATGTCGTGCCCCTCCTTGGAGACATCACTTTGGAAGGTTGTGCCTGTCAGTCTGTGGCGGTGATGGTGCATGGCAAGGAAGGTGCAGACCTAGTTGAGGATTCAAGGTACCAATGCACACAGGGGCGAAGCTACGGCTTGCCATTGGGGTCCGCTGACCCGGATGAATTTTGAAAAACAAAGAGAGAATTACTGTACATGATTGTTATTTGCTCTTATGACCCTGTCTTGCTTCAGCCAAGACCCTGATGGTCTTCTATCCTGGCTTCGCCACTGAATGCACACGATGGTTGAAGGCAGCTAGGATGAGTGTGTTGACGCAACAAATGGATGGCTTTCACATTTGTTTGCCAGTGGAGATCACAAAGATGGCGAGGAGGCCAACGTGGGAGGTGGTGGCCAGCAAATTTGTGTTGCCAAGGTGACCTGCATGGAGTGGTGTTGGGCGGTCTCACTCAGCGTTGATCGTTCGGGTGCAAGGACATGCTCTGATGGCTGCTAGAGTCGGCGTGAGACACTTCAACTTCGTTGAGGCAACTAGATTGCTGGAAGCAACATGGTTTGCTTGTGGATCTCGGTGGTTGGGGTTGGATAGGTGAGTGCTAGAGTCGGCGGCTCACAGTTGAGTTGGCAGCTTGCAGCAGATTACGACGACTAGCCTTGCTTGGCAATGGCTAGTTTGGCGTGGAACAACGTCTTGAGAGGCGACACAAGTGGATTCGATTGTGGGATGGCAACATCATGGCTTGCAGCGGCCTGCAATGACTAGCTCTGCCTCACGGCGAGACGGCACGAGCAGTGATGATAGCATTTCGTCTTGACGCCTTCATCTGCTGGGGAACGGTGGTCTGGAGGTGGTGCGGTGTGCAGCTCTCTTGAGTTTCGGCTTTGTTGTGGTCATATCGATGTCCCAATCCAACCATATAGAGTTATTTTCTCTTTGAGTTTGCTTTTGGAGCGTGTTGATATCTGAATCCAACTATCTCAGAGCTATTTTTTTTCTTCTAATTTTTCCTTATTCTCATGTTGTTGTTGTTGTCGTCGTTGTTATAGCCCAATTTGGGTTCATCTTATTTTAAATATAGTCGGCAGCTTTTTTACCTATTTGTTTTAAAAATAAACAATTCTCTTTGCTAGGCACGAATGCATACATGCTGAGTATGTGTTATCTGGACCGTTCACATAGCGTATCGAGATATGTGCCATCCAAAACGGTAGGGTTTCACATTAAGTAGTGTGTAGCGTGAATCTCAAAGCAGTTTTGAATGGTGAAGACAGTACATACTGTGATACATTATTGCAAGCAATGCCCAACCTAAAAAACTGTTTTCCCAAGAGCTGCTGCTGGGAGTGAGGACGGGGCCAACTTCCAAGAGCTGCTCCTGCTGGGACTGCCGTTGATTAGTCCGCACCGCTCATTGACGCCACGGTGATCTCTGACTAGTCGATGAGGAAGACAAAGGGATCAAGAAGCACCTGCCTGCTGGTGCACACTTGAGTATTTCCTTGAAACGCATCACCCGGCCGGCATATATATCCATATATCGACCGGAATATATATATATATATATATATATATATATATATAATAATCAG
>Ga0182004_10004044_pt1 | contig 11770 bp, 9 predicted proteins | sample Sormic07211540_1_FD_120479 | JGI IMG/M metagenome (GOLD analysis project Ga0182004, IMG submission 120479) | Endophyte microbial communities from Sorghum bicolor roots, Mead, Nebraska, USA - 072115-40_1 MetaG | ecosystem: Host-associated > Plants > Roots > Unclassified | place: USA: Nebraska...
TATTATGCTTCTACGCAATCTCAATCAAACAGAAGGGCTTTGCAATGGCAGCAGGCTTATTGTTACACATTTAGGTGACAGAGTTGTGGAGGCAAGATTAATGACAGGCAGTCATGCAGGTCAAGATGTTTTGATACCTCGCATTACTTTAACATTGAAATGCAATAAGTATCCATTCATACTTGAAAGGCGCCAATTTCCAATCAAAGTATGCTATGCGATGACAATCAACAAAAGTCAGGGACAAACCCTTTCCTATGTAGGTGTCTATCTAAAAAGACCTGTTTTCTCACATGGCCAATTATATGTTGCGATTTCCCGTGTTACATCAAAGAAAGGTCTCAAAATTATCATTGAGGATGAGAAAGGCAACTGCACAGATGAAACAAGGAATGTTGTATATCGTGAAGTCTTTGCCTCATTTGCTTCTGTGCAGACTATTTAATACCATATATCACCTTATCTGCTGAGTAGAAATGGTCAGTATTTTGACTATCTATACATACATTTTATTTGTGATGGATTCTAGAATGCCACTACAGTGTTTGCCGATGTAATGATCCGTATGTTGGTTTCTGCATGCCAATTTATATATCATGTTTTAAGTTTATACTTTTCTCTATTGTTTGTAAGTTTTGCTGTAATATAGTTGGTAATTATATTCTATTTGTAATGCCAGATTTCATAGTAATGCAACTTATCTATATTCACTATTATGCAGATACACACAATGCAAAAATCTAAACCGCGCAAGCTGTACCTCTCAGACCTCACACATGGACCAACAGCAGACGCAGTTTGTGTGCGTGTGATGAGGAAATGGAGCTATGATGGTAAGAACCTGGTGGTCCAATCCGCTACATAGGTCTTGTGCTTGCAGATGAAAAGGTAAATTTCAATGTTTTTCTCAAACAAATATTGACAATCAAAATACACACTCAAAATTATAAGTATGTTACAATGCAACTACATTTCCAAATTTTTGTACCATACATTTTCCTATGTTATAAGCACATTTATGTAGTATCTGTATTATGTAGGGAAATTCCATTTATGGTCATATTATAGAGAGAGATGTTCAGACCAAAGGATCTTTGCTTGAGGTTGACAGCACATACCACATCACAAAATTCTATGTGAAGACATCCAAGCAGACATATGTTCCTTTTGATAAGGAGTTGATGATTGAGTTTACATCTTTCACCAATATAAGTGTGGTCAAAAATCCGCCGAATGGTTTCCCACGGTATGTCTACACCATCACTCCTTACTCGCAGATAAATCTTGTCTATCCATCATCAACAAAATACATTGGTATGTTTAAAAAAAATCCTTAATTTATTACTACAACTCATGTTACCCAAAACCATAGCAGCACACAAATTGACAGTTAATTTTTGTTTATTTTATATATGCAGATATATTAGGCATCATCACTTCAGTTGAAAATGTGGTGCATCAGCGCATCAGGAATAAAGAAAAGGTGGTTCCAATGAGAGAGATTCTCATAAAAAACCTGAGGTAAGACATACACACAAAAAATTATATCTATTGTGTGAGACAAAGAGAAAGAAAGAAAAAAGAAAGAACATTGAAAACACAACATACACACACACAAAAAAAAGTAATATGGCCTATTCAACTGCATTATCATCTATTAGATCCTATTATATTGCAGTGACGAGGAACTTAAAATTACGCTTTGGGCTGAACATGCAACAAGTTTCAAGTTACCTGATACATCAACCTCAGAACCAGTTCATTCTATTGTCGTTCTCTTTGTTGGTTGTTTACCAAAAACCATGGACCGTATGTTCACATATTCTTCACACGTTACTATATTTACCCTATATACCTAATATTCCACTGTATAAACTTTTGCTCTTATTTGACCAAAACAGGCAAAACTCAGGTAAGTGGAGGAAATGGTTGTCGCTGGTATTTTAACCCAGACATCAAAGAGGCACAGGCTTTTTACAAGAGGTAAACTATAAGTTTTTTCCTCAGATTAGTTGATTATATAAATGTTTTACTTATGACTCGCAAACTCATAATACCATCTGTCTGCTTTATCTTCCAAATAAACAGCCTGCAGAAGAAGCCTGTGCCAATATATCAGGCACCTCCACCAGATCCCAGTTTACAGGAACCAGTACTCCCAATTATATTAGAACACAAAAAGTTAAGCGAACTTAATGATTTGGATCCATTTGAGTTCCCAGTAAGTTATCATCGTTTGTGCTTTTTAATATATTTTTACATTCTTAGTCACCAGCAGTATTCTTTATGAATATTTTTGATTATCTTATACACTACAAAATAAAAAAAGTATAGAACAACAAAAAACTCAGACCAAATAATATCGAATTAGTCCATAAATCCTAATAAAAAAAGATACATAAAGATTTAAAAAATGAAAACTCTGAATATATATTTTCTTCAAATTTATGTAGGAACAAGGTTGTAAATGCACTGTGACAATCACATCAATTCCTCCAGAAAAGAAATGGTGGTATATTGGGTGTGCAAAATGCAAAAAAGCTCCAAAGGAAGAAACATCAACATTTTGGTGTGGACCATGCAAATGTTCAGAAAGCAAGACACTGTAAGATCTCTCTTTACTTATAGCAGATGCAACCTTAATTATACCAAAAGTTTTTTTTAACATTTTTTGTTAAATTTAGAACATGTCTAATGTCGACAGGTACAAGTTCTCATTTAATGCTGCAGATGATACAGCTGAAGCACAATTTTTTGCATATGATGACCCAGCACGTAACATTATTCATCGAAATGTAACTGCAGTGCTTAATCAACTCAGGAAAGAATCTGGTTTCCCGCGTTTCCTAACAGATGTGATCTCAAAAAAATACACTTTCAGTATTGGTTTATCAGATGACTCATTTGGACAAATGGAAGACAGAACTTATGTTGTCAAATCAGTCATAATAGATCATCAACAACAAGCCCATAAAGCAAAACAACAATTGCTTATTGAGCCATCTCCTAATACTTCGACAATTGTACCTGCTATGATGGACAATATGCAAACAATAAAATCTAGCACCCAATATGAGCCAGCAACTCCTATACCAGATATCATTAGCAACGAAGCTTCTTTGGTACATATATTACATTTAACTTTGCATATTACATGCTCATTTACTCTTGTATTTCTTTATGTACCTATTTTGCTCGTACTCTTCGGTTAACAATGTTTCTTGTTATCTGTACCAAATGCTACACCTGATGCAACACCTAAACCAACTGAAACACCCAGGTAAAGTTCCTCACCGTTGCTATCTATATAAAGAAATCATAGAGTTTCATTTATACTTATTATATACTCACTAATTTTTCTACAAATCACCGAATGTCATAGTATTAGTATGGATAAAGAAAAGACACCGGTTCAACGAGCTTTATTTCCACATGATGTTAACATAAACAAGGTATGATAATTAAATCTTACTCTATCCTTAACTGCATTCTATAAGACTAAATGCACATTTAAAGTAGAGTCAAATTACAGGAACAAGCACAATCATCTATGAATGCCACTACAAGCACTACTGAAATATTATCCACAGATGTCCTTCAGGAGTAAGTATTTCCACAACATTACCAACATTAGTGCTTGTATTTTTTATTAACAGTGAATAAGTCCTAATTGTTTACTTAACTTTTACTGTTCATATCTATGCTTTAAAAATAGTTTCCCTGGTGTCATTAAGCAGTCTAGACACAGTACATCAGCTCCAAACACAGATAAGGTATGTCATGAACTATATATTGTTCACTTTATCTTTATATTTGATCAATTGTGAGTGCTAATATCAAATTAACATCTATTGGCTATGAAAGTTCTACCATTTCTATTTAATTACCATTTATCTTCTAGGATATGGTTGCTGCTGAAAACCTCCAGTCCGATGATCTTCCTTACAACTGCCTGAACCAACAATCTCATTTGCCATTAGAGCATAAAGCCAAGAAGTAAGTACAATTTTTTATATGTTAACCCAGAAATGTTTGCATGCCAATATTAAAATTGCTCCAACTATTTTTATGATTTATTAGGAACAATAAACAAAACATAAAAATGATAAATCTATTCACATGATAATCTGTGAAAACCTTCATGTCGACATTGACCTCATTTTGTTGTTTTATGATCTATTGTAAAAAAAAATAGGCATAAAACTGATGAATCTATCAAGCAGGGGAGGTCTTCTAGCCGGAAATCTACAGCACCAGAACCCACAGAATAGGTAATTCGAATAGATTGACACCTATATAGATAGTGTAATTTTCAGAATTAAATTAAAACAGAATATATATACACTTCTCAATAATTCTTTTTAATATTTTATTGTAGGTCTCATAACACTGGAGACGTGTGGCTCTTCCTTTTGCAGTATTGTACGAGTTATAGCATGTCGCTCGTCGTTTATGCTCACACACAAACGCTTTAAAAGTTATGTTTGTGAAATATTTGTTGTGCTATTTGCTGAATTATCACTATTAGTTTGTTAAACAGTTGTTGAGACCGCTAAAAAATATTATGTGTGGACGACCTTATGTACATTATTCAGCCAACAATTATGTGTATGTGGATACGCCCAAAAACAATGTGTGTTGCTCAGCGGTTAATTATAATTACACTTTATATTAATGGCGTACACTAGGTAACGGGATTTCGCCTATATCAGGTACACTACTTAGTATTACTATGTTCATCCCTGCACCCAAAAATAAAGTATTTGTGTAATGACCCTTATTTTTTATTTATATTGCTACTTTTCATAACCTATACCAAAAAAAAGAAAAAATGGTACATTTTGTTTTTCATCTACTACGCTGAAAAAAAAACAACCGTTATCTTATTGCGTCAATCCCTGAAAAGTTTTCATAAATAAACTACCGTACACGCAAGAAAATATTTTTTTTCGACCAAAAACCATACAACACATTTTTTTATACGCTATATTTACAAAAAAAAAACAAACCTATAACATATATTTTATAGAAATTTTTCAGAAATGAACTATTGTCCAGTTCATGTATATAAATAAACAAATTATGCTCAAATCTAAGAGATTAGCATAGCAAAACAAATTATACTAATAAACTCTTTTCAGCCCACTGACATTTCAGCCCATCTTAACAAAATAATCCAAAACTATTTTAAGCATAAAAAAAATACTCTTCAAGATTTTTCAGCCCACTTACATACAGCCTCTATTAAAAAAATAAGCCAAGCTTATTTTCTGAATAAAAAAAAAGAAGCCCAACATCTTAGCCCACAGACAAACCTAGCATAAAAAAAAAATGCATTCTAACCACGATTCCCCAATCTCGCGTCTCACCGCTGCGCCGTCACTCTAGAATTGTCTTCGCCCTTCTCGCTTATCTCGACACACGCCGTCCGCCGCCGACGTCGTCCCCGCCGCCGCGCTAGGCGCTCTACGCATTCTCGAGCTTCCTATCACCGTACGTATATCATCCCCACTGGCCTACACCATTATTGACTGCTACTCCATCTTCGCGTATACTGATTTCTTACGATTATTCCCGCATATTGTCACCATTACTACCATCCAACTCTTTAATCCTCACCGGATTTCAGATGACACTCTTTGTAAACATCACAATACGGCAAGCACCAGGGATAACTGAAACAGATTTCCGCCCTATCTCCATGCCACCGCATTGTTTTACATTACTCTGTTTCTACTTTGATTAACCCTTAGATCCCTATCATAAATATTTTCCCTTATTTGCAGATTATTTATTCATTTATAATTTAACATATGCAGGCACCTAAGGATATAACAAAACCAACGGCAAGAATAGAGCTTCCAGAATGCCTACTCAAAGTAAGCAAATAGCATTTGAGATTTTAACTATCGCCATGTTATTAAAATTTATATATTCTAAACATATAACATAAATATAACAACATTTGCATGTTCTAATATCTTGTATGAAAATTTTCAAAGCCATCTTACAGTTGTTGGCAGAATGCGACAGAGGCAAACACGTCCAGCGACAGTGTCTGAAATCACTGAAGACATCATCCAGTATCTCAGTCCACATTTCTATATGCAAAATATTAGATACGTAGCGCCATATTTTATCATTACTCTGAGAACAGCTAGCAGCCAAAAACATCTTCTTTCTTTGCGAGTTCTTTGCACTGCAAGATTCAACATCGATGTCTTACCATGGTGTCCCGAATATGAAACTACTAAATTACCATGGATGGTACCACGTGACCCATTTGGTAAATATTTTAAAGATTTTCACTACTCACACATTTTTAAAATTAACTGGGATATTAAATATAGTATTTCCCTTGCCAATTTTATAGATACCGCTATTTTTATTTCGTTACATATTTAAATTATTCTATCTTGCAGACGAAGCAGCAGCAAAATCGATTATCATCATAGATACTTTGGATCAAAATCCCATCTTGCATGGACACAAAAATATGCCTCTGATTCAACCACGTGCCTACTACAATGATGGTAAAGCTCAAAAAACAAAATCATTATAACTTTACGTAATAAACTTGGTATCATAAAACATAAAGACTTTTACACAGTACATTTAAGCACTTTATTAACCTTTCTCTTATAATCTCTCTATGTATATAGGTACCCCCAGACTTCAGAGGCCCATACCACCACCAGATTTTAGCTACCTCATGATTCATGAACTACATCAGTTTTATTATGACAAGTATAACAGCTTCAGCAAATGCAGACAAGCTTGCTTATCAGTCTGTGATGTCGTGCATCTTTTATACGATGAACTGTTATTGAATGTCTACAATGTCTACAGCTGTATTGGAGACCTTCAACAGATAGCAGACAACAACACAAGAATACAGGTTAAGGAATTAGATCACCGCTTAAGATACCGAATAAAATATGCAGGACAAGACCTAGAGACAATTGACAATATCATAGGCCTTTCCTTACAAAATTACGTTCCACGTATTGAACTAAACAGATTCATAGATATTCCTTCAGCTATCCAGGTAATATCACGTTTCAAGTGCTAATTTATGTTCCATTTAATATCTATATAATTATTTACTCATCATTTTTTCTTTCACCGAAACATGGACCTGTACCAGCTACATACACTACTAATCTGAAGGCAGTCCTCAATGCTGTATTTTCGCATATTTATCAGGCACAACCAACTATTACCACAAACTACACACCAGGTGGATATTTTCAGACATCTATTTGGGGTCCAAATTATGCTCACTCATATAATGCGCCCAAAAGTATGAATCTATATGAAGCAGAGGCAAATGCTATATATGATCTCTTAAAACATACAACAAATGTTCTTGGATATACCATTGTCGACGACAATTATGAAACACTGAATCAGATGGTATGTGAAATAAACAGATACAATGCTGAAATTAATGAATTACAGACCTGTGCTGAAGATGCTCAACAACTCACTCACTCAATCTCCCATGCGATTGTTCAAAGTCATCATCAGCTTATTAGCCACGTCAATATTGAAGGTCTACTAGACCTAAATGCTTCCATGGAGCAACTTATAAAACCTCTAGGCCAACACTGTGGCGACATCGTTTCTGCCTACACTAAGTTCAAAGAAACCAAGGTGAGCACAACATAATTCTTCTTTGAGAACTATATCCTTATGTTTGAACCACAGTTTACCCTTATATTTATAAATGTACAATCCATAAAATATGACAATATACAGTTAAATGTGAATGTGTACAGAACATGTATCACTCCGTCAAGATTGAGGCAAAGATTCTTCTTTCACCTTCCACATAAACTCCAAGGATTCCAATCAATCAGGTATATAAACAGTTTATATACGCAGTTGTAAGTACTAACATTATCCAAAAAAATATATTTAACATGAAAAAACTTGCTCAAACTATTCACCCAATCATGCTTTATTTTCCTTATCTCTTATCCTTTTTTTTATTCCACTATTTTTAAATAGCTACTACTCACTATTAGTGCAATAATAAAATTAGACTAACATTTAGACCGCTTAGATATTCACTCAATAATTTTCTTTCTTCATGCACAGATTTGTCTCCTGACCACGCCATCAACTTCAATTATTACTGCAATAACCACCGCTACAATCGATGCTTCAGTCACGGCAACAGCAAGATACTAAAGCTATCAGCTGCTATTTTTTTTACGCCAGTCTTTTCCAGTGTAATATTTACTGTACTATGCTCCCAATCAAATCTACTGACTTAAAGATGCTAAATTATACTAAGACTTCCATGTTTAATCCAAAAACCAGTTATTTACTTACTTAACAACCCCGTGATGTGTAACATCTATCTGCTCATATTTACAGTTACAACATAAGTTCTTCATATGTAAATAAAAAATTATAAGTTGTTATAATATATGGAGACCGTCTAACAACCTGCGACTTTATCTACCTTTAACACCATATTCCAAAATACTAAATCAATAGAAACACATCAAAAAAGAAAACCATCCAAAATAAATACATCTTTTCTAAAAAATAAATACAGGAAAGGCCCACCGAATATAACCAATGGCCCATATACCCCAACACAGATGAAGCAAAACGACAAAAAAGGCCCAACAACTACCTACTGAATCACAGATCACTTAACATAGTCTTTCTTCCTCCTGAGTCTTCCCCTTTCCTCTTTCATCGTGGTTCTCTAATTTCCGTTGACGTTGTTCTCCAATTTCCTGACGCCTAACCTCCACGCACGGATCTCCATCTGCGGCTAAGGCATTCATTTGCGACCACGTTGTGCTCGCCGCGTATTGCCGTAACCCCGATTATCTCGCACGGTAAGAATCCTGTCTTCCTACATCTTCATCCTCTCCTACCTATTACAACCCTAATTTTTTGGCTTACCTATGTACAGAAATCAGCAACAGATTCACACTACGAAACCAGCGACGAAATTGAACCAGTGGATCCACTTTACAGGCCGCACATAGGGCTCCTTCAATCAATTCCCCGATTCTGCAACCATAGTAAGTACAAATCCACCGACACACCTCGTTTGGTCTCCGCCTAATCAAGTTTTTTTATTATTTCCTTCAAATTGTTATTTCATCTAAATAATATATTATATACAGCACTCACTTCAAACGACGCAATGCAACCAGCAACAAGCAGTCAAGGTACTACATTAAAAAATTTTTTTTGCCCAACTTATTTTTAGTTGTAAGCTAATTTAGTCATGTATGGAAAAAATTCCATTCATACATAAACCAAAAGTGTTTTTTTTATAACAAAAATATTTTCCCTAATTTATTTCAGGCCAAAATCTACAATTTGCTGTCATTGGTAGACTGAACAAAGAACATGATGCATACAGTCTAACCTCACAGCAGATTAGAGAGCACATTGCGTATGCTTTGATCATACCCATTGATCCATCAGACATCATACACATACCACCCAATTTTATTATCCAATTAGACAATGCACATGTGCAAGAAGCTGTCCTCGCAGCACACCCACTGCTACATACAAACTACTTCCAACTAGAGATACTTCCATGGTCTAAAGAACATGAATGCTGCCAGATACCATGGATTTCAGGTAATTGAAAATTTATTATGCCATTCATAATTAATTATTCCTTTTGTTATTTGTTCCACTTTAAAAAACCTTACATAAATGCACAATATGGGTCAGAAACTTCAGATATAATCATCGATCCTCTAACAATACTCCCTGTTATATCATCGGCAAGTACCTATAAAGGTTTGTATTACATCCACACTTTCCATAATATACAACCCTCTTTACATTTATCAACAAAATTATAATGCTTTCAATTACAGGTAACAGCAAGTTGAAGGACACTTTTGCTTCAAAGATTTCCAAAAACTATGACCTCCGCGCACCTGATTACAGTTTTCTGCTTATTGCTGAACTACGGCCTTTTTACTACATGAAATTCAATATCTTTATGAAATACAAGGATCTCATCATCACAATCCACAACGCGATACATGATTTCTATCCCACCATAAACAGGCAGATTTCAGATATATATAGCTACATTCAATCCCTTCGTACTCTTTCAGCTCCTGACATGTTACCTCATGTTTATACCTTTGCTCTTAACTTAAAAAACATTGCTCTATCCATGGACACAACTATAGCAAATATTGACGAAATTGCAGACAGAATGTTGAAGGACACTAGACCGCGCCTAAATCTCGAAGGCTTCAAACAAGGCCCACCATCATCTCAGGTAACAAAAAAAAACACATCTTTTACTAATGACTCTGCTACACATTTACAGACTATTCAATCATACTATAGTTGAAAACTAATATATATAAAAATTATCTCTTCTCTACAGATACCTGTTCCACCAGAATATGCGAGCAGGCTGAAGACCATTTTTGTTGCTGCCATACAGAAGATCCATAGAACCAACCCTATTTTGGAAACAGTGGAAACACAAGAGCACACTTTTGAGACCTACGTTACAATTGGCAATTTCACTCGCAAATACTCAGGTGGCCATGAAAAGAGTGCAGCATCCATGGAAGCAGACGCAATTTTCTATTCACTCAAACACATTTCAAATGTTCTAGGATACAGAGTGATCGATCTCAATTATCCAACTTTAGAACTGATGGTGGCTGATATAGATACATGGAACAGACAGATCAATAGGTTGCAGTTTCTTCAGACACTCATAGTGAACCAGACAAAACAGTTCTATGAACAAATAGAAGAGTCATATCAAGAAATAAACTTTCAGCCTTTGAACCATCATCATTTCCAGCACCTTACCAGAGATATGTCTGCGCTTTTTAATATGTGTCACAACTACTGCTCCAGCATAAAGATGCTATCTCAAAACTGTGACTACGAAAAGGTAACTAACATTACTCAACGTATTACAATATCGATGCAAATGAAAAACCATCATGTTTCTCGCATTTACAGAGAAGATACACATCTGCCAGAATAGACACATATTCTCCATCAAGATCATATTATCGTTGGGCCCGAGCAAAAAGACCTCAAAAAACAACAGACACTATCTAACTACTACAAGATAAACGAAACAACTATACTTCTTTAAATAACAAATACAACTTTATTTGTAAATATACTAATATTTCCTTTGAATTATGCCGTCCTTTTTTGCAGCAGAACAACCATGTGACCATGTGGACTCCAGCAGAAAAAAATAGATGATGCTGCCTCCGTAGATAGTTTTACAAAAATAAATCCTTAAATTCCTCTATCAGTTGAGACCCTAGATAGTCTACTAGCCTTTTTATCGCACTATATTTGTAAAAAACCATGCACTTTGTTTCCTAATATATAGTATATCGCATCAGCCTACAGTGTATGATGAATTTTCTGTACTATTGATGTCATCTTCAGTAATTATTATTATGTAAAAACTTATCGGTTCACTAATGTCTATATACTTATAATAAAATACTCTAAATCTTATCATGAAAAAAAAATCACTCCATCATTACATTCTTCTTTAATTATCTTTTTATAATATACTATCTGCACGGTACAGATCTTAATATTTTTCTCTACAATCTTAGTAAAACATGAAAATGCTTAAACTATGACAATTTAAAATAAAAGTAGTAAAACGAATATATATATATATATATATATATATATATATATATATATATATATATATATATATATATATATATGTATATATATATAAAAAAAAAAAAAAAAAAAAACA
>Ga0182004_10004045_pt1 | contig 11770 bp, 7 predicted proteins | sample Sormic07211540_1_FD_120479 | JGI IMG/M metagenome (GOLD analysis project Ga0182004, IMG submission 120479) | Endophyte microbial communities from Sorghum bicolor roots, Mead, Nebraska, USA - 072115-40_1 MetaG | ecosystem: Host-associated > Plants > Roots > Unclassified | place: USA: Nebraska...
ATATTATTTTGTAATACTATCAATGATACATAAATATTTAATTAATTTTACTATTTTTATACTTCAATTTAAACCTAATATATTTGTTGGTGTAAATTATTTTAACACTTTAATTTATTTTTTGTTGATATAAGTTATTTTATATAATTTATATTTTCATGATAAATATTAGATAAATAATGCTTAATTAATTGACACATAACAGCTTATAGAGTAGGTTAGATCATATTTGGACAAGGATGATACTGCTTGCCAAGTTTAGGGACCTGCAGTCATCATCTTAAAAGTTCAGAGACTGGAATGACATCATCGGCCAAGTTTAGGGACATGTGGTGATTATCTTGAAAGTTCAGGGATCTAGATGACACCATCTGTCAAGTTTATGGACTTATAGATATCATTTTAGAAGTTTAGGGACCTAGATGACATCGCCAGCCAAGTTCAGGGACCGGCGGTGGATTTTGCTCTATGCAAATCTTTGTTCAGGCACGCTGTGCATCTGAGATGCTCATAGGCTAACGAGGTTGCAATTGCCCTGGGTCTTGTGATTAGCTCTATATGTATCACGACAAACAGAGAAACCAGCATCAGTTTAGTGTCTATAGAAGCACAATGCAGGATCCAATAGCATTTGCTACACTACGTCTGTTCCCTTTGTTCAGTTTTAGTAGGCGAACGATTAGGATTTAGAGAAATCCTTGGAGGTGTAATTTAATCAGCGATTTCTCCTACAATATATCAATTGCTATGAAAACAATGTTATGTGTTAAGAGTGTATAGTGGAACCAGTCTAGCTCGTAATGGAGGTTGTGCTTGATTTTAGCTGTTACTATAAACAATTTTCATGAGAAAAATATTTTTCTATTGCAAAAATAAAACCGTTTTCCTAGTGCATGGTTTTTGGAAATTGTTCCACCAGCAGCCGGCATCATATTATTTTTTAAATTCAGCATATATACAGTATATTGTATTTTTTCTACTAAAAGTGAAAAAGGGATTACCTCCTCTCTCACACACATTATTATTTTCTTTTCTTTTTCTTCTTTCTAAATAGCATGCATATTTGGTGAAAATCTTTTCTCCCACATCCTAATTATAGTCATTGTTACTGCAGGTTTTTATGTTGGATTTATACTCAACCTGTACAAGTTATGGTGATTATTTGCTGTAATTTCTAATTAGGATTGGTGTAACTATAAATTCAGGGGGTGAAGAAAGACTATTTCATATTCTTATTATAACACCTTCAATCTATATTCTTATTACAACACCTTTTTTGATGAAAATTATTACAACACCTTTAATCTAGATGACCCTAATTTTTTTTTCTTTTGACATGGTATAACAAAATTTGGAGCGCGTAGAGGGAAGTTTTCTAATCCGGGCATGATATATATATAACAAAACTGTAAAAAAGAAACATTTCTCCCGTAAAAATAGGGAATAGATCGCAACAAAGAAACTGTTTTTTCGTTACCAAGACCAAACCTTTTGTTGTCGTTGAGCGCATACAGCAAAACCCCAACCTCTCTACCACGCGGCATTACAGTCGATGCTCCTATGTCGCGCGATGATGGGTCGGCTTCGTTCAAGCACTGGGGTCGATCTCAAAGCCGATCCCTGTCGTCCCGGGTGACGCCACGGGACTCGTCGTCGTCGTCGTCGTCGTTCTCCTTCCCGTCGTCGCCGGCGTCTACGTCTTCGTTTATGAGCACTCCAAATCTAGGGCAGGGTAGTTGAGCAGAGGATGCAGGGTATTGCTTGGTAAACATGAGATCAGATTTCTGTAAGCGGTTGTTTACGGGTCGTCCTACAATGAATGTGGTCGAAAAGCGACATCGTCTTCCACAACAGCAAGCTCTACCTATTCAGCAGGAATACGTTTCCTCACATCTGCGCCTGCGACGTCGAGGAAAGATGACGACGGCACGCTCAAGGTCACACGCGCCCAACTGCTATCCGGGCCACCGCTACGCGTGGCCGGCGGAGCCAGCAGAGCCATGGCGTCCGGCAGCAGCGCGTTCTTCTACCTGGTGGAGTCGCGTGGGGACGCTTCTGCTGGTCCACAGAGGGATCGTCTTCCATGTCCGTCCCGTCCGTCGTCCCGGTACCGCGGCGCGCGAGGCGACCGCATCTATTTCAGCCAGGAGATGTACATGACCCTTGACGGGTGCACTCGCCGCAGGGACTGCCCTCATCAGCACTGCGAGGTGTTCGACATGAGGACGCGCACGGCTGAGACGCTTTGCTTGGGGACGGCCGGCTCCCGGTCACGAGTGCTGGTGCACCGGCCCGGCTTTGTTCGTTCCTTGTCCGGCGAAACATGCCGTGCTTCGCTTCATCTGCTTCTGGAATTCTTTGGGTGAGGTATGATTTCAATCTACTAATATGAATGTGTGGCAAGTTTCTCGAACTAGTTAATTTGTGAATCAGGTATCTGTAGCGTGATTTGTATAGTGCTCTTCGTTCTGTTATCCTTTGCCCGTGACACTATAACGAGAAAAATACCGAGCATTTGGAACATGAAAATGACAATGTCGGTTTCATTCAGCAATACACGGATAAATGGACTAATCATGCGTGCAGCGTCAAGCAGCCGTCGCACGTACGACGCTGTCACGACAGGCTGCCGCCACTCGTTGCATTGCAGGCGGGCACCATCACCGATTCACCCTGCGGCGCGTCACGGGAAGGCGTCACGAGAGGCCGCGGCGCGCTAGAACGACCGGACGCAGACAAGAACCTCGCGAGATGCGGCGGCCCGCTGCTGCCGTCGGTCCCGGGTGCCAGGCACGACGCCATCTTCTTCAAAGCGCCCCTTCCCTGGCCGTCGTCGAACACGAACGTGGCCGTGACCGGCGTCGTCGCCTCGCTGTCAGCGGCGACGACGCCAAAGCGCTCGCCGGCCCTTATCAGCTCCACGGGCAGGTCGAAGCACGGCGACGGGCAGTACCCATGGATCGCCGCCTGCGCCTGGTCCCCTTCCTCCACGATGAAGTCGAAGACGATGTTGTTGCGGGAGTAGAGCGACGCGCACTCAGACTTGTCCAGCGACGCGGCACGGCTCGGCGGCGCATACGGGGACTCTTGCTGCTCGGCAGGCTGGTCCGGTGCCGGTGCCGGTGCCGTCTCTGCTGTCGGCGGGCTCGTGCTGATCGCCTCCACCGGCTTCTTCTTGGAGAGGCCCGGCAGGTAGAGGCACATGAGCAGCGCGCTGCAGGTGAAGCCCTCTCGGCCGGACTCGGCGTCGGGCGCCGCTCCGGACATGGCCTGGTGCTGAGTGCTTGCCGCTTTGACCCGAGATACGATACGAATGCCAGCACCTTGATGCATGGGCGCGGGGGAAGTGCCGAAGTGGGTCTATATGCGATGATGATCGTGGCCGTGGTGGAGGACCATGCCGCTGGACTGGACGGCGAGTGGGTGGGGACATAGTGTGGTTCATGTCTTTCCGATTCGAGTTAGTCGTTGGGAGTTGGCATCCAATGGATAACTGCATTGCATTTAGCCTGGATTTGGATCGTTGACTCGATTTGGGTGTATTGCCTTGTGGATTTCACCAGTCATACCGCCTCTGAACTAGTGCTACCATTTCTGGTGCATTGCCTTCTCAGTGAAAATTTCACTTTTACAAATTGCAAGACCTTTTCCAATATATGCGCGTACAGTAATTGCATAAATTTCAACACCACTCACGAACCCAACATTTTGCAATCTCAGTTCTTCTCTACAATTAGTTTAGCTCTTGCATGCCCCGCCTCAATCCTATACTGCTCGCCCACCCCAAAGTGCGCCATCAGGAACCAAACGACCGTGAGCAGCTCGCCGCCGGCGCTGAGCTGCTTGGCGTGGAAGTTGCTCCGGCACTTGTTCGCGGCGTAGCAGAGCATCTCCACCCACACCACGCGGATGACGCGCCACCGCTTGTGCGGCTGCAGCTCCAGCAGCGACTTGGCCAGCCGGCACGCGTCGAACAGCACGGACTTGCTCCGGTCGCCCTTGACGTCCCTCGGCGCGATCTCGGCGTTCACGTCGAGCACCATCCTCGCCGCGGCCCTCGCGTCTGGGCGCGCCATCTCTGCCCGATCGAAGAAGTTCTTGGCCTCCGCGCAGGTGTCGCCGAACCGGATCTGCCCGATGCCGGCGGTCAGCATGAAGGGGCGCGCGACGAGCAGGAATAGCATGTAGTTGGATATCGCCCGGCTGATATCGACGTAATGAGAGATCGTCTTGGCGGCGTGGTCGCCGCCGCCATCCTCTGACTCTGAGTGGAAGCAGAGGTCTGTGGCTATGTGCCAGAGGAGGATGCTCTCGTCGAACTCCACCTCGACGCTCCAGCCGAGCTCCTTGTAGTAGCCCTTGCACTGCAGAGCCCACTGGCCCCTGTGGTTGCTGAACTTGCGGTACCTCTCGGCGTCCACGATGCCCACCGTCTTATCCTTGAGCTCCCTGAAGACCAAGACCTTGAGCTCCAATGACACGTCGATGTGCCGGATGTACAGCCAGCTGTCACAGTGTGCTTTGAGCCCGAGGACGCTCAAAACCTTGGTGAGCATGGTTGGTTTGTCCAGGAGGCAGAAGCTGATGAGATTGTGCTGGGCCATCAAATTGGACCACTTCGCCCGGCTTTCAGGCCGGAAATACCGAATGCTCCGGAATATCAGGCTGCCCAGTGACCGGCAGTTGCAGTCTTGCAGAGCGGCATATGTCCAGTAGGATATAAGCATCATCCCAATGGCATACACCTCCAAGCAAAGCGCTCCTCCAAACAAGATGTTAGTGATGCAGACATCGATGCGGCTGTATGATTTGTGTGTACCCTTGCCAAGCAAGTTGAAGAGGATGCAGGCCGTCGACGTCGAGAGGAGCGTCAGACACCGGAACACGCGGCCGTACCAGGTGTGTATCACCGCCGCTTTGGAGTGAAGCGTGTCGTACATGAGCGACAGCTCGATCTCGATGATCTTGTACGCCTGCTCTGGCGTGAGCCGCAGGAACGTGCCCTGGCTCCGGGTGCGCTCCTGGAAGCTGAGGATGAGGTTGACGAAGAGTCGCTTGAAGATGACAAAGAAGTGGCTCGCTTCGGTGATCACCGTCGTGTAGGGCACGCTCTCCTCTGCGACGGCCACGGTCACGGCGGCGGCAGCCTCCGCGCGCCGCTCCTGCTCGATGACGATCTCCGCGTCGAGCCCTGCCTCGCGCGTGAACCGGTACTCCTCCATGAACTTGGCGTAGTTGGGGCCCGGATCCGGCGTCGTGACCATGCTGCTGCGCAGATTGTCCATGCTCGCGCACTTGAGCGCCCATGTCCTCTCGGCGTACTTGACGATACCACTCAAGAACATGAACGCGGCGGGGGCTAGGACGTTGGTGCCAGGGTGCGACTTGGTGAAGACATACACGGCGAGGGCAACCTATTAGGCATTTAGGCGTACGTTCCAAGAGACGGAAACCTCGTTAGCTTGAGCCTTCCGGCCAGGGGCAGGGCCGGCAGGCGCAGGGCACAAATATTTTGGGAGCACAAGCACGCATGCGGCATGGCCCGTCGCGTACCTGGGTGAGGAGGCTGAGCAGGTGGCGCTTCCAGAGCTCGTTGTCTTCGGTGGAGAAGGCGGTGATGGTGTCCTGGCCGCCGAGGTGGAGGAGGAGGAACGGTGCCCAGAAGGCCTGGATGCGGTGGGTGCGCTCGAAGGACTGTGGGTCGTCGCCCTTGGACACGCGCGTCTGGGAGAGGTACCCGAGCGCGTAGATGGCGATGGAGTCCGCGAGCAGGTAGGCCAGCCATAGAAGCAGGCTCAGCACGGCGGAGACGTTACGCTTGCGGATGCCGGCGGAGAAGAGGAGGAACACCTGGAGGGCGAGGCTGGTGAGCACAAGCATGCGGATCTCCCACTCGTTCCATGTTGCCAACAAGTATGTCCAGTTCGCATCCATTGTTGATTCTTGATTGCTGTGTCTGCCTCCGTCCTTTGCCTGTTTTTTTCCCCCCGAGCAAGTCGTCTCTGGGGTCAACACGAGTGAGCGGTGACTAACCGGCGACCGCCGATGTGGCCATGGCTTGTCCTGAGTCAGTCTCCGTTTTACTGGCTACGCGTTTTGCGCCCACTGGATTGAGCTGCTACGGCCTCAAGTCGCTATTCTCGGCGCTTGTCCGAAGAAACGGCTGAATAATCGTCTCCTCTCTAGTCTCTCTACAAGCCTCACTCAAGAAGCTGAAGAGAAAGGCCGACGTCGTCGATGGCCGTGGAAGTCGTCCAGTTTCTTGTGAAGAAGTTCGTGGACAGCTTCACCGAGGAGGCAGCGGACGCAGAGGCGGAGCTCCCTTTCCGCGCCCAATTCCACGGCATGAGGGCCGAGCTGCAGAAGGCGGCCGTTTCTGCCGCCAACGCCGATGAGCTCCGGGAGTGCCTCTACGAACTCAACGACTTGCTCGCCGAGTGCCGTAGGCTCGCCAACCGACCTAATCAGCAGCGGTTGCGGTGGTGCTTTGCCCAGTCCGACGCTTGGTGCTTCCCCAAGACCAAGAAGAGGGTGACCGCGGTCAGGCGCAGAGTCCTCGAGTGCGTCGAGCACGACTCCGGTGGCAATGCTGCGGCGTCGCAGGAGGAGGAGGACGCCGCCGCCGGGTTGGACCGCTGGACGACGTCTTGGCTCGAACGGAGCAGGATCCACGGGTTCGACCAGCAGCTCGCGGAGCTGGAGTCCATGGCGTTCGGGGAGTGCGGCGCGGGGAGGCTTAACGGCGTTGGCATCGTCGGCATGGGCGGCATCGGGAAGACCGCGCTCGCGCAGCTCCTGTTCAGCAGCCCGCGCGCTAAAGGCCGCTTCTTCCCCAGGATATGGATGTGCATGTCGCGCACCGCCTCTGCTGGAGCAGACAGGCGCAAGGAGGTTTTGCAGGGCATGCTCATGGCGCTTGGACACGAGGAGGATGCCATCCTGTCCATAGACGGCAGCGATAGCCTGGCGGAGCTGGTGATCGCCGTCCACGAACAGCTCAAGGGGAAGAGGTACCTCATAGTGTTCGACGACGTGTGGCACATCGACAGCTGGTACGCTGACGTTGTTGGCCGCCAGAACGCCCCGCGGAGAACCGACGACTGGTCGGAACGCCTCGCGTTCGCACTGCCCAAAGAGAGAGGTGGCCTGGTGGTCGTCACCAGCCGGCTGGAGCAGGCGGCAGAGGCGATGGTGGGGAAGAGCTGCTTGTACCGTGTGCGGCCATTGGCCGACAGTGAGAGCTGCTGGGCAATTTTCACGGATGCTCTTTCCCAGTCCCAGTCCCAGGAGAAAAAGACGGTCGATCTTGCCACTGTTAACAATATGAAACAGGAGATCCTTGAGACCTGTGGCGGGCTTCCATCGGCAGCAAAAACTATGGGAGACATCTTCGCAACCAGCAGCGTTTCGCCTCCTGCATCGACATCTACTAGCCAGGAACTCGGCAAGAGTGACCATATCATCACTGCTAGCTAGTTAACGGCGGAAGTCCGAAACAGGCAACACATACATGTGACATGTGGTAGATCCATTTGTAGCTTATCCGGTAATACTCCCTCCGTTGGCGACTTATAATTTGCAACGGAGGGAGTAGTGAATAGTGACTTCAAGAATCCTCACCTGTCTGGAATGCGGACAAAATTCCGTGTTCCTGTATTTTTCCTATGAAATTGAACTGATTCATATGAAATTCCTCGCCCATTTGGAATGTGGGAAGAATGCTTTGTACTGTCATAGCATAAACATAGCAGAAAAAGGGGTTGTATGCACAAACACAGAGTAAGACTTGCTCAAATTTCAGTCCTGTAACATTGCCCTGATTATTGCTTGGGCTGCATTCTTTTTAATGGATTTTTTTTTACGAGTCAACGGCTCCCCACCTGAATATATTTCCACATATACCAGCAAGCCAGGAATGGAAGGTTACATTATTGGAGCAAGTCCCAGAGGTACATAGCAGGGGCGAGACAGAAACACCAACAAAGCAACACAACACAAGGAAAAACAACCACAGACAAGATACATGACGTGGAACAGCAAAGCTACAGGCAAGCATAACCTCCCATGATGAAAACATGTTGAACATTGCACCACCAAGTGACAGCTCTCAAAATAACTCCAATTTCGATATGACTATGAGGCACGGAGTCAAGGTCGACTGATGACAGTCGTGATGTACATCATCTATGGTGTACATTCGGGATCCAGTTGTCGTCCACGTGTTGAGACAAAGCTAGTTACACAGCAAAAGTAACAGTGGAAGCTCAATTGATTCATTCCTGCCTTCTACTTTCTGATATCCTTCGTATCATGGTTCATCCACACCCCATCCTTATCACAAGGGAAGGATTCTAGCTTCCTACATCTGAATACCTCCAGAAAGGTCAGTTTTGGAAATATGTCATGCACCTGGGTCCATTGTACTGATAAATCATTCAAGAATTTCAGGCGCAAAACCTCAACGCTCCACACCTCTGACATGTTTTTGTTGCCAAAAGTTCTTAGCATTCCTCCAGTGAAATAGAGTCTCTTCAGTCTCAACAGCTTACTCGGACTAAACCAATCTGGTATCTTCTCTCCAGGGAAGCAGCACAGGTCTAGCTTTTCGAGATTTAGAGGTAGGGAGAGTGAAGTTAGCAATGGTGTAGAATCAGAAGTTTGATGGACTCGTTCTTTATTTGAAAGTGATACAGCCCATGTAATTTTCAGCACGCAAAGGCCTTTGATGTTCTCAAGTTCATTCAGTTCATCTTCTGTCACTGTAACTTTGCTTCCAATATATATGGTCAGCTTCTTCAATTTGTCCAGCCTAGCCAACTCTGCTACCCGACAATTGTAGTTGCCAGTTGAACCACCAATGACAAACCCTTTCAGCACTTGGAGTTCAGTAAGCAAGCCAATACCCCTTGGCATGCCTTCCAGCAAGTAACACTCTGACACATCAAGGTGGGTGAGCATCTGAAGAGACGTGATGCTAGCACTCAGTATCTCAAGGTTGTGACAGGCATGAAGGTCCAAGATTCTGAGATTTGAGAGTCCACCAATGGAAGCAGGAAGTTCAATGATTCTAGAGATGCCTCTCAGACAAAGATATTTCAATTGATTGGATAACTGCAGTCCTTCTAAAAATTCAGTACTGTCAACCTCAATATGGTGTCGACGTAAGTTGTGCCACCTTCCTAGTTGGAGAACTGCAATTTTCCGCAAATCCGAGAACCAACCCTTCTCAAATTGTAGGTATTGCTCATTCACATTAAATATTGTTAGAAGGTTTCTGAGTGACGCCACATCAATTTTCTGTTGGTGCTCTTCAATTAGACAGGCACGGTGAGTAGCTGAAGAGTCCCATGTTGCATTGCCATCTGAATCAAATTCAAAAAACCGTGCTTGCTTTGCAACTTTAATTAACATACGCCGAATCCAAGGGTGTAACTTGCATTGGTTGACCCCATACCTGCATTTCTGATACACCGGTTCAATCATCTCTAGAGCAATCAGCTTCTCAAAGCATGCCTGTCCAACATCTTCGGCTGTCTGACTTCTTGTGGCTTCTACTAACCCCTCGCCAATCCACCAATGGATCATGGCCCTCTTGCTGACGATGGAATTTTCTGGGAAGACAGAGAAGCATAACAAGCACAACTTCAGCTGCAGATCAAGATTATCATAGCTAACCTGCAAGTTAGACATGGTTGAGCTCTCAAGGATTTTCCTCTCAACCTCTAGCCTTTTCCACTGCTCTGAAACTTTTGCATGAACCCATTTGGAGGGTACATATGATGGCAAGGTTGTGGGAGCTATTGGCTTGATCATGGGAACATGGAGAGGAAGTTGCATACGATCTTTTAACTTGGACATCTCAGTGTTTACAAGTTGGAGTGTGGAACGTATTGAATTGAGCTGGTTGCCTTCTTCTATGATTTCATCCAAATGTCGAGCTATTCCTCCAAAGTCATTTATTATCTCATTTTCCCATTTAGACACTCGCAGGAGTATATCTTTGACTTCGCAGGCTTCTTTTTTGATATTTTCAAACAGAAGTACAATATCTGAATGTGAACTATCCTCATCTGGACCCAAAGGAACAACTCTTGCCCTTTCCAGTTGCATTAGAAATGGAGAAACAACTTCATCCAATGTCCGCTCCTGCGACATGGTGGTTTTAGCAGTCACCTGCAAGGAAGACAATGAAAATGAAAAATTGATGTGTTGGGTTCAACAACATATGTAGAAAATTTCCTTTTTGCAATGCATGTTCTGAATATAGCTGCTTCCTTTTGTTTCTGCAACCTGTTATCCTATACACTTGAAACAAACTTCTATGGCCTTTTGTGTCCCGTGGTTCGCCCCTTTGACTTACCACTCGCTCTTTGTGCTGTTGCTGTTGTGTTTGGGCTCAAACCCATTTTGTACATAAATTTCTTTCCCTTAATTAATAGGCAGAGCTCCTGCTATTTGTGGTAAAAAAAAAGTGTATTATTGTGTTATTTTAGCAAATAACATAAGAGATGCCAGTGTCTATTGAATCCAATGGGCCTAGTTACTTACAGTGGAAGTTTATAGACCAGAGTGCAGACATTAACTTAGCAGTGATCCATTCTGCACCAAATCTATTATCACTTGAAGGAGTCGCACTAGAATACTAGATAAAAATAATTTATTGGCAGCTGTTTTTTCTTTAAAGATCCGGATTCTGACCAGCATATATTAATAAGGAGATAGAGATTACATGTGCAAGCTGCACCATATAAGCCCAACCAGGCAGACCACATGGCCGGGTGGAGAAGTAACTGATTATTCCCAAATTGCAGTTCCAACTAATACAGAGAGTTCCCTGGCTAAGCACCAACTGGAAGCTTCACATATTTGCATTATGCCATCCAACTATTAATGAGGCAACCAAAGTCTCAGGGAGCATACAAACATGCAAATTCAGCAGTTGTCTACCCACGTACACAATACATGCCATATGTGAGCACCAGGTGTTGTAAGAGCAAGCCAACCGCAGAGCGGGCAGTTGTCACAGTGAAGAAACCATAGGAATGTGACTGTTAAAATCAGAGTACAGGTTGGGTCGTTTTATGAATATGTTGTTCTTACAAACGAGTTTATCTTGATTACTGTTAGTTTGTCTACCCATGAGAAAGTGATCTGTTATGCACAAAAACAGCAGAGCCTGGGTTTTCCATAAAGACACGAAGCAGAAGCCCTGGTGTTTTGCACAGGTGCCAGTGTTGTGCACTCTAATAAAATGGAATGCAAATTTCGCAAAATTTCGTCTCAGGTTGTGAGAAAGTATAAGTTCAGAGTTCACCACGTGGGCCTAGAAATTCCTACGATAATTACAGAAAAGAATGCATGGGCAGTTCTGGTTCTGGAACTAAATTGACCAATGTAGTTCAATCATTCAGTATAAATTTGGATTTAGAATTCTTGACAACATCGACCATCAAACTACGTGAGTATGTGTCATCCTAGAATTAGAATGCTTATTTTGGTAACTAGATTCAGAAACTGTATCACAATTGCATTGCACAAATATGGCTATATTTCAAATTAATTGTGCATATTAGAGTTAGATAGTGAGTACATTGTATTTTGGATCTGGCCGCACAATTGCGGAGACAAATCCACTAGCTCCCCCCCCCCCCCAAAAAAAAAAAAAAAAAAAAACAAAAAAAATTTTATTTAAAATTTAAATTGAAAAAAACCAAAACACAAAAAAAAAAAAAAAAAAAAAAAAAAAAAAAAAAAAAAAAAAAAAAAAAAA
>Ga0182004_10004046_pt1 | contig 11769 bp, 11 predicted proteins | sample Sormic07211540_1_FD_120479 | JGI IMG/M metagenome (GOLD analysis project Ga0182004, IMG submission 120479) | Endophyte microbial communities from Sorghum bicolor roots, Mead, Nebraska, USA - 072115-40_1 MetaG | ecosystem: Host-associated > Plants > Roots > Unclassified | place: USA: Nebraska...
GGATGCTCATGTGTTTTTATTAGTAAAAATAAGCAATGTGCCTGTGGGCACTTTTTTTTAAGAGATGACGCTTTAGGACTCCTATATATTATTATCGGGTTTACTTGGATCCACAAGCTAAATTTTAGCCGAGTAAACTAAATTTAGCTGCTAAGGATTCAAACGGCCTAGTAAAAAGACCAACTAAATTTTAACTAAGTTTTAGCTATTTCAACTTAGCTAAATCCAGTCCAGCTAAAGTTTAGCTGAGTCTATTAGCTAGTGACGAGTATCTGTCTGAAAGGTCATGGCTGAAAATACTGTTTGCTAATTTATTATGAAAAAAACACTGCTGACAAACCGTAATACTTGAGCTAAAGTTTAGGTATGAGAACTTTTCTAGCTAAAATTTAACTTTGAAATTTTAGGTAGCTAACTTAGTTGAGCGGATCGGGTTGAGTCGCATCTGTTCTTTTTAAGAGATAAGAGAAAAGAGAGAAAAAATATTTTTATTCTTTTTTTTTGGATGCAACGGGGGAATACTCATGCGCGCGCGCGAGGCGAGAGAGAAAGAGAATGCATGCAGTAGGGGAGGGAGGAAAGGGGGGGGGACACGATTCATCCGGAGACAAGGGAGGAGGAAGAAACACGGTTTGGTTTCGTGTTGCCTCTGGCCTCTTCTGGGCTTCTGGCTGTGGCTTTGCCCTTGGCCTTGCCCTTGCCCTGCTGTCATCCAGTTGCCCTGCCCTGCCCCTGCCCTGCCCTGCCTCAAGAAACAGAAACAGAAACAGAAACAGAGGAACGCGGGGAGGGAATCGAATACGATACCTTCTCTTCTTCGTTTCCTTGTTTCGTCTTCCGACGATTGCCATGCCATATTGGTCATTGCCGTGACCGTGAGTGACAGACAGCCTAAACTCGCTCAGCTAGGTCACCCACCGCTCTCTCTCTCTCTCTCCTCTCTCTCTCTCACTGATTCCATTCCCACCACTCTGCTTCCTCTCTAGGGAAGGGAAAGAAGTCCGCCACCAGCAAGGGTAAGGGCAAGGGCAAGAGCAACGCAGAGAGCCCTGTTTCGATTCGGGACGCACCATCCTGTTCCTGTTCCTGTTTTCCTGCTTCCAAGTTCCAATCCAAATCCAAATCCAATCCCCGGCGGATGTGTTGTGATATTCTTCTATTCTACTATACTACTTGTATCTGTTCCCCATAGATAGATAGAATAGAAGATACAAGAGCAGGACGAAATCTTATCCCTCGATCCAATAGCAAGGACTCAAAAACCGCCGGAACTGGAACAAGAGCGCTCGCTGCAACTGCTTGTTGGACAGACTCTCCCGGCCATGGCCACGCCCAAGCACAAGCAGCGCCGGGTCTACCAAGTCTGGAAAGGCAAAAACGTGAGTTTGCCATCCCTCCCTCTCTCTCTTCCCCCCTCCCTAGTACAGTACCGACACGAGCTTCTTTCTTGGGTTTCCATGCCACACATCGGTCCCCGGATTGCCTACTGTGCTAGTTTATCCTCGATTTGTTGCTTCGCTTGCATCCGTCGTCAGCCTAACATCACCGACCGTGTGACTGCCTGCCGCTCCAGAGAGGAGACAAGAGGGCTTATGTGGTGTGGTGGACTGGTGGATAAGATAAGATGATTAGCAGTTCAGCTCGACGGACGGCTATTGTTTAGTATCTCTTTGTTTATATGCTGGGATGGGATTGTCCGCCTTGTTAATTGTTGATCCATTCCGCTTTCTCATTTGTTTATCCCCTTATTATTACAGTGGTGTTGCAGACTCCAGTGAATGGATGAATAAACTACTATCCACGCTCGTTTTGATTTAGGCGCGCCTTGGCAGCCTATGTGAAACCATAACCTTCCCCTGTATTGTTTTGTTTTACCCCTAATAACATAATCCCACCACCTGCTAGTGGTAGGTATTCCATGATATGCTAGTATGGTAGGTCCAACACCTCACCATTCTGTGTTTTGCATCTTCTTACTTAGTGCTAGCTAATCCCAAATAATTAGAGGCTCAGGTTGCTCACAGGAAAATGCCCCCAAAATCCCTGCACATACATAGGATTTAGGTCCATAGGATTCAGCATTCATTTTCTTCAGAGTTCAGACTACTACTACGCGGTTTTTCCTTCACCATGGATTGGAAGGACCCATGATAGTTGTAAATGTAGTCTTTTGATGCCTCGACAAGCTAACATGTTACTAACAATGCTGACCTACTCAATCTTTAACAACTTGGTATGAGATTTTCAGTATGTTCTATTCTGCTGATGCTCGTCTAACTGTCTTCATTTGATTCACTAGCTTCTGTTATATACACTGTCAGATTTTCAGTATTTTGTTTCTTTGTTCAGATAATACTATGCGGTGGAAGGTTCATCTTCGGACCAGATGCCAAGGCCACCCTGATTTCTTTCGCTCTAATCGTCATCCCTGTCGCTGTCTTCTGCGTCTTTGTAGCCAGGAATCTCATACACATCTTCCCTGCATATAATGCGGGCTATGCAATTCTTGCTGTCACTATAGGCCTTACTGTTTATGTGAGTACCCATTCTTTCCCAGTACATTCAGTTGGAGAAATTTTCCTAATATGACTAAAATTAGCATGCCATGTTGCAACCTAACGGTGCTTTCTAGGAAAATCAGTTTTTGATGCTCATTTTGTTGTAATAAAATTCAGTTATCCCACACAGACAGGTGAATATGTTTTACAAGTTCTCTGTAGTTTTTACAAGGGTGGGGTATATTTGATATCCTTGTAGTCATGATGAAAGGAACCTCATCATGTGGTAATTTTTTTTCTTTTTGTTAGTACCAACTACCACCTAGGCAACTAGCACAGCTATATTTGTAACCTTAAGTACCTCTCATCAGCCATCCCACCACCAGACATACTTGGTTCATCTACATCTTTTTTTAGAAGAGTAACATATGAGTTTTATAATAATATCTGCTCCTGCATACTAAATATGTTCTATAAGTATCTATTCTCTAGATTTTATGTTCTCTTTGAGCAATGTGGAACTTGTTATGTCACTATTTATTTCCTACTTTTTTTATGTGTGTAGCACCAAAATCATAGTACCCTTCTCTGCAAAACCTGATTGTTAGGTACTGTTACTGCTCTTCCTTACCTCGTCTCAAGATCCAGGTATTGTACCACGAAATTCACACCCACCTGTGGAAGAGTTCTCGTATGATGCTTCAGCTCCACATGCTCTTCAGTTCCCTCGGGTAAAAGAGGTTATGGTCAATGGCATGCCTGTGAAAGTGAAATACTGTGAAACTTGCATGATATATCGGCCTCCTCGCTGCTCGCACTGCTCCAAATGTGATAACTGTGTTGAGCGCTTTGATCATCACTGCCCTTGGGTTGGGCAATGTATTGGAGAGGTCAGTTATGTTGATTTGTTTATTTTCTCACAGAACAAGTTATGGATTCTCTTCTAAAAAAAAGTTATGGATTCATTTTTAAATTTTACAGCCTGACAGCTGTTCCTATATATAAGGATGGGGATGGCCCTCCAAATGGATACCTGCGGTTCTTCTCTAGTATAATTTAATGAACTAAACAGATAATTCCTTCCCTCATTTTTTTTTCATTTAGTTACACTAGAGAAGAACCGCGGGTACCCGTTTCAAGCACTGTCCCCATCCTTACCTATATAAAAGCTAGGCTTATCTGCTTCATTTTCCTTTGCAGCGAAATTACTGGTACTTCTTCTGTTTTGTTTCTTCAGCGGCAGTGCTTTGTATCTATGTATGTGCAATGTGTGGATTGTACATCAGGTTTCTCATGAATAGGGGTCATTATTCGGTGGGGAAGGCCATTAAAGAATCTCCAGCTTCATTGGCAGTCATGGCATATTGTTTCATTTGCTTTTGGTTCGTCGGTGGTCTCACTGGGTTCCATTCTTACCTTATTGCAACAAACAAGGTTAGCCCTCCAAGCAAATCTCAAGGCATAATGCCTAAAGCTCTTTTACCAAATCAAAGGAATAGTGGATAGGATCAAGATATGTAACTGTAATCTACCATATTGAAATAAAATGAACACAGCAATACCACCAAAAATTTATCCTGATTTTTTAGTTGGATATCAAAAAAGTGGTGCATCAGTATGTAATATATAAGCTACTTGCTAAACAATTACTGTTCTATTTTACTGAACTAATTTTTTCCTTCCTTTGTCTAAAGACAACCTATGAGAATATCAAGTACAAGTACAGCAACCAACCAAACGTGTATGACCGTGGTTGTGTGCGCAACTGTCATGAGGTTTTGTGTACAAAAAGGAAGCCTTCTAAGATCAACCTGAGAGCTATTGTTCAAGAAGAACAAGAGGTAGCACGGCCACAGACCAGCCCTTCCAATGCACCAGAAGATGAAGCACCCCACCGTCCGCGAGCCAAGGTTGAGGATGATCTAGAAATGGGCCTTGACACCCTCAAGACTACAGGGCGCAGAACAGATGAACTCAGCAATGAAGAATTGGAGTCTGGAAGCAATGGTATTAAATATCGCACACCAGATTCAAAGACTGAGATACCTGTTACCAGAACTAAGACAGAGATCTTTAGTGAAGTTAGGGATCTGGACTTGTCGGTTAGTAATGCTGCACAACCTTCATCTGCTGAGCAAAAACAACACCCAGACGAACTTTGCTGATGGTATATGAATGTCCCTATTCTTGGAAAGGTTTGTCTTTCTGCATTTCCTTATTGCAGACACCAAGTTATTCAGCAGTGCTGTGAATGGTTGGATTTGAAGGCATACGTCCTCCTTTGCCATCTGCATTTTAGGATTTAAGCTGTTGCTTGATCGATCATAGGATTATGTGTGTTAAGATCCTCCAGTTTATGCGGTTTATGGAGGTCCCAAGAGATTCTAGGAATTGTTTGAGATTCTTCTGGTGTGTCAAGGCTGTTTGATTCAAAAATTGTACATAATTTTCATAGCAATATGATCACTGAAATGTAAAATGTGTCCTCTCGGAATGGGCTGTAGCTGGTCTTTTCTAGAACCATCCACATCATTTGGTAAATGCTCGATCTGAAACCCAAAAAGAGTTGCAAATTCTCTGTGAAGCTACATATTGTTAGTTACATGATTTATTGATGGTAAAAGAAACATATTTAAAGGCTGAAAAGGTATTGAAACTTAATATCTGAACATTTTACGTTACCAAGTTACAGACATGAAAGTGTAATAAACAACTGCAGCTCATAACTACTGCCGATTCTTAGCTTTGAACCTTTGACAAGTCACACTAAAGCGAACAAAGGACTGAATAAACACGGCAATAAACTACTACAGCACGCACACTATAAATACTTATTGCACAGAGATACAATCTACATGCATCCCTGTTCTTTATGTATGTATAATCTATTCACAAGCCAGCTTGCTGTCGAAGCTGGTCAAACAGATGGTGAAGGCCTGGAATGCCGAGAGCGGGTATCGGTAGTCCATCGTGAACATGTCCTTGGCAACCTTACCAAACTGCAGGATCACTTTGTCATGATCCAGTACTGAAGATGAATTCGAAGGCTGGGCTTGCTGCTGAGCTTGCTGCGACGATTCAGAATCTAGTTGTGGTGCAGCTATCAACTGGAAGTTCTTCACAGAAGCCACGGTCACCCGACCACGGAAGTTGAGGCACCAACACTGCAGTTGCTCATGCCACCTTGGCTCCTTATTGCGGAGAGCCAAAGGCCTCTCCTTAGCCTGGCCACTGCCCTCATCTTGCTGAGCCAATCCACTTATCTCTGAGAAGCGCGAGGAGCTGAAGTCCAAGGAGCGGTCTGTAACCGAGAACCTTGAGCTGGAAGAGGTGTTTGCACTGCGAAAGGATTCTCCAAAGGAAGATGAGCCAGGGATGAAGAGCTGCTTGGGTTGGCCAGGCACCATGCCTTCAGGGTCCAGCGCTGAGGCTGGGATGGAATGCATCGTGCAATTCATACGCCTAGGCCCCCTTGTGCCAAGAAGGTTTAGCTCATAGTTCACCCGGGCAATGGGGTAGCTAGCAGTCGGTACTTTGGGGGAAACCCTCCTAGAGGAGATTCTGCGGCTCCCACGCTCACACGAGAGAAGGCTCCCAGCATTGTGTGGTGTTTGAGTGTCATACACGACGAATTTAGTGCCAAGAAAATTTGACCTGTTGACACAACAATGTCAGGCCCAAATAGAAAACACCGCCCATAACTCACAAATAATTTGAGGTTAGATAGAAAGTGTAGTCAAGTAAGATACTTCACCTCATTTTTCCAACATAGCCATTACTTGACCGTGATATATTTTTACGATCCACAGAAATGATGTACTCAGTATATGTCGTACGGCGATTCCTCTTAGCTGCTAGCAGAAATTTCCCATCCTCGCTGAGGACAGCTAAAACCCAAACCATCAAAGCATTAAGCAAAGTTATTTGTGATAACAGTTTATCCGATCTCACTAAGGGTATCAAAGAGTAAGTCTAATCCTTCTTTAATTTACTATCACCATCAATGTTAGATCACTGAGACAAAGCACTAATAGAACAAGAAACTGTATATTTGCATGGATCATGGCACACAACATTAAAAGTTTTTCTAGTATCAATTAAATCTTTTGCATTCCAAAAACTCCTCTTGTTACAAGGGGTAGTGGGAAACAAAATCTGGTACTGCTCTATTTCTAGGTCACTTTGTTCATATCTAATATTCCTGAATTTGAAAGGACTGAAACATACTCCAAAAGCCATAGGAAGCAACACATTTGGTTCTCAACCAAATCTGATTTGGAAAATCACTAGAGCAAAGGCATAGCTATGGAATTAACTTAAACATTTTTCCCTATTCATATAAAGCTGACAATACAATATACTTTGCAGTTTTATGACAAACTTCAAAATTTACATGGGATCGTTCAGAAGGATATTAATGAGAAAAACAGAGTGCATGCTTTATACTTACCAGGGCTAAGACATAGGTAAAGATAATAAGTTGACGTTGATTTGTCCCTTTTTATAAAACACTGGATCATTCCACTTCTTGGTCCCGGCTACACATGAAAAAACAAAGTTAGATGGGTGCAAACATTTGTTGGTGGACATATATATTATACTGCAGAAACTGATCTCTACTTCTCAATTGCAAGAGACAAAATTGCTACAAGTCAGTACTTGATGAACATTGTAACCATGGTTTTTGAGGTGTTGTGGCATCCCATGGTGTTGGGCGCACACCTAGCAACTAGCCGACTAAGATCTTCTGGTGTTGGGTTCGCACCTTGACATCTGAGTGATGCCTCAAAAAACAAGATTGCAACAACCATTTATTCCTATTTTCCACTTGACCAATAGACCCACAAAAAACCTAACTAGATTGCTATGAACTTAATTCATTTGGGGATAGGGATAACCATTGCCAAGAAGGTGGCTGGGCAAAGCTGGCGCGGAGGGAGACTAGAGTATTTGGGGGAATTGGATTGTTTGGGGCGAGGTGTTTCCCCTCTGCACCCTATGTTGAGGCTGGAAGTAGAATTGTATGATTATTGCTCGATTTCCAACTGTTCCTAGTACAAGGTATAAATACGCGCTCAGCCTCGAGTCAACTGAGATTGTAAAGACTCCTCAAATTGAGGACAGATTTTTGCTGCCACTAATCCCCGGCTGGACGAGGTCACCATGCAGCCCAAATTGAGGACAGCCTTTTGCTGCCACTAATCCCTCGGCTGGACGCGGTCACCATGCAGCCCCCGGCTGGACGCGGTCCCCATGTCACCCCCAGCTGCCCCACATGACAAGATTAAATGATTTCTCCTGGGCTAACCGCTTGGAGAATTGGGGCTTGGGTGAGGTGATTTTTCATTAAGAAAAAATGGGAAACTATGCATGGAGAAGTATGTACTGACAAGTATTTTGTAAACACATAAAGTGGTCAATAATATCAGGTATATGCAAACAGGAGTATATCGGTTCCTAATACTTTGGGCAGCACAATCGTTTATTTATTCCAACTGTTTGAGAGTATAAATAATTGAGTAACACAAGAATAGTAGCTGCAAAATCGATATTCAATAACAGCGGTCTGCAACTTTCCACCCCTGCTAACTGAATTGAATCGTTACCTGTTTAAGTGATACTGGAAAAGTGAGCTTCCCACAAAACTCCGGACTCAGCACTATATCCTTGCATATCTCTCTCCATGTTCCGCAGACTGCTGCACAGGCAACAACATTTTTTCGGGATGGCCAATTGCTCTCCCCTTCCTCAAGCCTTTTCATTACATCTCGAAGCAATTCAGGAGGAAGACCAACCCACCTGCTTTGATCAACTACTACAGGTCTGTCGCTCAGAGATCCAACAGATTTCCCTCTATGATGACCAGACAGACCAGGCAAACCGGAAATCCTGACCTCAAAGCTCCGTCTTGATAAGCTACCAAAGCTTTCGCTAACATCACGGACTATGCTGCGAAAGGACATGTCCAGTAGAAAAGGTACAATAACCAGAAATCCACGAATTCTCTTGTGGTGATCAAGATCTTCAAAGCAAGTCTGCTAGCAACAGAACAGAGTATGCAAATGACATAGCATTAGTAACTCCTGGCCTTATACAGTACGCTAGAAGAAACAAATCAAAAAGCACTGCCAACACGATATCGTGGCCGTGCCTTATCTTTTCTATCAGCCACAGCCTTCTTTGGTTTATAAACCATGTCAGCATCATGCTGAAAGAAAAGTATTCAACCAAACAGGAAGAATAGCATGGACTACAAACTAAGCAACCACTAAGGAAGACTATTAGAGGATTAGAGCATATCTAAGTCAAGCCCATCGTAGAGAATACAATTTCCACTTTAATAGTGAATAGTCTAACAGCATCTATAAAGTCAATAACCAGTTCTTGATTCACACTTAGCACAAGATGATGGCAACATGGGCAACCAACCCCATCCCCTCTGATGGGGAAAGGACGACGGAACACAACATTAATTTAAGGCCTAACTGATTCATTGCGCAGGATGCAAAATTTTGACCCCCTTTATTGCAGGCGCAGAGCAGAATTTGACATTATTTCAGCACATTCAAAGACTTCTACTTGGAATTAAGCATTAAAGACTTTCTTCCCAGTTGGAGAAATGGAAAAAGAAAAATAAAGGAAACAATTTTATTTATTTCCGCAGGAGTTAGCAAAGAACATATATATTGTTAGCATTAAGCAGCTCGAGCTGAGGTGTGACAAGGCAAGAAACGTAAGGCGAGAGGAAGGCACCGGAACCGAACTAGGAATTCCTGAGCGGGCAACTCCAATTACTAAAATCACATGAAAAATTCGCAACTCCAAATACGAATAAGAAGAAGGGACATGAATCTTACCTTATGGACACCGCGGTCGTCGACCTGCTTGGTAATTTTAAACCGAATCTGTGAAAAAGATCCGACTTTTCACACGCAGAGAAGATGCTGAGAGATGAGCAAAAGTTTTGCTCCTGGATTGAAAGCTCAGTGCTCCAATTCCCGTCGGATTTGTCGCCTTTCAGCCTTGGAAATCAAAGGAGCGAGCTTTTGAGCAACAGGAAGGATACAGGACGATCCCAAATCGCAGAGGAACGGGGGTAGCTTCGATCTGGTGCGGGGAAGAAGAGGAGGGGGAGATTGGACAGATCACAACACAAATGGGGTGAGGGAGAGGAGGGGAGCACAGGGATAGTAGGATATGAAAGGGGAAATGAGGAACGCGGGAGGAATTCAGGAACAGTGTTGTTGGGACTTCCCGAAACAGACACGTGATTAAGAATGAAAGATAGTACATCAGCATTCAGCACAATAGCAGTGATTTAGGACCTGTTTGATTGAGTGCAGTAAAATTTACCATCCGTCAAATCGAATGTTTGACATATATATGAAATATTAAATATAGATTATTTATAAAATTAAAAACACAGAGAATATTTTACGAGACCAATTATTTGAGCTTCATGATTAGACATTAATTGTCAAATAAAATGAAAATACTACAATTGTTAAACTTTAACAACCTCACCAAACACCCCATTATACGTCCGCAACGGTGGAGATAAGAGATAAAAAGCAAATACTATTTTATATATTCTTAACTTTTATATACTATTAGATTTTATGTTCGTCTCATAGATTTTTTTACTACGTAAAATAAATCACCTATTTGTTTGTCGCTAATAACTACTCTTTCTCTTATTTTTTTCACTATCGATGTCATAATAACTAGCTAAATAGCTAGCTGTTGGGACACCTTGATACTAGACACAATAATATTTTGAACCTTCCTGCTTTTACTTGCTCCATCCAGTTACCAATGATGTTTACATAAATGCTTTTAAATGGCTGTATTATTAGGACATTTGGATTTTTTTTTCTTTGTTCCACTCTCTAAGTGGGTTTTCCAAATTATCATTTTCACTTTGGTTCCGGTAGAATGTTAATTGTTTTTTTTTTACAAATTACACGCTATAGACGTAGATGTTCAAAACATGGACGCACACTCACTCTACGAATCATAGGTAAACTCTATTCTTATAAGCACTTCAAAAAAAACTATATCCTGTTTTTTAAGCTCTATTTTGGTATTATTTTTCAACTAAGGAACAATATTTTTCTTTCACCGTAAATTAACATCAACCAAATTTTAGCGAGAAGTCACCGATAGGAAGGCAAACGCGTTAAATTTTTGCGGCTGACATCATCAAAATTCAAGTCTTTTTATGGATTCGTAGCTAGGGATGAAAACGGATCGGATACGGACGGATATCACTGATATCATATTTGTTTTCATATTTTTGGTCGGATTCGGATTCGAATACGGATAATATCAACCATGTCGGATAAGATGTGATTGGATGTCGACATCACAAATATACGATTTAAGTATTCGGATACGGATACGGTATCGGATGTTGAATATTCGGACTCGAATACGGACAGATCTAAACTCCTCTAAACGAATTCGGTCTCGAATACGGTCAGAAAATATCCGTACCGTTTTCATCCCTGTTCGTAGCTTACATATCTAATTATTTGTATGGCCATTGTTTTCTTAACATTGCTAAACTATTTTTGTCCTGACTACAACTGCCATACATAGGTGTGACTTTGACTTGACTACTTGAGAGTGCATATCATGGTTCATGTTTGGGTTGATATTCTAAATAGGAGTAATTATTACAAGCTGTTGGAATTGATTTCATGGATCTCCTGTGTCAAAATGTCAATGGGGAACCGATCCCCGATTCCCCGCGGGGAATTCCCCTATTTGGTGATGGGTTTGGGGTAAAATCTCTCCCCACGGGGAGTTAAATGGGGCAAAATTTGTCCCCGTCGGGTTTCGCGGGGGCGGGTCTGGTGTGCCTCCCCCGTCCCCGATCCCCGTGGAGACCCGATAATAATAAACCTATGCTCGATGTTTGGATTCTTAGTTGCTATTTCTAGTTGATGAATCACTTGTGATGAATGTATGAACAATGTGATTGTTTCTGTGTTGTTATGAACTATGCCGTAGGCAATTATGGACAAATGGCTGTTATTTGCATGTGAATTATTGGATATTTGCTGCTGTTTATGTAAGTGATTTGCTGTTGTTTATATAATTGATGCGGGGACGGGGATCCCCGCGGGGATTTAATCCCCGAGCGGGGACAGGGATGGGGCAGAAGTTCTCCCCGTGACCCTTCACGGGGATGGGGATGGGGAAGAATTTGCCCCCGCGGAGACGGGTTTGGGGCAGTAACCTCCGACGGGGAATTCCCCGTTGACAC
>Ga0182004_10004047_pt1 | contig 11768 bp, 11 predicted proteins | sample Sormic07211540_1_FD_120479 | JGI IMG/M metagenome (GOLD analysis project Ga0182004, IMG submission 120479) | Endophyte microbial communities from Sorghum bicolor roots, Mead, Nebraska, USA - 072115-40_1 MetaG | ecosystem: Host-associated > Plants > Roots > Unclassified | place: USA: Nebraska...
ATGTTGGTCACTTTTCAAGATTCCAAATAGATTTTGAATTAGGGATTCAAATTGGAAAAGGGGACAATTTTTGGAAATCTGTATTTTCAAAATTACTTTGAATTTTGTATTGAAACTTCAAAATCTCAAAACACCAAAGTTGTACATCTTGACAAGATCTACAACTTCACTTTTGAACATATCCTCAAATTTTGCTTAGTTTTTAAATTGCACAAAAGGGGGCAAAACCTAGGGTTTTAAAATTAGGGTTTTCTCCCCCATTTCCTCGGAACCCTCCAACACTAAGAATTTCACAACCACACTGGCATCATTTCATAACACAAGCACACTTTAGTTCCCTAAGCACAAGCACCAAATAAAACTTGTTTTAAGTTGATGCATCAGGATGTGCTCAATAAATATGCTATGCAATGCTTATGATGACATGATCCAGTTTTAGTGTCCGTAACATCAGGGATGTTACAAAACTTCCTTTCCCTAAGGGAGAGGAATGAGTTTTTCCAGGATGCATACAAGGAAGTCACAAAGTGCAAATCAAAAAAGTTGCACGGTAATGGGTACCTTGCAAAAAACCCAACTAGAAGGCAGTTGCTGAATGCGGATTGGAAGGAACAAATTCGTAGGGAAGAGGAACAACATCATGAACACCTTGAGCTCATGGACTCATTTGAGAAGCTACAACAACAAATGAGTGTATGCGAAGCTGAGAGGGAAGCTGAAAGGGAAGCTTAAAGGTCATTTTATGCAGGCCAGATTGAAGAAATTATGAGGGCAAGGGATGCTGATAAAGAAGCCTTTAGGCAAGAGATCCAAGCATTGCTAGCAGGACAAGCATAGGTAGCTTTGCAGCAGGTACTACTAATACAAAATGTTAAGTTGGCATGAAGCTAGTTATTGAATGACTTTATTTCCTTTGGTTCTGTAACTAACCATCTGTATCTATCCAGTCAAACAACAATGTCACTAAAATTGTAGAGGTGGCGACTGCTACAACAAACACAAGTACTCATGTTGATGAGCCTATCCTAGAGATTTTGGTCTCCTCAAATCAGGTTGACTGTGAATTGATAACTTTTTTATGCTATCATCTGATACTGCACAAAATGGCGGCTAATTAATTTTATCCTTGGAATGTCCTTATTTGTTCCTAGGATAAGCAGACACAAGGCAACCAGGAGGACTCTCAACTCGCTGATAAACAAACAGCAAGAAGTGTTCGCCATACAAGAAGTACTAGACCTGTAGGCAACGAACCATCTAAGGCAGCAGCGCCCAATTATGTTACTATAGAACATCTCAAGTAGGGACCCAATAACAAGAAATGAAACACTAGCAGCAACAAGAAGGCAGCAGGTGAACATTTTTGTTTCCGCTGTCAAAGTATTTATAATTGAGTTCATCACATGCTATCATTCTGATAATTTTATGATGACCAATTCATATAATTTCATTATGAGAAATTCATATAATTTTGTGATGAGCATTTCATATAATTTTATGATGATCAATGAAACTTTGGTTTAGTGTTCGATGTTGTGTACCTTTAATGTTAATTTTAGTTTACTTGATGCTAAAACAAATGTCATTCATTCTTTCCAGAAACGTAAAGGCATTTTGATGGAGTGACAAGTGATGGGATTGTCTTGGAATATTTATCCTTTGCTGATCAAGTTATGGGATTGCTGATTGAGTGCTTTATTTCATATCAGTTATCTTAGGATGATATTCATTTCGATCGTATCAAGTCGCCATTTAGAATACTTTGAAACAATGGAGCAGTGCATGTGTGGTCATCACAAACTTTAATTCATGTGTGGTTTGGATGGAGTGCGAAACATTTAACTATGTGGTGTGGTGTAATTTTATACTACTTCTGTGGTTTAATTAATTGTGTTTTGATGCATGTTAAATACATAGTTAATTGTATGATCCTATATTATATTATTATTTTAAATTGTTGGTGACATGTGGCAGTATGTACAAAAATATGGAAAGCAACACCATTCATTGCAAATGATAATTCATCCTATAGCAACCTAGTTTTTTTGATGTCACGACGGGTTGTGCCAATAGAGGAAGGTACACATTTTGCAACCGATTATTATGGTGTTAATAGAGACATGAACTTTACCCAACCAAAACGTTTAGGAAGCAATCGAGGAGATCACATCTAACAACAAACCACATTGTGTGGCAATAGTGTCCCACCTCTAGCCTCCAAACTAGTTTTGGTTGGAATAACATGTCCAACTTATACCAACCAACCTTGTTGGTGGCAATAGAGCTATCTACCTCTAGCATCTGAGGACACCTGGTAGCAATAAAGGACACCCCTATTGCACCGAGATCCATTTTGTGGTAACATAGGAAACCACATATAACAACAAATTCATGTTGATGGCAATAGATGGGCTACCCCTGTAGCAACCACAACTTGAGTGTAGCAATACAATATTTTGCAACGCCTCAGTTGACACATTGCAATGCTTTGTAGGTGGTGGAAGTGAAACCTCTAGCATCACCTGGTCTGTCACGATACGATACATGGCAACCAACTTAAGCGCTGCGATAGATGATTGTTTCAACGCCTCACTGTGTTGCAATACCATAATTAGTGCAACGACACAAAGACATTCGTAGTTGAAGGTTAATACCATGAGATTTTATGCATCATCTGTTTATGATTTTTTGTGGGTGTAATTGCGGCTATTGCATCGAAAACAAGGCTATTGCAGCATATTTAGACGTTGCTAAAGGGTGAAAACATAGTAGACTGGTCCAGCTGTGGATATTAATGGGTCATTCAAGCTCAAGCTAGCGCTGATCAACATGGTGCAAGCAAGCCAGTTCTATGGGAAGGCCCATGAAGACGATAGTGCTCATCTTCAACACTTTTTGGAGATCTGCAACACTTTCACTATCAAGGGCATCCCCATACATAATATATTACTTCACCTTTTCCCATTCTCACTCTTGAGGAAAGCGAAGCAGTGGTTCTACACCAACAAGGAGAAGAACACTACATGGGCATTATGTTCCACCAATTTCTTGGTGAAGTTCTTTCCTATAGGTAAGACCAATACTCTATGTGGGAAGATATCAAGCTTTCAGCAACAACATGATGAGACAGTCCTAGAAGCTTGGGAGTGCTTTCAAGACTACATACTTGAGTGTCTTCATCATGGGATAGAGAATTGGCTGCTCATGCAGACATTCTATCATGGGCTCAGCAACAACACTCGTGAAACCATGGATACTGCTGCTGGAGGAGCATTCTTATCACTTATCATTGCTCAAGCCACTGCTCACGTGGAGAAGATGGCCTCCAACCAAGGTTAGAGTAAAGAAAGAACACATACCCGCAAAAGATGTGGAGGAATGCACCAGCTCAAGGAGGTAGATATGCTAGCTGCCAAGATGGACCTGCTAATGAAAATACTTGATGAGAGAACCGTTGAGAAGAAGGAAGTCATGCACATTTATGATTCTAGCATGACTTGTGAATAGTGTTGAGAAATTGGGCATATAGGTACCAACTGCCCTAAGCTGACGAAGGATGTAAACTACATCAACAACAACTACAACAACAACAACAACTACTACTGTCCTGAGTAGAATCAAGGTTGGAACCAACAACTCAGGTAATTACGAAGGTAATAATTCTTACACTAATACTAATCAACCACCTTTAAGAGAGTTAGTGCTTCATCAGGCAAGTTAATGGATAGCCTATCAAAGAAGCTAGCATGTAATGACAAAACCTTAGAATCAATTAATATTAGAATGGAAGTTTTTTCAAATGCTATCAAGAATTAGCTTAGCTTTAATAAGATCCTAGAATCTCAGTTACAATAGCTTGCTCCCTTTGCTGCCGCCAACGACCAAGGTAAGATTCTTGGACAACAAGGGGTATTAGAAACTGCAAATCTTGTAGACATCTTTAATGCAAGAAGCTACTGGAGGTATCCTCCGAGAGGAACATGGTTTGACTCATCTCTACCAACCAAGAAAGGCGATCCAGGGAGGCCGGTTATTCTGATCTCCATTGGAAGTGCAAACTTCAACGAGGCAATCTGTGACTTCGGTGCAAGCATCAACATCATGCCTAAGGTGTTATACAAAAAAATTTTCAATTATCCTTTATCACACACAGCCATGTGTTTGCAACTTGCAGATTAGTCACTCTGCTACCCCATGGGAATCATGGAAGAGACCTGTGTGCAAGCAGGCAACTCATACGTACCTGTAGACTTCACAGTAGTGAACACTGGTACCATTGAGAGGTTGCCTATTATTCTGGGACGACCATTCTTGAACACTGCCAGAGCTATTATCTACGCCAGCAATGCCAAGATCACTTTCAACACTAAGGGCAACAGGGAAGCATTTTCTTTCAAGAATAGGACATTGTCATTCCCTGTACAAAAGGAAACCGTCAATGGTAGGAACAAGAGTAACACCTAAAACAAGGCTAAGACCAAGAACAAGGGCAAACAGAAGGCCCAGAAGACAGAGACAACATAGATGGTCACTGCAATCCGCATAGAGTATGACCATCTGCTCAAGTCCCCACATCTGATCAAGAAGGACGATCCAGGTGTCCCGACTATTTTATGCTCCATCAACATATGCTACTTCTACAACACTGTCTATGACACCGGATCAGGTGTCAACATAATGACCAAGGTAACTTATAAATTTCTATATGGTACTATGCCTATGGACTCCACCCATGCGCAGTTGCAATTAGTGGACCAGTCCTTTCACTTTACGGAAGGGAAAGTCAGAAACGTCCCTGTCCAGATTGACGACCACTACGTCCCCACTGACTTCCTGGTCATCGACATGGGAGAAGATGAATGTGATCCACACATCATCCTAGGAAGACCGTTCCTCAACACCACCAAGGCCATCATATAAATTGGAATAGGGGAGGTATATTTCCAATTCCCCTCAAAAAAGGTACGCCTTCATTTCAATAGTAATTATATAATTGAGGAAGATCCCAAGAAGAATAGATCAAGGAGAAGGCAACATACCTACCACCAGAAGAAGAAGAATGTTGTAGACAGATGGGTCGACTATGAAGGAGAGGTTTCAAGATTCAAAGATTGATACCCTGACGAGGTGAACGCCGTCAAAGAGGAGGTACCAGCAGAAGAAAAGATAGTGATTCCAGACACTCTCTCCTCCAAGTCACCATCACCTATAGGGTAGGTATGGAAACCAAAGGTAAACTTAGAATTAAATCCTGCACAGGACATAGCACTTGTGGCGCCCTCTAATGCGCCCCTCAATCATTGAGCAAACAAGAAGGTCCTATTTGGAGGACTTAAATCATCGAACGCTGCGCCAAGAGGTAACTTGGTATTTATCTACATTTTCCTTTAGCATATTTATTTCTCTTAATTGCATTAGTAGTTGCATCTTTATTTTTTTGCTGCATTAGAAAAGAAAATAAATATGTTTTGCATTGCATCTAGAAAAATTACTAAGCCCAAGTATTTAATATGTGATACACTCACATACTTATCTACTATGGAGGCACAAAAATAAGTTTTAGCATATTTATTTTCCTATTTGCATATTATAAATATGAAAAGCATAAAATATATTGATATTGTTAAAAGATAAATGGGTATAAGAAAGTTCTAGAGTCCCAAGGCTTAGAGGTTTATTACTAACGCTTTTTCAGTTACACAAGCTTTGTTGTCTATTTGAGCTTCATAGGCTCTAAAGGATCAAGAAGAACTAACAGGCAGAAGAATGTCTTGTCCCCTATCGGAGTACTGTCCACATCAGGTAACTGCTATTTTTGACAGCAAGTATCCACGACACTCCAGGAGCATCAGTATGCCTTCACTGCCCGTTAGCAACATCAGCAGACTATGTCAACATCCAGCTTGGGGGAGAGCAACCCCCGTATACCAAGCTAAGTATTCCTTACTCACTTATCTATTTATTCCTAATGCATTATGGCAAGATAAAAAGATGAATAACTTTAGAAACTCAATAAATATTTTATCTTTCATAATTAATTTTGCTAAGGAGAGATATTAGTGAATTTGTTAAAATGAACCTCTAGAATAAACTCTTATATGGAAATGATGAATAGTTGCTCTACCGTAATTCCTTGCAAGTACCTAGTTTTTAACCTTGTACTCTCTTGAGTTTTAGACACAACTATTTAGATTTAAGATTTTGCTCTGAGCCTGAAACTTGTGGGTAGCAAATGCTTGATCTAAGTCTAGCTAGTTGATGGATATGATATGAAAATGTCTTGAGCTGCTATCAATCTTGCTCCTAAAGATGCTAGAGTTCTGGAGAATTTTATTTTGAAAATCTTAAATTGCTACATGATGAGTTCCTTTATGACGAGAGTATTTTAAATGCCTACCACACCCAAATACTCATGCTTACTAGATTAGGAAAACCTTCCACTTATGTTTCATCCTATAAGCATTGAGGGTAGTTAAGCTGTGTAGACCCTAAGGAACTAGTCATGTAGTTAAAGTCAATATTATGTGCTCTCCATCCATTGATCTTACCTACTTCTATCCTCAGAAGTATGCAACCACTTACATCCACCACATTCTCGATGTGCTACTTCTGTTCCTAGAAGTACCACCCACATATACGCACTACACTCTGTGTTGTTTCTATCTTGGAGACATACACTTATGCCGCTCCTACACTTGGAGTACACATTCCTCTATTCACCCATACACATTCCACCATCCACTTAGAAAATGTTCTATTCCTACACTAGGAGAAGACACCCTAAAAATATCCATTGTCTTATTCTACTTATCTAATAAAGCTCTAGTTATTTCAACTGATACTCCCTATTGTTATCAGTGCATTAAAAGAATTGGCTGATCTCTAAAAAAATGAGAAAAGAAAAGAAAGAGGACAAAAGTCCCAATCTAAAAGAAAAAGACAGCCAAGTCCTTGTTCTCAGATTAGGGAGGTATGTTATCCCCAAGGAGCAATTGTAGAATTAGATATTCACCATCAATTATCACCCCTCATAACCACTTTCATTCTTATCATTCACCTCATTCACTGCACTCACATGCACATATGACTTGATTGTGTAATTAGTTTCTCTAGATCCATGGTTTCTATGCAATACATGCAAGTAGGTTTGAATTGTCTTTCCAACCTATGAGCTCCATATAAGTCAATTAGAAATATGGTAAGAGAGAGTAGGCAACTATGCCTTAGTCCTACAAATACCACATATTCTGAGACTAGAAATTATCATACAAGGAAACTCTAAGTTTTATTTAAAAATCTTGCAAAAACTCTAGAATAATAGTTGATCAAAGAGTGAATAGCATAGTGTCCGACTTAACTGTTCTATCTTTCAACTATTCAAGACCTAAGTGATAGCTATAAGCTCCATGATAAAAGGTAATATGAGTGAGTCTTGAGTTAGAATAGTTCACTCTAATCTGGAGGGGGAGTCCTTGTTTGAAAGCATGTGTCCTTGTGAGGCATGAAAGTATTGTAGCAACTCCTGATCCATCACTGAGTCTATCTTTGCTCAGGGATGAGCAAAAGGTAAGCTTGGGGGAGTTTGTTGACGGTAGATAAGTATTCTTTTTAACCGTGAACATAGCATGAAAAAGGATTAAAATCAGAATACTATCTAGCCATAGGGGTTATCACTAATAGAATTCTACAAGTTTTGGTGATTGTCTATTTCTATAGGGGGTTATTAGAATAAGAACAAAAGGAGGTCCACATGTTAGATTTACATAGAGAGAATACATGAAACGTCAACTCAGGAATACTCTAGAATCTCGAGGAGGTGACCCTGCAAAGTGGGGCCCCCCTTCTAGCCAGCCAAGGGCGAGCACCCTAAACCAATGAGGTTCCACCTCGTGGATCCTGCCTCCACCGCCTTTGAGGAGTAATCTTGAGCGTACATTTAAGTCAATTTGATCCAGGGCTGTGGTGCTTCCTAGGGGGCTATAAATATGACTCTGACCCCCTTGGAGAGGAGTTCATTATTCTTTGAGAAGATCAAGAGAAGAAGAATTAGATAGAGAGGGGTCCCTCGAATGGATCTATCTCTTTAGGGTTCTTAGTCACCATCTCAATTAAATCTCTATAGTTTCATAGCATAGCTATATAGGAATAGATCTAGAAGGAGTCAAATTAATCTTGGAGTCCAGATCTATCTTTGTTCTTGGTAAACTCTTATTCTTCTTTGTTATATTTATATTAGTTCTTGCTACTATGAATATGACTTTGATCTATTTGATTATATCATAATTGACTTTATTTTACTTGCTTATATTCTCAATTATATTGTTATGAGTCTACTTTGATTATATGCTTAGCGTAATTAGATTAGAATTATGTTTATGCATAGGATCGTATAGCGCTTACTCATTAGGCTGATGGCTAAGTGGTAGATATTGTGTAAGCGAGGTGCCTAGACCGTATTTATCTGTGATTACCCCTTATAGTCTGAAGCTTGAGGTAGATCGCGCAAGTGACAGTCCTGTTGAGTCCTTTGTATTCCTTCTACCGATTATAAGGCTTGTAGAGCACCATTATTATAGGGAAGTGATTGCTATGTTCATGATCTTTCTTGCTAATATCACTATACATAGATATAACCTTTTCTTGCAATTATGCTAGGTGTATTTGCACTAATCAATATATGCTTAGTATAGTTAGAATACTTAGGATTTATTCTTGTAGATTATCCTGGTAACATGCTAGTGTTATAGACTTAGAGTAATCTAATTGAGGTGATTATCATATTTATCATATGGCTATGAATTCTTATTTATCATTTGTCACTTATTATTCATATATTTATCTTATGTGACACTTACCCTGCATGCAGATAGATAAAGACATGGTTAAGATCTCCATGATTACATGTAGTGCTCATTACTCATTATCCATTGCAAGTCCCTTCTCAGTGGTAAAAATATAAATAATGATACCTGGATTACTCCCAGTTAAAATGCTACATCGGTATTATCTGTGCGCTTGCAGATCCTTGATTTATTTATTCCTAGAAAAGCATATAGATTTAATACCAGCACTTCTACATCATGCTGGGGATGACAACCTGACTTAAGTGATGTAAAGTAATTTTGACGCTGTTACTAGGGATATGTTTAAGAGTCTATTTTTAGTAATTGCATTAATAAGTATCAACAGTTACTAATGTGATGCTTATTAATCAAGTGATTGCTATAGAATAAGTGCAAATCTAGCTACAATAGCTTCATTGAACTTGGTGCTAAAATATTGACTAAAGGATTGAAAGTAAGGACTCATGATAGTAATGATCTTTTTGGCAAAGTTAAGCTATCCAACCAACTCCACCAAATAAGCCTTGCATATCCTTGAGAGTTTTTTATTTCTCTTCTGTTGGATAAGTTTAGCTGAGTACATTCGAGTACTCAGAGTTTATCCCACCATGTTGCAGATGAAGTGTTCGGTCTGGTAAAGATGGTGGTTAACTGCCGGTGGGCTCGGTGACTCTATATAGTGTTCTCATCTATATGCTATTGTTGGAGGATGTCACTTATGCTACCAATATATTTGAAACTTATGTTATTTGAATCATTTGAAACCTATGTTGTTTTCTCTAATTGATTTGGAAATTCAAACTTGTACTATTATTTGTGAACTCTTTTGTAATATTTTTTCGCTGCAAATCTCTATGTATGTAATGTGTATTTACTTAATCATGTGATCTTGGTGTGAAGTTGATTTACCGAGGTCCTTCGTGACACTAGGCAGACTACCGAGTTTATATAAGTGAGAGTATGTGTGTGTCAACGTGTTAAACGAGGATAGTCATACTTGAACTTGTATAAATTGGTTCTGTCATACCTGCCCATCCGGATTCAAGTCCCCGACTTAACAGAGTGCTCGTATTTTCCTAAACTTATTCTAGGATTTAACGATGCTATGCTTTTAGTGGTCAACAACGTGCCCATCAACAGCGAGGCGCCTGTAATGACTTCGTCAATCTCAAGATTTGCCGGTCCAACTCGGTTCTTTGGAGATGCTCATAGGGATAGGGTGTGCGTGTGTGCATTCATAGAGATGAGTGCACGCTCGTGTATATGAGCGTTTGCGTCTGTAACTGGGTCTCGAAAAAAAGGAAATCCTAATTGTAGGGGAAAATGATGCAAGATCAAAGCTCTATTCTATTTTTTGAGTTCTGCAAGCTATGATTGCTGGTTTCAATCAAGTTTAGAAATATGTTTGATTTCTATAGAAGTTTTCCTTTCAGATGGTTGCATCTTACCTAGAAAACAATTATTTGCATCTCCAACTATTGTTAATCTTTGTACGTGGTGTTAGCACATATTTATTCATGTTTTTTTGTATTTCTTCTAGAGACATGATCCAATCTATGTAACACAAGCTAGATGCTGATTTTCATAGTTAACCTTTCGCCTCCACATGAGCAACCTGAACCACCACAGATGTGGGGAGCAGAGAGCCATCATGATCGGGACAGTGTGGCGGTCGTGGTGTCGGTGATGTCTTGTGTGGCAGGCGCACGATAACAGATTGGAGGGTATATCTATCTATGCAAAAAAAGTAAGAGCTAATGCTTGCAATATGGGATTAAGAATATTGTATTCTATAGGCAACCCACTAGGCCACAACAAACGAGGTGAAGCTAGAAAGGACAATAGAAGATTCCTGGATTTGTATAACACACGTATACGTGCATTGTTTTGTTCTTTCACAACGACACTACTTGTTCTAGCTGCCACGAATAAAAGATCTGCAAAGTAGAGTTGGTGAGCCTGAGATGCCGTATTCTTCTTGACTATATTAATTTTATAAACTTTATCTTTTGGATAAAATAATATTTTAATGTTGGTATTTAATTTCACGGTATTATTATCTTATCGTACGATCCATATGCTTTTAACACAAAGATTTAGTTATCCCGTAGCAATACATGGACATGCTATCTAATTTTAAGTAAAAAATATAAATGGGATGGCACACAACAACGACGGATAGAAGGACTCTACGACATAGAGAATGAGAGAATGATAAGACAAATTTCATGGCGGTGTTGATTTTTATCATAACGTGTCCGATGTGCCAAAAAAGACCACGGAAGTTTAAATTTTAGCCTTAAATTTACAGAATTTAGATTATCTCCAACAATAACATCCAAAATACAAGACCCATTTAACATTTGGGTACTGCTACAGGCAAAAAGTTCAATACCAATTCAACATCTTCTCCAACAATAAAACCCAAAAAATCATTTCTACAAATGAGTTTATATGATAAAGGATACTCATATTTGGGTTTTGTCTCTTAGGCAACTCAAAATGGGTCTACCATATAGGTATTCTATTGGAGGCTGATTTTAGGTCATCTGCTACCCATTTTTGGGTTTGGGTATCCATATAGGTCTCCGGTTGGAGACAGTCTTAGAGTGATGAGTGAGGGAGTGGTTTGCGGAACAATAACACAACACAAGAATTACCAACATATATATAGATGCAGTGTGGCAGAACCTCCTAAGTGTTTGGGCCCACCGACACTTGTCATTGTCCCAAAGACCTCTGACGGTAATGCCGGGGATCCTCCCACTCTAGAAGTCCGATGAGCACCTCTGGATGCTCATTCCACCGCTATCCGGGGCATATCACACAAGCCTGTCTTGACCACCAGCAATGGTCAATTAACGAAAATGTCTTCTCCTCGCCCTTACAGGATAGCAAGTGGCCACCTTAACACCAGGATCACTC
>Ga0182004_10004048_pt1 | contig 11765 bp, 8 predicted proteins | sample Sormic07211540_1_FD_120479 | JGI IMG/M metagenome (GOLD analysis project Ga0182004, IMG submission 120479) | Endophyte microbial communities from Sorghum bicolor roots, Mead, Nebraska, USA - 072115-40_1 MetaG | ecosystem: Host-associated > Plants > Roots > Unclassified | place: USA: Nebraska...
AAGCAAGACTCGGTGGCAAGAGTACTTGCATCAGCTCCGCTAAATATTTCCTTTCGCCGTAATCTTGTGGGCGCGAATTTAAGGGATTGGCATAGGATTGTAGCATCGTTACTTGATGTGAACTTACAAGGGGAGAGAGATACTTTTGTTTGGGCACTACATTCATCAGGCATTTTTTCTGTTAAATCAATGTATGCGGCGTTAATAAATAATGGGGTCAGGGTGTCACAAGATATTTGGCAGATCAAAATACCTACAAGAATAAAAGTATTTTTGTGGTATTTAAAAAGAGGTGTTATTTTAACCAAAGATAATCTTGCCAGACGTAATTGGACTGGCGACACAAGATGTGTGTTTTGTAATTCTCCTGAAACTATTCACCACCTCTTTTTCGAATGTTCTTATGCTAAATTCTTATGGCGTGCGGTACACCTGTTTTATGGAATTGCACCCCCCCTTAGTACAAATGATCTTTTTGTTAATTGGTCTAAGAGGGGTAGTAATACTTATAATTCCTTATTATTAACGGCAGCAACAACCCTAGTTTGGACAATTTGGATAACAAGAAATGAAGTGGTTTTTGACAAATGCAGACCAAAAACTTTTTTGCAGGTATTATTCAGGGGAACCCATTGGCTTCGGCAGTGGGCAAGACTGCAGCGGCGTGAGATACTAAAGGACCAGCTTCTGTTTGCTGGATAGTTTTTGGAAACTTCAGCTCTGCATCTCTTTAGATCCAATGGATGGCTGTCAACTAGGTTTATTGGTCTTTCATAGTCAAACGCTTTCTTTCTTTTTTTGTTTTCTTTAAATTGAGTTATCTCAAATGTGTCGGTCGTCCGACTGAACTTTGTAATAATTGGTCTGATTCTACCTTATGGTAGATGAAGCCGGATATAAACTATCCTTTATCTAAAAAAACAAAAGTAGGGAGAACACATAAATCAGATATTGGGGGTTTGATTTAGGTACTTCTACTGGAGTTGCTCTCTCCTCTTAAATCGTGCTTTTACTGCATGATGAAGGTCTCGACGATGTAACCAACCCCGTCCAAGGTGAGGTGATCATTGGTTAGATTGCAGGAGACTACACACATAGGACATGAACTTCAAACCTCATTTTCTGTCTGGGTAACGATGTGACGAAGAAGGGACTAAAATAAGTGCTTAAAATTATGACCGCAACACAAAGAACAGCATCACCTAGCTTGTTCTACGCCGCCACTTCTTGGGTGGCAAAAGACGAGCATGAATTCAGATAAGATGAAAACATCTCAAATGATTAAACGGTTGGCTGGTCCAAGATAACTCTTAAAAAATCTAGAGGATCCCTGCAAAAATCGCATTCTTCAACTGCTCGTTCCACTTCTCTACCTGAATACCTGATTCAGTAGAGGGAAAACTGATGATATATTGAATAAAAATTGGCCAGGCTACCCATGCAATGAATGGCTTAATGGCTAGTTTCAAGTGTCAAGACTCAAGATAATATATCGCAGGAGGCTACCTGATTCAGTACATAATCAAGTTCTGACAGAATATCTTTGGAGCTGAAAATTAAAGACAATTAATTGCATGGTCCAACAAAAGACATCAGAGATGCACTCACCTATTCTCCAGGGAAAAGAGAGATCGGTAGTACATGGCAAATTTCTCACAATCAGCAGCCCCATCCCCTTTGACACTCACTGCACACATCTGGTTCATGAAAGCTCAAATAGTAAAAAAAGTATTGATAGAGTTTCGCAACCAGCATATCTGTGAGAACAGAGAACAAACATTTAGGCAGACATTTCTCAATGATAGGGTATATGGTACTACGTAATGATAAATATATCTGGGAACGTACTAAAAGCATAAATGGCAGATATTCAACACCCAGCAAATCCCTTCGCAGTACCAATTTATTTATCTTCACGAAAACTCCATAATCCACAGAGCCACTCAATCAACCAATCTAATCCAGTTTGGCCTTTGGGTGCCTTGGGCCTTTGAGGGAGCTAGGCCTTTGGGTGGGTTGGGCCGACATCGTCCACAGAGGTGAGAAGGCCTATATATAAGAACGGTGTGCCTTCGAAAAGGCCCACTTTAGGGTTACCTTTTGTCTCTCCTTTTCTTGGGGGAAAAAGTGCATTATCTGCCAAAAAATGGAATGTTGAACAAACCATGCCATGACGCAAACCAGCACTGCCTTTACCTTTTCTGATCTTGGTGACTTAGCAATGGAACAAGGAGCAATCGTGTGCCCAACTATATAAGTTTGTGGATTGATGGTGAAGCCAACCATGAGATCTGCTCTATATTTGTCCTTTGGATAGTCATCCCATCCCACAGACCCACTACCCACACGGCCACACCACACACAAAAGGTTCCTTGGTGAAAATTCTAACGACGAGATTCGTGCTCACCTCGTGAGCTGAGGATGCTGCAGAAATAATGGCTCCCACATACCTTGCTCTAGTTGCACATGCTTTCGTCCGGCTGATTATTTTGATGTGGTATCAGCGGGGAAGCGACCGGTGCAGTTTCTCCAAGAGCGCAGCTCACCAACACCAAGCAGCGGCAGGCATGTCCACTACAGGGGACTGCAAGAACACCGCCGCCTCCCTCCCGTGTCCCTCACTCCCTCCGCCGCCTCTCGCCGACACATGAGCGACCGACCACCGCACGTCTGATCTGATGGATGCATGCATTCCATTTCCATCCAGGCCGCCGTGTGGTTGGTTGAGCCATCAGAGTCGATACAAAACCCGCGCCCAAATCAGAATCTGCAGGTGCTCACGTCGTCGGCCTATGATGATATGCTCCCAATCCATGCCGAATCCCGCGCGCGAAAGCGACGGCGCGCGATCGAATAGCCTTTCAATCTTTCAGAGACGATGGATCGATCGGTCTCCGAAGAGCCAATTGGACCCTCCGCTTCACGATATAAGCTCGCCTCACCTGTGACCGTGAGGGGTGGTGAGCCTGTGAACTAGCGGGGATTCTTGCCATAAATCCAGCATTTGATTCACCCAGATTTTTTTTCATTCATTCATTCATTCATCCATGCGACGTCTCTGGGGCGTTTTGTATTTGTAAGTATTTGTATACTACTATACTAGGACAAATCAAAATGGAAATTGCGTGTACACTTCGCCATCCGAGAAGGAAAATAATTGACCAACTTGTTCCCAAGTGGACAAGAACAGGTGGACCACCATCGGGAAGAGTCGAAGACAAGTGTAGTGACGTGACACTGAAACATCAGGAGTTGCTGTTCGTTTGGCTGGCGAGCGGACCAGAGAGGTGAAGATATTCTCAAGTAAACTACTAGTAGAACCAATTAACAAACAATTAGCTAGGGTTTCTTGGCCGGCCTAGCATGCTCGCTCCCGTCAAAGCTCCACCTAACCCCGTGTCGCGATTTACTATAGATCCTTGTACCACTCCCTTTGATCTATTTAGCGTCCTTTGTTCATCTGCAGCCGAGGCAAGAAATTTCAAGAAAGGCAAGTGCTGGGGGCCCTGAATGAACTCTGAATGTCTGAAGAAACGTTGAACATGGAACAAAAACAAACGGACAGAGAAACCTGCACTGCATCCCCGGGCGGGGCGGCGAAAAGCAACAGCATATCTAGCTGTCCAAAGAGGATCGGGACAAAGCCAAGTGGTGAGAGGAATCATGGACCAGATCGCTGCCTCAGCCTCGCAGGGGTTACTTACTAGTAATAAATATACTGAACATGAGGATCAGGCTAATAAGATGTCTGCTGCTGCGTCCACCGCTTCCTTCAGTCTGTTCGCTTGACTACCGAATCAGTCATTTAGTAATATTTTTCTTTTGCAACAAATCAATAAACAGTATTTAGTATTTTCAGTCATGGATTAATTGCCGCTGCCCTTGCCCGCGTCTGAACACAGTTGACGGCGTCGAGTTCCGCGGCGGCTCAGGGGACGGAAAGAAATATGGCGTTGCTCTGGATCCGCGCGGCAGCCGGAAGGAGGGATGCGTTCCGGCCTCCGCAAAATCGTGTGGTTTCTGGCCGATGCAGCACGCCGGCGATGCGCTCCCTTCCCGCGCGGATCAGCAGCCTTTAATAATTGCAGATAAGTATTGTTGTGTGAGACGATGCCCGCCGTCTGTGTCTGTGGCCAGTGGCCACCGCTGCAGCGCAGCAAAGGTGAAAAGAAAGTGGGCAAAAGCGAGTCTGAAAAGACGTCGGATTGCGTGGCCGGCCGATCATCTCCCTCCTTTTTTCACTTTTCTTTTTCGCCGGCGTCGGAAGCGGCGGTGCGCCGTGCCGCCGCGTGCTGTGGCGATCGCCGTGTTCGTGCGTACGGTGGGGTGGTCGTGTTTGGGAACGGAGGAAGACGCTAACCTGGCTCGGCTTGTATATATTTAGCTCGAGCAAGCTTTGGCTGATTATTAGTTTATTACTAGCTCTTTAAATATATATCGACGGGACGCTCCGGCAGGCCACAGACATGATGGCGGGAGACGAGACGCGGGAGGTCGTGAAACAAATCGACGAATTAATACCCATCCAAAGTCAAGAACTTAATTTTGGAGAGACAGGTTTTACCAAGACGAACCCATTTAGCTTAGGGCAGTTTCAATGGCCCGTTTCAATGCACTGTTTTCAAAACAAATCTGCTGACAGAGCATCAATGAAATGAACAATGAAACAATCTCCACAATGTATGAGTTTCACCTTGATGTTTCCTAGGCTGGGTAAAATATTTAATTACTGCAAAATGATTGGATCACATGCAAGATGGTGAAACGATTTAGTCCTCAGTGGGGATTTCATCCTGTTTCACCGCGTGGGAAACAACGCCAGCGGAGTTTCACCACGGTGAAACTACTTCCTTCTCTCTCCTCTTCGTTTCATGCAAAAAGTGCAGTTTTGCTGACATGACGCTCTAATAAATGTGCATGACATCTTGGTGAAATCCCCACTGAGACTGGCCTTAGGCCTTGTTTAGTTTTCAAAAAAAATATAAAATTTTATAGATTTCTCATTACATCGAATCTTGCGGTACGTGCATAAAACATTAAATATAGCTAAAAGAAGTAACTAATTGCACAGTTTATCTGCAATTTGCGAGGTAAATCTTTTAAACCTAGTTAGTCCATGATTGGACAATATTTATCAAATATAAACGAAAGTGCTACATTGTCCATTTTGTAATTTTTTTTTAACTAAATAAGGCCTTAGATACGCTTTAGTTTATGTTTGCCCATGTAAACCTGGTTGAATGGGTATTGTATTAGACTCGTCAATGATAAAACTCGTCAGGTCTCGAGTTCAGTACTGCCCTCGGCCCTCAAGTTCAACCCGCCAAGAACATCGTGTCAAAGCCGCGCATTACAATACCGGAGCACGTGCCTTCTGCAAGAAAGACATAAAAGGCACCCTAATTAAATGGGATGTTTGAATGGTTTAAACGAAGAACAAAAAGTGATAACAAGTTCAAATGGCCACATGCATGTAATGAAAGCAACAACAAAAAAACAGCTAAATTGACCACCTGTCTATTTTTTATTTTTTTTAAAATGGTCTAGCTATGGCTGTTTTAAATGAACCTTCTTCAGTGCTTGATAGAATCACGTTGATAGGTATTAAACATATATAAATGATTTTAGGGGACAAGAGGCAAAATAGTTTTGCATTAAACAATAGCATATATTTAGTAGGTATTATATCACTAGTTGTCATTTATCAGCCATTCTCCATTATGACAGCGCCAAATTAGGAAACGAAGGAAGCATATATATATTTCCTCTGTCCTCAATTAATTATTGCTGTTGGTTTTCATGTCTAAGATTAACTTGATTTATAAAAAATATGTACAATATTTATATCTTTAAATAAATTTATTTAAAAAACAGATTCAAATATCTACCAATGATATTAATTATGTACCGTAAATATTAATATTTTGCCATATATATTTAGTTAAAGTCGTTTCTTGAGAAAAAAATGACAAATATCTAGGAATGGAGGGAGTATGTCTTTTCTATTCTCTTAGTTTATTCTAGAATCTCTAGAACCGAAGGGAGTACATCCTAATTCAACAAATACAAATTTGGTCTTAGGCATCATGTCATTAATTCTTGTGCACAAAATATATTACTTCTTTTGTTCTTAATTATTTTTTTTGAAACACAATAATTTTATTCGTCTAAACCTATTGTATAGAAAATCTAAAATGTCTTATCATGGATTGAGTATGAGATAAAGGAAAAATGAAAGTTAGTGGCTATTTCGAACATTGTAGTGGACGCATAAACCAAAATGGAAAGGAGCAAAGCTCAGGCCTTCTTTAGTTCCAAAATATTTTGGGCAAAATGCAAAATTTTTTGCTATTTTGCATTTTGGAAGTAAACATGTCCAAAATATTTTAGTCCTAAACTTTTTGCAAAATTAAACAGGAACATTGGCCTTGTTTAGTTTCAAAATTTTCTGTAGAATACACATTGTAGCACTTTCATTTGTATTCGACAAAAATTGTCTAATAATAGAATAATTAGGTTAAAAAGATTCGTCTCGCAAATTACATATAAACTATGCAATTAGTTATTTTTTTATCTATATTTAATGCTTTATACATGTGCCGAAAGATTTGATGTGATAGAAAATCTGAAAAATTTTATAAACTTTTTTGGAAAGTAAACACCAAAACTAAAAAAATTTGGTGCTAGAACTTTGGTGGGCTGCTAAGGTTTTGGGGAGCTAAACAAGGCCTCAGTGACGAGCCGCTGCCCGACCACGCCGAGCCTCCACCACGAGGCCACCGCGAAGCTTCTCAGCCTACCACGCCTGGTCAGCCACCAGCTGGCGCGCGACTCTCCCTCTGACAGGCGGGGCCACCTGTCATGCCCTGGAACCTCAAAGAAAACCCTCCCGAGTCCCGACGCGACGGGAGATCTTCCTCCATACACGCAGTCCACCGTGGCCCGGAAACTCCTGGCCGTGAATCCAGGTCGTGGCGGGCCCCGCCGACCCAACTAGCGGTCCAGAGGCCTCCAGGCGAGCCGCGGTCTAGGGAACCGGGTCCGCCCATCTACTTGGTGTGCACGGAAACCCGGACCCGGTAGGAGCTATAAAAGCGAAGCCAAACGAGGGCATCCCTTCTTCAGCCGCACGCTTCTTGTTGCCAAAGAATTCCCTCCCCCTAGCCGCCGCCGCCGCCGCTCGTGTCGCCGAGAGAAGGTGACGAGACCGAGGAACTCGCCGAGTTCTTGGTAGAGAATCGGTTTTGCTTGTCTCAGCCCGGGGTCTGCTGCGTCGGGTGGTGGTGAAGGGGGGAAATTCGTGAGATCTGTTCCGGATCACGCGTGCGCGCTCGGGAATCGGGGTTCCTCACATAGCTTCGTCGATTTGTAAGTTTCTTCTAGTCGATTCCCCCTCTTTTTGTCTCCTCTGTGTTATAGATTCGAGATTTGTTGGATGTGTTTGTTTATGTTGCTGCCTTTTTAGTTTCCTCGGTGTGAAGGTATGAGGGTTGATCTTTATTTAGGCATGAATAAGTAGCTATATGGAGGTAGCTCGTTTCCTGATCTCACGTGTTGGTCGGCGATATCTCTGTTGCTTGATGTGTTATCCGTGTTATCGCTGTAGGTGTATTGGACATTTGTTCACTGTAGGTACCTTGTTACTTCAAAATTGATGCTAGCCCTGTTAATTGAAAATTGATGACAGTGGATACGCTTCACCTTTGTTTAGATTTGGAAATATGGCTAGGAAATATGTGTTAAGATTTGGAAACATGAATAGGAAAATATGTGTTCAGATTTGGAAACATGGATAGGAAATGTCTATATTACCCATGGTGCTGGAAAATTGAAAATTAAAAGTAAGGAAATACTATTAATCTGCTTTATTTTGATTCATGGATAAGAACTATAAGCTCAGTGAAAAAACGCATATGATTTCTTGTACAAGTGATATCATGTCATGTGGAGAGTAAATGAAATCATACAAGGCTGAATTTTGCATTTGCTCCCACCAGATCTGTGATTAAATTTTGTTCTCCTAAACAGGTTTATGTTTGGTTATGTGAATGATTGAGATCTGTTGCTCTAAGTAGTTGGAAACATTTATTTTGTCCACCATACCTCCTTTAGTTGCTTAACTGTAGTATGTTGTGGTGGTTTGTTGTAGCTGTCGTGCGTGGATCATCAACAATTTATCTTGTTTTTAACTTACTGAGAAGAATTTTTGTTGGATTTGATGGATAAACTCACTAATTTGTAATTTGGTCTGTCCTGCAGGAATTTGATGTACTAATGGAGTCTAAGGGTGGCAAGAAGTCTAGCAGTAGTCGTTCAATGATGTATGAAGCTCCCCTTGGCTACAGCATTGAGGATGTTCGACCTGCCGGAGGCGTGAAGAAGTTCCAGTCTGCTGCTTACTCCAACGTAAGAAGCAATCATCACAGTGATGCTATTCATTCTACCTCTTGTTTTATCAGAGAAGTTGCTAATAACATCAATTTTTTCCTGTGTTGCAGTGCGCAAAGAAGCCATCCTGATATCCCTTCTGGTTTACTTGTTCTTGTAGTTTAGGATTTCTTTTCTGACACTTTGATTCTGACCAATCCCTCTGGCCTGCTGCTTCCTGATAATCGACCAGTTCCCCAGTCTTGCTCCCTGCACTCCTCCCTCCACCGTCTTCATCTCCAGCATTGTGTTCTGATTCACCTGCTCCAATGGCTGTTCTTTCTGCTGCTGATGCTCCCCCGGTCTCAGCTATCGGGTTTGAGGGCTATGAGAAGCGCCTTGAGATCACATTCTCTGAGGCACCTGTCTTTGCCGACCCTCATGGGCGTGGTTTGCGTGCCCTCTCCAGGGCCCAGATTGACTCTGTTCTGGATCTTGCACGGTGCACAATTGTGTCCGAGCTCTCCAACAAGGATTTTGACTCCTATGTCCTCTCTGAGTCAAGCTTGTTTATCTATCCTCTGAAGATTGTCATCAAGACCTGTGGCACTACCAAGCTCCTGCTCACCATTCCAAGGATACTTGAGCTTGCTGAAGAGCTGTCTATGCCACTTGCTGCTGTGAAGTACTCCCGTGGGACGTTCATCTTTCCCGGTGCACAGCCAGCTCCTCACAGGAGCTTCTCTGAGGAAGTTGCTGCGCTTAACCGCTACTTTGGTGGCCTGAAATCTGGTGGTAATGCTTATGTGATTGGAGATCCAGCAAGACCTGGACAGAAGTGGCACATCTACTACGCCACCGAGTACCCAGAGCAACCAGTGGTTAACCTTGAGATGTGCATGACTGGTCTGGACAAGAAGAAAGCTTCAGTCTTTTTCAAGACTAATGCTGATGGTAACACAACATGTGCCAAGGAAATGACGAAGCTCTCTGGTATATCTGAAATTATCCCTGAGATGGAGATCTGTGATTTTGACTTTGAACCCTGTGGCTACTCCATGAATGCGATCCATGGCTCTGCATTCTCAACAATCCATGTGACGCCTGAGGATGGTTTCAGCTACGCCAGTTATGAGGTTATGGGCTTTGATGCCACTGCTCTGTCTTATGGTGACCTCGTCAAGAGGGTCCTTAGGTGCTTTGGCCCCTTGGAATTTTCTGTTGCTGTGACCATCTTCGGCGGGCGTGGCCAAGCTGGGACGTGGGGAAAGCAACTTGGTGCAGAGGTTTATGACTGTAACAACATGGTGGAGCAGGAGCTGCCTGGTGGCGGACTCCTCATCTACCAGAGCTTCTGTGCTGCTGAAGACGCTGTTGCTACCTCGCCCAAATCTGTTCTTCACTGCTTCGAAGGTGTGAACATGGAGAATGCTCCTCCTGTGAAGGACCGCAAACTGGCTAATCTTCTCTGCTGGGAGGAAGTGGATGCCATGGAGGAGAAGGATGGAGTGCTTGATGAGTAAGATGGGCTTCTGGTGTCGATTTGCTTCTGAGTTGTTTTTTTTATCTTTGCAATTTCGTTGTCGTCGTTTGGTTATTCTGTGAAGCAGCCAAGCCAGGCTATTAGAGTATGAAAAATGTCGTCTGTAAGCATGTTTTCCTATGTTGCCACATGCTGAATCAATTTGAATAAGTATTAATACAGCTCTAGGTGGTCAGCTGCGTCTACCACAATGAGCATATATGTATGGAGAAATGTCTGTCCAAGCATTTTATTTAAGAATAATAATTTTTTTTCGAGTTAAAGTGATATGTGATTTGTTTCTTAGTCTTTAATTTCTGTGTTACACTATCGATCATATTTCTTTCCAGGTCATAATTAATCTACTCATTTCTGGACGACACTGCAAAAATAGGTGGACGAACATGTTTCAAGCGATTTCAATCTGTTGCTATCGTCACATTATTCTATTTTAGGCAAGATTCGTCTCATAAATTACAGATAAATTTTATAATTAGCTATTATTATATATATATATTTAATATTTAATATTCTATAAATACGTTTAAAAATTAACAGCAAATCTTCAAAATTTTGAAATTTTTTAGAACTGAACAAGGCCTCCGTATGGATGCGGTAGGCAATAAGTTTCCATCGTCTAGAGCCGAACAGGTCGACCATCGACGGCAGCTCTTGCTAGGCTGGAGTCAGTGGGTGACTGGTTCCTCGTCAGTTGTCATCATCCAACGAGAAGCATCTCATTCTGTTCCGTTTATGCTGGTAAAGTAGATGGAGACCGTAGGCTGCTGCTTCTCGCTGCTTCGCCGAGCCAGCCAGCGAGGGTTCCGTTCAGATCGTGATTTCTTCGTCAATAGAGTTTTGTTTGCGCCATTTCTTGGAAAATACCCACATGCCAGATCCATCCAACTAGAGGGGAGGAATATGCTGTCGTGGTAGCAGTTGCGTACCGCCCTCCTGCCTGCCAATGCCGTCCATATCTTTGCTTCAAGCTAGATGCGATGAGATAGCAGCAGCCGCAGGCCAATGGCGTCCATATCTTTGCTTCCAGACCAGATGCGAAGAGATAGCAGGTTCCTTCCAAACGAATCGGTTCCATCCGCCTCTTTTGTTTGGCCGTCCATAGCCCTGCGAATTGATGGGACGACCAAACCTGACGCTGCCTGATATCACCGAGGAACACGAATCTAGCTACCCACCATTCCCCGTATTTCTTCGCCAAATCTCTAGCTTTGCCCTTACTTTACCACGTTGGCCGCCAGCCAGCCACCCGTTTGCTAAAGCTGAGGGGAATCTCGTCCCTGGATGGCTGCATTTGGATCTCAGGGAAGCTAGAAACTTTTGCCTAGCAAGGTTGGGTATATGAATCTGGCCACTAAGACTATCTCCAACAATCGTCATCCAAAATACAAGACTCATTTGTCCTTTGGGTAGCGCTACAGGTAAAAGGTTCCATACCTATTTTTAGACTTCTCCAACAACAAGACCTAAAAGACAACACTCTCTGCAAATGGGTCTCGAGGAGAGAGAATATCCAAATTTGGGTTATGCTTCCCCTGATACCCAAAATAGGTTTTCTGTATGGGTACTCTGTTGGAGGCTATAGGTATTGTGTTGGAAACCTATTTTGAGTTTGGGTTACCAAGTACATATGCTATTGGAGACAGCCTAAAGTAATCCCAGCGGCGCGCGGCGTGTCCATTCCGAATCCTGATCGGCGACGCCCCTGCTCGCGGTCCCGTGCACCACCCGGAACAGTGGCGGAGCCAGGATTTTACGGCTGGGTATTCCGAGCATATAAAAATTTTTGATGTAAATGTGCAATAGTAACAAGGCTTTGTTAATTTAGTTCCACCCAAAAACTAAAAACATTTTTAA
>Ga0182004_10004049_pt1 | contig 11763 bp, 14 predicted proteins | sample Sormic07211540_1_FD_120479 | JGI IMG/M metagenome (GOLD analysis project Ga0182004, IMG submission 120479) | Endophyte microbial communities from Sorghum bicolor roots, Mead, Nebraska, USA - 072115-40_1 MetaG | ecosystem: Host-associated > Plants > Roots > Unclassified | place: USA: Nebraska...
TAGCCATGCATGACAGATACAGTTGCCGGTTGACATTTGTGTAATTATTATTATTATATCTCTTCATTTTAAATATACGATGTTATCCTTCAAAAGAAAAAGAAAATATGGTACATGCTGAGGACAAGCCAATAAGAGCATGTCCGTTTGGCAGAAAATATTGATTGTTGATTTATTGTGAGAGAAGAAAAACACTGCGAAATGGCTGGCAGATTCGACAAATATTAGGCCTTGTTTAGTTTCCAAAAAAATTTAAGATTCTCCGTCACATCGAATCTTGTGGCACCTGCATGGAGTATTAAATGTAGACAAAACCAAATACTGATTACACAATTTACCTGTAATTTACGAGCTGAATCTTTTGAGTCTAGTTAGTCCATGATTGGACAATATTTATCACAAACAAACGAAAGTGCTACAGTAGCCAAAACCAAAATTTTTTCTCAACTGAACAAGGCCTAAGCTCAGACGAAGGTACCTAAGTCTTTAACTAGCAAGTGTGTCCGTATCTTGCAACAGTTGAAATAAAAATTATCAAACATTCATAGAAAGCAGAAATGGAGAATGTACATATCTATTTTTCTCCTTTTTATGAAATTCAAGAGGTATAATTTGTTAAAGAGCATCTGTACCAGATATTCTATCTCACTTTTATCTTGAAAACTTGGGAACAGAGGAGAAATGACAACATATTTGTGTGTTGCAAACGGATGATAAAGAAAAGTTGTCGAAAAACGTTCATAGAAAACATAAACGTTGAATGCTACACATCTATTCCCTTCCTATGAAATTTAATAGATATAATTTATTAATTAGTGTATATATGCATTAGTTTTGTGAGTTTAATGTTGGCAACCTATTAAATCCATCAAATTGAAAAACACAGACATATTTTCTCTTAAATATATCACACTAACTTAATTTTTCACGGTATACATATGTTGGGGTAATTAAATATTAAAAATCCATAATTGTAATCTCTGGTCATGTTAAGAAATTATTTGTCCACATGGGATTGGTCTTTCCACTAAACTAAAGATTATAATGGGAGACCTTTCTCATTTTTGCACGTAGTCGCTTTTCATTGATGATTGCACAAGTGCAGTGGGAGATTTATTTTGACTGGACAACAAACTCCTCAAGATCTTAGTTCTTATTTTTTCATTTGTTTGACTATCAACTTAATTAGATTCCATTATAACAATTTTTTATTTCTAATAAGAATTACAATATATGGTGGCGTGGGAAATGGAAATGGGGAACCTTTGTTTTCTAGGAATGTTAAGGATTCAAAGGCCCATAAAAACCCTTAGAAAATGGAAACATCAGTAAATGAAAGGGACAAGAAAAAAACGGTGGCAGAAATGGCATGAAAAATATAAATCAGAAAAAAAATTTGAACGGTGGCTTGAACAGCGTAAAAACAGAAAAAAAAACGAAATCTAATGGAAAAGGATAACATCAGAATAGTGTGAATTTGGACGTGTGAAAAAAGAAAATAATCTCAGTGACAGACGACTCTAACCTTAGATCAAATATAAATTCCAAGCCCGTAACAAAAGCTAGTAAAACAAAGAATTAGGGCCCATATACCACAGCTCTAGCTCAGAGATGTATGCTGGAAGTTTGTAGGCTAAATTAAAGCGGTTTAAATATTTTTATTTAAACAAAAATATATAACAAAATGAGTCAAATGTACATGTATTTAACATGCTTACTGCAGCTAAATGTACCCTAAATAATGCAATGAAGTGAGGAGGATTCCATCTACCGAAGAAGTCCAATGCATAGGATTTCGTAGAGGAAGGAGGAAGCATACCCGATCGAATGAGCCCACAAGAAATGGGAGAAGAGGTTCTTTGTGGGCTGAAATTTTTTTCCATCACTGATTTTGTTGTTCTATTTTGGCCCATGTTGTTAGTTCAGCTCACGTATTCTATATGTTTTGGCCCAACAATATTTTTAGTGGGGTTAGGATATTTTTTCTTCACTGCTATATTTGTTCCATGTATACTTATAATTTGTTCAATTCATTGAAAATCATTGCACCAATATAATTATATTATCTCGTTTATTTTTATAATATTGTATGGTACTTTATCCCTATTTATTAGTCCCATGGTATATGTTAATTTGTTCTATTTTGAATTTTATTGTTCCATGTATGCATACTTTTGTTCTAGATAACATACTTTATGTTCCGTATGTGTATATTCAACATTGTAACTTATTTGCATTAATATTTATTTTTTGAATTTAATAATATTGGTACAATATGAAAATAGTTTGGGTTTTGTGCGATGAGTTATGCTTTTTTTGGGTGTACAATTTTAGTTCTCTTATAAAAAATGTTTGTTTGACCAAAATATTATTTTTTCCAACTGAATATTTTTTGTTAAGATTGTCACATAGTATAACCTTCTTGTTTTATGAGCTCGCATGATTTGTTGCCAATGTGCAATTTTTTAGTTCCATGAGAAAATATTTCATTCAGTTCAATATTATTGTCAACACGAGTTTGCATTATTTGTTTAGGATAGATATATAATTCTTTCGTTGTTCTACTAGAATAACTTTTTGTTCCATCCTTCTTCTATTTTATTTTGTTTCTCTACTACAAAACATTTTTTTCATTTTTCCTCCATTAAATGAGCTTTTGTTTTTGTTTTGTTTTCCTCCCATTGATTTTTCTTTTTCATTCATTACATTCTTCTTAGCATTTTTCTCCTGATCTAAAACATTTTTCCTTTTCTTAAAAGTTTTTTTGACATTTCTAAACCTAGAACAATCTTTTACTGATGGTAGAACACCTTTTCTTATCCTAGAACAAATTCTTCCTAAATCGGGAAAATTATCCTATTTAGTAAAAATTGTCCAAATTGTCGTTCTATAAAATATTATCCAAATTTAATAAGTAGGGTCTCCTTTTAAATCATTTTTGTAAAATAGTATGGTACAAACATTAAATAATTTGGATTCTCAAATTAATACATTCAGGTAAACCCCAACAATCTCCAATTATCACAACACTTAAAGTAAATTTAAAATTTTAGGAAAATTATTGGCTCCATTGCGGTCTTATGTGCACACATACAACAATTGATCGTTTTGCTGAAATTTTATTTATGCTGGCGCTAATTCTAATCTCTTATAAGAGGAAAATACCGTTCTTTCACTGAGAAGTACATTATGCCGGCGTCATTGCTCAACTTGCTTCTCACCCTTGCTACCTGACTTGGTGAAATAATGAGCCGAGGGGCTTGTGCAGCACGCCGGTACATTCTCCACAGTCCAGCCTAAATGACGTTTTCGGCCAAGTTTAAAATTTTTTGTTCGCTTGTCTGAAAAGTCATAGCTGAAAATATTGTTCGCTAATTTATTAATAGAGAAGAACACTACTGACTGACAGAAAAATATGACTTACAAGACAAGCGATCAACATCGGCGCTAGAGGATGTGTGTGACCTGTTTGGGCTTGTGAGCACATGCTTAGTTTCTAAGCTACATGACACTTCTAACTAAGGCCTTGTTTAGATCCACAAATATTTTGATTTCGTTACTGTAGCATTTTCGTTTGTATTTGGTAATTAGTGTACAATCATAAACTCACTAGACTCAAAAGATTCGTCTCACGATTTATAAGCAAACTATGTAATTAGTTATCTTTTTATCTATATTTAGTGCTCAATTCGATGTGATAGAAAATTTTGAAAAGTTTTTGAGTTTAAAGACCTAAACGACGCTTTCGGCCAAGTTTAAGATCCGCTGCTACATTTTTACTCAATAATTTAATACATTATGAGTTAAGTATAGAGATTTAGGCCCTGTTTAGTTCCCCACTCAAAAAATTTTCATCCATCCCATCGAATCTTTGGACACATGTATGGAACATTAAATGTAGATAAAAAAATAAATAATTACACAGTTTGGTTGAAAACGCAAGAGAAATCTTTTAACCCTAGTTAGTCCATGATTAGCCTTAAGTGCTACAGTAACCCACATGTGTTAATGACAAATTAATTATGCTTAATAGATTTATCTTGCCGTTTCTAGACGAGCTATATAATTTATTTTTTTATTTGTTTCTAAAAACCTCTCCCGACATCCTTCCGACATATCCGATGTGACATAGAAATTTTTCATCTCTAATCTAAACAGGGCCTTAGACATTCCGCGAAACACTTTTTTTACAACAACCATATTTTATTAACCACAGCGAGCTGTTGTTAAGATAGTTACATTGGTGAGGTCTACATTGAGTAGAGCCTGAAGAAGAGAGCATATAGATCCACATTGAGATCTATTACAATGGAAGGCTTGTGTAGAGGGAGTAGAACTTTGGGCTTGTTTTGCCGAAGTATCTGCAGTTATATTTGCTTGTCTACTAATCTTGAAGAGTTGTGCTTGCAAGGTATCTGCAATGTTGAAATTTGACTATGTATATGGTTTGATCCTCCACTGTGGGGGTGATCCTGATGGTTTTGGTGAAGGAAATGCACCAGTTGTTGGGAATCTGAAAGAAAGTTGCAAGAATGTAGTTGTAGTGCTTTAACAATTGTCGCTCCTAGAGCAAGAGCAGCCGCTTCATCCATGAGAACAGAGTGGCAATTGTTCAGTTGAGCCTTTATGTAGATAGCTTGAGTTGGTTGGACCTGAAAATTAAGAATAAAAATGCCTAGACCTGCAATGTTAGTGTTAATGTTATAGCTGTCAGGCACTACTGCAACATCAACATAGCATCTTAAGTCTTGAAGGGAAGCAGGGTTGGGGCAGTAATATGGATTTGCTCCTTGGTTGGTATTAGTGTCCTGCAAAACAAAAGGTTGCATACCTGATGGGTGTGCAAACCCGACTGATGATTGGGGAGGGTTGTGTTCATAGTGGGTCATGTAGGCTTGGGCTGCTTGATGCACTTGTTGTGGCGTCCATTCCTTCCTGTTAAAGTGATAGTCGTTCCTAGCTTTCCAAATATACCATAGGGTGTAAAGGGTTTTCTAAAGTAAAGAGTCATAGTGTTGTCATTGATTATGAGAGACAGAGTATTTTGGATACCATCGACCTTCTAAGAAAAATTGGTTGTGTTGATAGATGGGTTTGTTGTAAGCCATACCTGTGCTGGCAAAATGCAATGGAAAAAAGGTGGGAGTCATTTTCAATCATATTGCATTTGTCACACCTGTTGTCACCTGTAGTGGAGAATCTGGTGGCTCTTTCTGTAGTGGAAGTGCTCTTCTAATGAGTCTCCAGGTAAAAATTTTAATGATGGGAGGGATACTTTTGGACCTCCAAACCCTGCATAAAATTCTTTTTGGTTGAGGAGCGATGCTTCTAGCACCTGTAGAAGGAAGCTGGATGTTATTGGAAGCAGAGAGGTAATTGTAAATAGCTTTGGAGGATCCTATTCCATCCTTAGCAGGAGTCCATCTGAGGATGTTACTGGCTGCTTTGTGAACAGTGGGAGTAGCAAGGATTTGTTGGACAGTTTGATTGTCAAAAGTAGTATTGAGGAGGTGAATGTTCCATTGGTGGGTGTTGGGGTACCAAAGGTCACTGATAATGTCAGGAAGGGGTTGTGTAGTGACTGAGAGTAGAAGGTGGTCATGGATGGAATTCCAGATGTTGCACCAAGGGATGGACCAGATGGAGTTGTTGCCTTGGTGGAGTTGGAGCTGTACATTGTCAGAAAATTTCTTTTTGACCTACAAGATAGAAGACCAAAAGGCAGATCCGGTGCCTGTATTAGTAGTCGTCCCAAAAGAAGCATTAGGATAATATTTAGCTTTGATCACTGCCGTTAGGAAAGGGTTTTTGTTGATAGCTATGTTGTAAGCCGTATGCATAATAAGGCTTTTGTTAACGAGATGCAGATCTCTTATGCCAGGACCTCCATTGTCTCGTGATTGGCAGATGTCCTCCCAAGATCTGAAATGGATAGAATTAGTAGCATTCTCATCCTGAATACCTGCCCACTAAAATCTTTTAATGATTGTAGTCAGGTCAGCAATAAAGGACTTGGAGAAGAGAATGGTGGCCATATAGTAAACATGAATAGCAGAAAGGACAGATTGAATGTAAGTTAGTCTACCTGCATAGTTAAGGTTGTTGAGGAATCCTAATGTACTTCCTCCATATCCATAAAGAAAGTCGTTTTGGACAAGGTTTGTATCAAACATTGAGAATGTAAATTATAAATAAATTTTAAGTTGTTGAATTTATAAATATGAAAATCATATGAATAGATTTGTCTTGAAAAATACTTTCATAAAAGTATATATACTGTATACACCACGTGTCGTTGTCCTAAACGACTTTTTTATGGGTACGAAGTGGGTATATTTTAAGATAAGAGTCCTGCTTCGGGAGACCCTGAAACTCTTCCAAATTTTAAATCTCCCACGGCTGCATTGGCTGCTTTTCTAAACTTTTAGATTGCACTGAATATTTTGCCGTCCGTGAGTCCATCCAGTCCAAATCCAATGGGGAAAAGAAAATGAAAGAAAGAAAAAAAAAAAAAGCAGAGAAGGGGTCTGCTGTGTGGTCCCGCAGGTCGCACCATTCACTCCCCTGTGTTCCGCCGAGACACGCGCCCCGCACGGCTCGCCCAGACTTTCCAGTTTCACTTGGGGACAGCACGCACCGCCGTCCGCAGCGTCTTTCCCTTCTGCTCGTCCTCCGCCTCCGTCGCAGGTGCCGGCGCTAAGCGAGGATCCCTCCGCCCCTCCCTCCGGCCGTCCGTCCCGACGGGACCTCGACTGGTATCGTCGGTCGCTGGTAAGGAAGCCCTAACTATTTTCTTCCTCGGATTGACTGCTTGCTTGCTTTTTGGAGTTGAGATCAGTTCAGTTTCTAGAGATTATCTCTTTTCTACGCTTGTGTGCCCTCGAATCCAAATCTTCCTTGCTAGGGGCAGATGCGCGAGCGCTCCTCCAATCCAATCCCCTTCCGGGTCCATGGATTTGCTTCGCTTGATTGATGCGTGGTGGACGGACAAGTACTGGTAGCAGTATGCATAATGATTAGTTTCCTTTTGGGATTGGTGGAAACACCAAAGGTCGCCCCTGGTAATAGCAGGAACTTGGTCTTGTAGTGGGATTTTTTTTTCTTGGAATCTCCTTCCGGTTCCAGGATGTACTAGTACTGCTCTCCACGCGCTTCTGGAAAAGGGCTGGCTGAAAGCGACCCGCATTGCTGCAATCACTCGTTCACTCACCTGAATAGTGGATACTGTCAGAAATGGATAACCCCAAACCCTCTTGAAAGAGGAACAAAATGGTACTGGCTTTCTTGAAATTATTCTCAGACTTGGACTGCTATGGGCCTGCTATTTATGTGAACAGATTTGTTAGCTCGCACATCAAATAGGTCTAGCATTCATGCTAACCGCCTTACTAAATTTGTGTGATGAGTACGGACGGATTGTACGCCCGGTACCTATTGACGGATTGGTTGCATGTAGCCATGCTGTGGCTGTGTGTGAGGAATGCCTTATTTCTGAAACTTTCCATTTATGCCTAACTCTGTTTTGCGTTTTTGTTGCATGTACTGAAGTGGCGACAGGTGACGGGACGGCGATATGAAGTGGTTATGTTGTAACTGCCATGTTGATGACGAGGAAGATGGCCACGACATGGAACAGGCCAAAACTCAGAGCAATAAGATAGACCGTACGTTGCTTGCTTTCAATGCTTGTCTTGTGAATTCTGGTATGATTGGGCCAGTTGAAGGTTACATAGGAACCGACCTATTGTTCTCTCTTGGCGCTTCATGGGAATTTGGAAACTTCAGTATTATTCAGTCTGAAGAATAGCTGGAAGCAGTTTTCTGGCCATTCACAGAAAGTTTTCATATTCTTTAATATGAATCAGATTATTGCTGGATATACACATACAGATGAGGTAGATCAAGAATTTTAGATATGACTTTGGGGACTAGTGGCCAGTAACTTGATATAGAAGTCAACCATCATAGTGTTTCTCATACCAAATTAACGCAGAGAAAATTCAATGGTACCATAGTGTTTCTTAGAATAATTTTAAGACTGGCAAATACAAGGTTACGTCTTAGTTTCCTATATCAAATGTGTAGATAGCAGATACAAAGATGCCATCATATTGTTCTCTATATAAAATGCTTGAACATGAGTCATCAGATGCAAAAATCTCATTATAGTGTTTCTCATATCACATATACACACCTGTCTATGCAGAAAAAACTGTGTCGGAACCCTATTTCTACTTGTTACCTTTGGGTTGCACGGTTTGCCCCTGTTCTTTTTGGGGGACCTAATTCATTGTGTTGGAAGGTAGACACTAGACAAAGAAGTATTGGAACACCATACCTAGTTTTTACTATGTCATATATCTGCTTAGCATTGACCAATCTCCTTTTCTTTTTAAGGGACCCAAGTTGTACAATGCTCATAATACATGTCTTTTATTTTTATTCTTCCTTGTGTTGTCCGCCAAGGTGTTATTTGTCTTATTGCATGTGCGCTGCCTGTGTCTCTTTGCACAGAAGTTTCCAAGGTTTTTTGCTAGAATTTGTTTGAATGACTAATTTGAGACCTACTCCCTCCATTCCAAATTATAATATGTTTTGGCTTTCTAGATACATATCTTTTGCTATGCACTTAGATATACACTATGTCTAGATACATAGTAAAAGCAATGTATCTTGAAAAGCCAAAACGTCTTATGATTTGGAACAGAGGGAGTATGTATTAACTACTAAATGTCTTTTAGCTACATCATTTATATCTCGAGTCTTTGCTGATTTAACTTTTATCTTTTCAGCCAAGCAGAAGTCTTCAAAACCTCCTGTTAGTCAACCTGAGCCAGAGTTCTCCCCTCCTACAATTGATGTCCCTGAATTGTCGTTGGATGATTTGAAACAAAAGACTGATGATTTTGGATCAAGCGCTCTGATTGGTGAAGGTTCTTATGGACGAGTGTATCATGCTACTTTGGATGATGGGAGGCAAGCGGCAGTTAAAAAGCTTGATGCATCTGAAAATGAGCCTAATGATGAGTTCCTGAAACAGGTGAGCACTGACAGCACTTTAAGCTTCTTGACTTTGTGTTCATATTCCTCATACGTAGTTGATAATGTCAGAAGGGGAAGCATGAGAAAATACATATGTTCTCTGTGTTGCAGGTCTCACTGGCATCAAAGCTAAAACATGAAAATCTTGTTGAGATGTTGGGTTACTGTGTGGATGGGAATTATCGTATACTTGCATATGAATTTGCAACCATGGGTTCGCTTCATGATGTTTTACATGGTAAGACATTAAGCACCCAGTACCCTTTTCATGTCACATGTGCACACATAGGATGTCATATCATCTGTGATGAATCTACATCATATTCCTTTATACAACAGGAAGAAAAGGCGTTCAAGGCGCGCAGCCTGGACCTGTACTTGACTGGATGCAAAGGGTCAAAATTGCTATTGAGGCTGCAAAAGGTATAGAATATCTGCATGAAAAGGTTCAGCCTTCAATCATCCATCGGGACATCAGATCAAGCAATGTACTGCTGTTTGAGGATTTCAAGGCAAAAATTGCAGACTTCAATCTTTTGAACCAAGCACCAGATATGGCAGCTCGGCTCCATTCAACTCGTGTATTGGGAACTTTTGGATATCACGCACCTGAGTAATTGTCTAATCCTTATTCATAATAATTATCTTCTTTGTGGCACATTCATCTTCATCAATGTTACTCTGACTACAGCTTTCTCAGTGCAACTGTAGGTTTCCTAGTTCATACCTTGAACTTAGTGTAGCTTTCATGCCAGTTTAGTTAAGCCCTGACTGCCACCTTAATGACTTTATATTCTTTATAATTATTTAACTGGTAGTTTGTGCAATTGTGCTCATGTTATTAGCTACTATATTTTAGCATGCTTATCTTGTTGATTGCTATGTCTTTTTTTTTTGTTGTGAAATATGTAACTGGTAGTTTTGTTACTTAAGTTATCATGGTTCAAGCTTTCATAAAAAAGGTTATTATTGACATCATTCTTCAAAGATGTGGCAGTTTGGAAGCACACATGCATGCCAACAACTGAAGGCACATTTTCTTTTTGAAGAAAATGAAAACCATATTGCAAACCCATGTACAGGCAGCCTCTGTCGAAAGACAAATGGCTGCCCTAACTAATACTCTTGATCCTTATGTTGAACAGAAAATTATTTATCTGTACCACGGTTGCAAGGAATATGGAACACACCGATGCCATAGAATTTTTCCACCTAAATGTAGAATTGAACCCATACCATGTACTGTGAATCAAGTCAAGGTCAATTTACCTGGTAACTATGATGCTAGTCAACCTTTGGGTCACTTTTCTTCCTGCAGTCGTTTATGCACATAAGTACATATAAAAACCTATGGCCATCTTTTGTTTTCCCTAGCCGTCATCTATCTGCATAGTATTACATATCAAAGATGTTGAATTCTACTTTCTTATGAGGATACATACAAGTACAAGTACTTCTAACACATGCACTAGCAAGTATGCTGATTTATAACATTACTGTTTTTGAAATCATTAGTTCCATTAACAAAGCCAGACCAATGTACTTGCAAGGCACGAACCCCTGCATGACAACAGTACATGGGTTGGTGAGGCACTGAATCTGTATGGAATCAGTTGGCCAGCGTTTTACTTGTGCCATTTGGTTAATAGAATAGAATGAAATGCATGGCTATTGAGAAAAGCTGGACCTTGGCTATGTAGATGATGAAGAATATTATGACGAGTTTGCACAATTATACTCTAAATCACTTGTAACTACATATCTTGAAAAGATCACTTACTGCTGCAATATATTAATGAAAACAATGGCTATATACATATATGTTATATTCATATAAGCTCGTGTTTTGGTGGTGATTTCCCATTGTATATTAACTTAACCGCTTGTAAAGTGGACATGCCATCATATAGTGACATAGCTACCACATTACCTGATTTTCATTTGTGTACAATAGTTGTTTCTGTGGAGGCACCATTGGGATTCTTTTTCACACAAGGTTACCCAGTGCGGCACTGATAATATATTACAGTCAGCAGTCACAGTAGGTTTTCTTGAACTGATAGCAAATATTAAATACCATCAGTATTGAACCTGACCTTCTGATAATCTTTGGGTCTTTAGTCCCTTTTATTTTCAATATTTCAAAAGATTGCTACCTGTGTTGACTAAAAGAAAACTCTAGTACATGTGCTTGATTATTTCATTTTTAAGAATGTTGAACAACAAAACTAATATGTCAAGATAGTGTATTTTAACATCCTAGAAGGCCACCTGAAAACGATAATTTGCCATGTGCTACTGGCTATCGTATTCCATGTATTACCAAATTCCACTATATATGGATTTAGTACACATTTTGGAGCCCACAGAACTTTTTTGGATGTAAACTGACAGGACCTGCTGTGAATATTAAAAAATATAGGGGAAGCAACCTAAGCCAAATGGAAAACCAAGGGAAGAAAGAAAACTAAGAAAGAAAACTAACTGTAAAGGAGAGCAGCAATCAGGAAAGAAACACCACACTGGAAAAAGCCTTTTGCAGAACTTCACATTGCAAAAAAAATTTTCCTCGAAAAATGCAGGAGAGCTGCGCATCATTCTATTAAGAAGTGAAAAGCACCCATACAACACCACCCCCCCCCCCCCCCCACCACCCCAACACCCCGCCCCCCCAAAAAAAAAAAAACAACCCCCCACCCCCAACATAAAAACCTTCCAAAA
>Ga0182004_10004050_pt1 | contig 11762 bp, 11 predicted proteins | sample Sormic07211540_1_FD_120479 | JGI IMG/M metagenome (GOLD analysis project Ga0182004, IMG submission 120479) | Endophyte microbial communities from Sorghum bicolor roots, Mead, Nebraska, USA - 072115-40_1 MetaG | ecosystem: Host-associated > Plants > Roots > Unclassified | place: USA: Nebraska...
AGAGCTTGATCATGGCGAAGTACAACCGGAGGAAGAACTGACAGGCCGGCCTCTCCTCCAATCCTCCCTCGCTCTCCATCTCGCTACTATCTAGATCTACTCTAGTTTAGAGAAGAGAGGAGATCTCTTATCTCCAAACCCTAGCTTTTGCTCTGTCTATGAATAATGAATAGGTATGAAGGTGGTGCCTCCTCCAGGGGGCAGGGGGTCTGCTTATATAGTCCCCTCAAGTGAATCTGGGCCGTCAGATCAAACTGACATTAATCGCACGGTTTTCCTTAATCCTTTAGGTCGGTGGAGCGTAATCCACGAGACGGGACCTGATTGGTCTCGATAGCAGGGCGGGCGCCCTGCCCCCGAGCCCGCTCGGCTTCCCGTTCATTCCCGTGGCTTCTGGAGTCTTCTAGATGATAGAAAATTGCGCGGCACGTTAATATCTCTCTGTAAACCCGATATGTGGGCCTTTCCTCCATATTTCCTGATAAACCCCTGTAGAAATAGACAAACACCAAAACTTGTGGAATTCTGTCAGATAAAACCCTAAGTCTGGGTGTTGGTGGCATTTGGATCCTCTTCTTTGTTTATTTGATAATTAAATTTGGTACTTAAGGACCGTCAACAGCTCCTCCAAGCTTACCTCTTGCTCGTCCCTGAGCAAGGATTGACTCAAGAGTTTCTACAGTGGTTTCATGCCTTAAAGGTACACATGCATTCAAATAAGATCTCATCTATGGATTAGGGTAAACTTTTAAGATTTAAACTTACTCATTTTACCTTCCACCATGGGCTTGGAACCGTTACTTGTGTCTTGAGCAGTTAAAAGATAGAACGGTCAAGTCAAGCGCCATGTCTCTTGTTCTTGATCGGCTGTAGCTCTGGAGTTTTTGTAGATTTTCAAAATAAAACTCAGAGATTCCTACATGACTCTCTCTAGTTCTCTTTTGTGGTATTTTTGGATCATTACCAAGGCAGTGATGGTATATGCCTTCTCTCAAAGCATGTGGTATTTTTGGTATGAGGCATAGTGACATTGCCTTGTCTCTCAGCCTACTCTAATAAGGTTTTGATATCTGGAGCTCATAGGTGGGAGACAGCTAATACATACTTACAAGACATTTATTGCATAGTCAAACCATGGATCCATAGAAACAAGTCAATAAGTCAAATCAAGATATGCATGTGTGGCGAATGAATGGTGTATGGTGATGATTGTGAAAACAATGGTGAAAGTCTAATTCTACTTTTGCTCTTTTGAGGGGATACATACCTTTCTTGTACTTTGAAGCTTTTGAGGAGAATGAGATGCTCTATATTTTCTTTTCTTTTTCTCTCAGGTGGGTATCTTGTACCCCTAATTCTACTGTCGGACACTTGTCCATTTTTACCTCTCGTCTCACTTTTTCTTTTCTTTGAGGTTCCGGGCACTTGCCCCTTTTTATTTCCTCATTTTTAATTTTTTTCTAGAGCACTCACCCTCCTGGAATAATGTAGCAATTGGTAGTAACCAAAATATCTTGAGCATTTATTTCACGGGGAATAACAGGGATAGGATAATGTTTTTGGCTATTCTCTCCTGGATAGGAGTAGAATAATTTTGGGTGAATCTGGAGATGGAAATGAGTGGATGTATGTGGATGTGTACTTCTGGAGTAGAAGCTGCATGTATGAGTGAACGTGCAAGTGAATCTTGATGTTAACCGCATGACAAGCTCCTAAGGGTCCACACAGCTTGACCACACTCAATGCTCATAAGTAGTAAATGTATGGTTCATAGTCTAATAAGCATGTATATGTGGCTGTGGTAGGATTTTAAACTATCATCATACAGGAACTCATTATGCAACATTTTAAAGATTTTCAAAGAGAAAATTCTCCAGAATTTTAGTATCTCTAGGAACAGATAAACAGCAGCTCAACCTTCCCATATCATATCCGTTAACGACTTAGACTTTAGATCAAGTACTCTTTCCACAAGTTCAGGTTTAGAGCAAATCTTAATTCGTAATAGTCACGCCTAAACTTGAGAGAGAATTCAATTTTGAGAACTAGTCATGGTAGAGCAACTATTCATTATTTCCATGTGCAGCAGGCGTAATATCCCATAGCGACCCCCTCGAGTTGTTTATGGTCAGCGCTCTTGCATCACAAGGCCGCCCGTGCCCCCTGACCCTCGAGCAGGCATGCTCCTTCTCAAGGAAGGATCAAGCGATCGAAGTCAGTGCTTCAACCACTCCAGACATGACTACTGCCACGACGTACAAGCGTGCTCGCGCCTAAGCCAATACCAAATGATGTACAAGTGTTGAATTCAGGGAACACACACGCCATCATCACCAAAGTACCCCGTAACAAGATGGCTCGAGGCCACGCCGGTACGGAGGCCTCAAGTAGGTCAGCACCATACCTCTATCGAGCCCTACTCTAACCCCTACACCCTATAACCTGGGTCTCCCCTTGGAACTATAAAAGGAGATGTTGAGGATGATATCAGGGAGGACATCTAGAATACATGATCCACACACCACCACAACCGGCTAGGACTTAGAACCTTCAGCAACATTCACTTGTATTCACCCCTATACAAGCACTAAGGTGCAAGATAATACACACTCTCCCCCCCGCTGGACATAGGGTCTTCTTCTGCCTGAACCAGGATAAATCTTTGTGTCACTCTTGCATCACCATCCGGAAAGGGAGCACGCATACAAATTTACTTGTTGGTATCACCCCTCGGGGTCAAAACACCGACAAAAACGTTTCCCGATTTTTAACTTCAGGATGTTACAGTTAATTGGAGATGTGCCTTGGTAAGTTGATTTGTTATGGAAACAATGCATGATGTTTTTACTGAAAAATGTATGATGTTTGGTGTCGTGAGATCTTATATGCATAGATTATTATAACTGATGTTTGATTCATTCCAGCTTACATAGGTAAAGTTCCTTTTTGACATTTTCATTTGTTTCAACAAGTGATGTTTGTTTCTGATATATTTTCTATAGGATATGGAGAAATTCCAGCAACCTAAGGTATTCACTCATGCTCCATACACCAAGAAGACCTAGTAGCCAACACCTCTTGAACTATTAGTTTGGTGACTAAGGTCACTTGTGAGATAGGGATGTGAGATTTCATTTGTTTATTTTATCTGAGATGACTTTGTGACTGAGGTCACTTGATGAACTATAGTTTGGTGTTCATGATGAATGTAATAAATATTTTGATGAATGACTTGGGAACCTATTGATTTGCCCATAAATGCAATATGTTGTTGGACCTGCATATGTTAATGTGGATTGTTTGATGTGTGGGTGGGGTACGTGATGGTATGCATCAAGCCAAATCAATGAGTCATCCTACGTGACAAGGCCTAAGAACCTATGACATAAAAGTAAAAGTCATAAATGCTTGTGACATCTAAAACCAATGTCATAATATGATGACATGAACACTTAAACGTCACAAGTTGTTATTAAAGACGCGCATCTTTTGACATTTCAGTTTTCGTCAACTTTATGTCATAAATGGTGATCTGTGACATATTTCGCATGAATTATGACATATATCAAATGTCAAATGATGGCACATTTTTTGTAGTGCTACCTGGTACTACACCTATAGCTAAAAGCCCTTACAGAATGGGGATGAATGAGTTAGAAGAACTTAAGAGACAAAAAAGAGAGTTACTAGGAGTTGGATCATTAGAATATGCAAAGTACAATGGAATCGGTATTCGGAAGTAGAAGCAACTTGGGAAAGAGAGGATGATTCGAGAGAGTCATATCCACAGTTGTTGTTTATGCACCGCTCAATCTCGAGGACGAGATTCTTTTAAGGAGGGTAGAATTTGTAACACCGAAAATTTGATTTCAAATTAATAGGGTTTAATTTGATTTATATAAGTATATTTTGTGAGCATTTAATTTTGTGAATACATAATTTTTGTTGAAAGTAAAATTCATCATAGGTTTAATAACCTTGACTGTGCATTCATGCTGGAGCATAATAATTTTTGTGCTGATTTTATTATATTTATTTTGCTCAAAAGCTCAATTGGGAAAAGGTTTTGAAAAAGAAAATAAAAAGGAAAAAGAGAAAGCCACTCCCTGGATCCAGCCTAGCACCCCCCTTGCTCGGCCCACTCCCTCTCCCGGCACGCGCTGCCCCCCTCCTCCCCTTTCCCTCTCTGGCCGACAGCTAGGACCGCCCCCTTCTCTCGCTGAACACCGGGCCCCGTGTGTCAGCCTCGTCTCCCTGCTTTCCTACTTCCCCAGTTCGGCGCCGAGTCGGACTCTCTCTCCAGGAAGGCAACGGATCACGACTTTCACGAGTTTTGGCACGGATCAAAGCCCCGGTGCCCTATAAAGCTTTCGAATCATCCCCGTAGACTCCCTTTGCATCTAAACCACGAAAACCAAGCCCTAGCCACCCTAGCCGCGCTCAGTTGAATCTCGTCGAGTGGGAACAAACCGCCGCACGCCGCGAGCCTTGCTCGCCGCTCCTTGGTTCTAGCAAAGTACCCTAGCGAGTCCGCGCTGCGCTCCTCTATCCCGTGGTTTTTCTCCTTCGATGTTTGGTCCACGGAGGTGAGGGAACCGAGAGCTCTGGCGAGTCTCCCATGGCGCCGCCGCGCGGGACGACTAGCAACCGGCCAGTCGCAGCCCGCCACCCCCTGGACACGCTGGAGCCGTCCGTTTGAAGATCTACGGCCCAGGATAGAGGATAACGTTTTACATGCGGTTTTGCTAAAGAGTCCTCGCAGAATCTGGAAATACAACCCGCGGTCCATGGCATATTGGCGGTCTTACGCTTTTCGGTTTGGAAGGCGTATTCTTGTCGGCTGAGTTCAAAATACGATTTTAGATATTTACAGAATTGCCACTAAATTTGTTTTGCTTATAAAATATTCGTTTTAACTCTGTTTTTGTCCATTCAAATTTTGTTAGATTCGTATTTACGAGCTCTACATGTTAGATGTATTATTTCTCTATTTTGAAACTTTTTAATTTCACAGTAGCATTTAATTTAATTATTTATTTAGCTATAGCAAATCTTAGAAAATTCATAACTTCTCTGTTTTAATTTTGATTTTCGTGATCTTTACGTTTGTGTGATCGTAGCGATGCGTAGAATATTTTTATAAACTTTTATCTTTGTTTTACCACTGTTGATGTATTGTTCTAATTATAGTTTGTTTGCCTTGTGTATGATTGTCCATTGGAATGCGTGTTGTTGATTGATGATCGAGTTTAGTCAGTGAGCTTTACGTTGGTGATCAGGTCCAAGCTTTTGATTGCCAGTAGCAGGCTCAGGAGAGCTTTGATCAAGGTAAGTATAACTTGGGACTATCCTTGTTATCTATACACAATTAATACAATATTTATTATATGCATGTGTCCACCTTGATGACTTTAGCAAAATCATAGATGATTGTTATCCTAAATTACTTGTTACCTATTTGGATATGAATTTGGGTAGTTCTTGCTAGTGCTTGATTATAATCCATGATCTTGTAACATGAATATTTGGATATACAATAAATAATAAAATAAGCTTTCTACCAACTTGAATATAAAGGGTGAAAAGAACTCTAGCTTTTGCTGGATTGATCTTGACCCTCCATAAGGACTTATCCCTTGGCAAAAGCTAGGACAATTCATACAACCATGAGGGCTATATGGCTCTGGTTTTAGCTCTGTATGAAGATCTTTTTCTAGCTTGTTAGTGGTTACCTTAAACGGCTTAAGAATGGCTAGACACGTTGAGTATAGTGCGGCCTCTGTCTATGTGTATAGGCTGCATGTTATGTGCCATGGAAGGGGGGCTCTATATATGTCTGCCGAGTGAATCTCATGGCCCTAACTTGTTAGACGAAACCTTTGAGTGGCTTCATAGTGAAACCTGCTGGCTTTCCTTGGAAGTGAGCTTAGAGATCGACAAGCCTCGGGCAAAACGGTAAATCACGACTCATGGGTAAGGATGTACAACAGCTGTAGAGTGTTAAATCTTGTATACTAGCCGTGCCCACGGAAACGAGCGACCCGGAAAACTGACATAATAGATGGACACTGCTAAACATGACTAATGATGATAAATGATGGTTTATTATGTTGTTCATATGTGTTATTCTTAATTCTTGTATACATTGATCATGTGGTTATGGGATTTACTTATGGTACCTTGATATTTGCTATCCAATGATTAAAAATGCTATCTACATATAAATCTAAACACAGTCAAACCAGTGTCAGCTAATTGAGCCTCATGAACCCCTGTTTATACTTGTTGAGTATGATATGTGCTCACTCTTGCTATTTAACTACACCTCAGGATATGTTAATGAAGATGACTGGAATGAGGACTACCGTTATGAGTACTAGGCTTGGAGTCATCCAGTCAACAGTGTCCCTGTGTGGTGCTTCCGTCGAGAGCATTACTTATTCTTAATATCATTATTGTACAAGACTATGTGATTTATTATTATTCCGCTATGTAGTAAACACAGCAATGGTACATTTGAGATTTGTCTACTTATGTGTGCGACTGTTCCTGGGGCACATATGAGTCTTTTATGCATCCTATTTTGTTCTTAAAATATGGGTGTGATAAGGAAAAATATCTCAAGTCACAGAAAGAGCTGATCAAGGCTACAGAGGAGAAGCAGAAGAAAGTGGCTGCCCTAACCGAGGCTTGGAAGACCTTGGCCGGTATGAACGGGTAGATCTACCGCGCAGAGGAAGATGCGCTGGTCGCCTAGGAAGTCGTGGAGAAAGCTTGAGAAGAAACCGCACAAGCCAAGAAGGATACAAAGTTATTTGGGAGATCAATCCTGTTCATACATTACCCTGCATATGATAAAAATACACAAAAAGACAAGGGTAAAGCTACATGAGTGAGATGGGTGGATGGTGCTCAATCCATGAGTTGATGCAGTGATGCTCATTATCCTTTGACGCTTTCACCTTCCCAGGCAACAGCCAAAAATCGATACTCTGGAATACTCTTAGGTGAAACCTATATCGCTATCCATGCGCTTGCGGATTTTTCTGTTTGCGTTTAAAATACCTAACAAGCTTTCTGGCGTCGTTGACGAGGAACTGTAGCTGTGCTAGTTTAGAACCAAGTTCGTCTGTGTATCCTTTTTCTTTTACAAGCATTCTCACCTCACCACAAACATCAACGACCATCAACCAAATGGAATTCACTCCTATTTATAAATTCTTTGCTCCAAAGAGTGACTTGTTGGAGCCTCCACCATAATCACACCATGTTTTTACAGATGGCTATGAGCTTCGTCCTGCTCTTATAGCCATGGTTCAGGAGCAATCCTTTTCTAGGGTAGTAGACAAAGATCTATACACCCACCTTAGGGAATTTGAGCAATTGTGTTCTTGTCAGACTATTGCTTTGATGACACAAGAGAACATTAAATGGAAATTATTTCCGTTATCCATTTTGGGAAGAGCGAAACAATGGTATGCTCATTCTGTAGGAGGCATTAATGGAAATTGGGAGGAACTTTGAGAAACGTTTTGTCTTGCTTTCTTCCCTCTTTATAAAATTGCTGACCTTAGAATTGAAGTTCTTCAATTTCAACAAAAAGGGAAGGAGACACTTGGAGCAGCTTGGGCTAGTTTCTCAAGCCTTACCAATTCTGGTCCAAACCTTGTCTTGCCTGACCATGTCATACACTATCACTTTTATCGTGGTCTTAACAAGGAACCTACTCTACAACTTGACATTGCTTTAGGAGGTTCATTCTCGCATAAAGTCATTAGTGAAGGAAAGCTATTATTGAGAAAATTCTTGAAAACACCCCTTACACAGTCATATTTGATGAGTTTCCTGAAGAAGAAAAAGAAGTCAAGCCAAGCCCTGACCAACAATAGGAGATACATGCAACTGAATCCAAAATCAAATCAAATCCTTGTAATGATTTAGTTGCTAAAGAATCCCCCACTATGGGAATACAACCCACACTAGAAGATGTCAGCCCTATCCTTCCATATTCCTCCCTGAAATTGAGGATGGTCTTTTTGAAGATTTTGGGAAGGCCTCAAATTTTATGCCTCAAGTGAAGCATCTCGTGCACCTTACACCATTGGAGGATGGCGATGGTCCACCTAATGATCCCTTCTTAATGGAACACATCAAAGGACTCTCAGCCATAATGAGCCATGAGTGGTCGGTAGAAATAGAGTTATCCACTTAGGTAACCATATCAAACTGAGCTTTTACACGCTAGGATTATTTATCCCATTCTACATAGTGAGTGGGTTAGCCTTGTCCATGTTGTGCCAAAGAAAGGAGGAATGCCAGTTGTTGATAATGAGATAAATTGACTCATTCCTCAATGCATTGTCACTAGGTGGCAGATGTGCATGGATTAACAAAAGCTTGACAAAGCTATAAAGAAAGATCACTTCCTGTTACCTTTCATTGATGAGATGTTGGAACAACTTGCAAAACACTCTTTCTTTTGTTTCCTTGATGGGTATTCTAGATATCACAAAATCCCAATCCACCTAATGACCAAAGTAAGACTACTTTCACATGCCCATATGGAACTTATGCATATCAATGAATGTCGTTCGGATTGTGTAATGCTGCAGCTTCTTTCCAACGGTGCATGATGTCTATTTTCTCTGACATGATCGAGAAGAGGTGTTCAGGGATGACTTTATCGTCTATGGCACAACCTTTGATGATTGTCTGGAGAATCTAGGCAAAGTCTAACAAAGATGTGAAGAAAAGTACTTAGTCCTAAACTGGGAAAAATGCCATTTTATTGTTCAGGATAGAATAGTGCTAGGACACAAGGTGTCCGAACGTGGGATAGAAGTGGATAGAGCCAAGATAGAATTATTGAACAACTTCCACCTCCCACAAATATGAAAGGAATCCAAAGCATTCTAGGCCTTGCGGGGTTCTATAGGCGCTTTATCAAAAACTTTTCTGAAATCACTAGACCCCTCACTAGACTATTGGCTAAGGATGCTCCTTTCATCTTTGACAATGAGTTCTATAAATCTTTCCAAACCCTCAAACAAACACTCATTTCAGCTCCAATCATCCAACAACCACCTGATTGGATGTTGCCCTTCGAGATCATGTTTGATGCTAGCGACTTTGCTATTGGTGTCATTCTTTACCAAACAAAGGATAAAAAGCACTATGCTATATCCTATGCTAGAAAAACCTTGACTGGACCACAGCTCAATTATGTGACCACTAAAAAAGAGCTGTTGGCAGTTGTTTTTGCAGTAGACAAGTTTAGATTTTACTTAGTTGGGTCAAAGATAATCATTTATTCATACCACGCTGCTCTTAAATAAATGATCACTAAGAAAGATGCTAAACCTCAGTTCATCTGCTGGATTCTTTTACTCCAAGAATTTGACATAGAAATAAAAAATAAGAAAGGAGTAGAGAATTCAGTAGCCGATCATTTGTCTTGGCACTAGTACAAGGAAACGCTTGAGTTACCAATTAATGACTATCTAAGAGATGACACACTCCTCATGGTAACACACTCCAACCCATGGTACACGGATATTGTGAATTATATGGTTGCAGGATATGTCCCACTAGGAGGAGATAAGAGAAAACTCAAATACGATGCTCGATGCCACTTATGGGATGGCCCATATCTCTATCAAGTTTGTTTTGATGGATTATTAGGGAGATGCGTCCCAATGGTGGAAGAGGTGAAAACATAGAGAGATGTCATGCATCACCCTTTGGAGGACATTATGTAGCATTCCGTACGCATGCAAATATCTGGCAAATTAGATTCTTCTGACCTATGATGTATTAAGATACAAAGGAATTTGTTAGAAGATGTGCCAGATGTCAGAAACATGGAAAGATTAATGATCGAGATGCAATGCCACTCCAAAACAACCTTTAAGTACAGTTGTTTGATGTTTGGAGAATCGACTACATTGGACCATTCCAAAGATCTGGAGATGCTGAATTCATCTTGGTGGCAGTTGACTATGTGTCCAAGTGGGTAGAAGCACTAGCACGTCGAGCTGCCGACTCCATGCACCCTAAGAAGATGTTCCATAAACTGATATTCCCAAGATCTGGCACGCCATGAATGGTCATAAGTGATTGATTATCACATTTCATTGATAAGTGCTTCAAACAATTCTTGATGAGCATAATTTTGCAACTCCATACCATCCTCCAACCAGCAGTCAAGCAGAAACATCAAATAAGCAAATCAAAAACATTATGTAGAAGACTGTGGGCATATCATACTATATATAAAACACCCATAGGAATGTCACCTTATCAGCTCGTATGTGGAAAAACATGCCAGTTGCCTGTTGAATTAGAATTCAGAGCTCACTCGGCAATCAAGAAATGGAACATGGATCTCCATATAGCCGGAAAGTATCATCAGATGCAAATATCAGAGCTGGAAGAATGGAGAGAAAAGGCTTATCATAGCTCCAAGATCTACAAAAAGAGAACCAAAAGATGACATGACAAGAGAATAAAACACAAGGAGTTCAAGCCTCGAGATAAAGTTCTATTATTCAACTCAAGAGTAAAGCTCTTCAGTCTTGGAAAGCATAGAAGAAAATGGCAACGACCATTCAAAGTGATTCATACTACATCTCTTGGTGCCATCACAATCTAGTATGATAGAGGTAACACATTTAAGGTAAATGGTTAACGTTTGAAAGTTTTTATTGAACCTAAAAATATAGAAGAAATAGATGTGATTGAGCTTTTGCAAATTAAAGATCCAATCTAAAATTTCAAAAGGCTCTAGACAACAAACATTATTTCGACTAACGCTTAATCAGTTCCACAAGCTTTGTTGTCTATTTGAATTCCATAGGTATTAATGGATCAGATTAGAGCTAATAGGTAGAAGGATGTCCTGTCCCCTATCGATGTGTTGTCCTCATTAGTCAAGTGTTGTGTGTAACAGCAAGTACCCACTACACTCCAAGAGAATCAGTACGACTTCACTGCCTATCAGCAACTTCAGCAGACCATGTCAACATCCAGCTTGGGGGAGAGCAATGCCCATATATCGAGCTAAGTATCCCTTGCTTATCTATTTATTTTTAGTGCATCATGAAAAGATAAAACTAAGAAGATGAATAACCTTAGAAACCCAATAAAAACTTCTTCATTTATCTTTCATGATTAATCTTGCTTGCTAAGGAGAGCTCTTAATGAATCTATTAAAATGAACCTCTAGAATAAACTCTTATATGGACATGATGAATAGTTGCTCTACCATAATTCCTTGCAAGTACCTAGTTTCCCACCTTGTACTCTCCTGAGTTTTAGACACAACTATTTAGACATAAGATTTTGCTATGAGCCTAAAACTTGTGCGTAGCAAATGCTTGAAAAATCTATGTCTAGGCAGTTGATGGATATGATATGGGAAGGTTTTGAGCTGTTGTAAAACATGCTCCTAGAGATGCTAGAGTTCTAGATAATTTAATTTTGAAAAATCTTAAATTGCTACATGATGAGTTCCTTTATGACGAGATCTTAAAATTCCTACCACAACCAAATACTCATGTGTACTATATTAGGAAAACCTCCACTTTTTTCAACCTATAAGAATTGAGGGTAGTTAAGCGGTGTAGACCTTAAGGAACTAGTCATTGTTGACACTAGCTAACACCACTTAGATACTAGGTTGTCATCCCTAGCATGGCGCCAGAGTGTACAAAGGTATTTATAAATGTAAAGGCTCTCTAGAAAATAATCTATTCTATCCGCAA
>Ga0182004_10004051_pt1 | contig 11761 bp, 14 predicted proteins | sample Sormic07211540_1_FD_120479 | JGI IMG/M metagenome (GOLD analysis project Ga0182004, IMG submission 120479) | Endophyte microbial communities from Sorghum bicolor roots, Mead, Nebraska, USA - 072115-40_1 MetaG | ecosystem: Host-associated > Plants > Roots > Unclassified | place: USA: Nebraska...
GAATCACGCTGAATTTTTATTAAAAATGGCTATTAAACTTGATGTTACATGTTGCTCTAATATGTTCGGTTCTTTCGGTAAATACCGGAACCGAACCGAAAGAACCGATACCGAATTAGCTCGCTACTGATTTTTTTAAGGAACCGATCGGTACCAGTTTTCTCAGGAACCGAATTTGTATGAGTACCGAGAAAGTTTGGTATTACCGAACGCCCAGGGTGACCCGTGAGAACGTTGAGACTCCCCAGCTTCACCATGGACCTCGCGATCTGCCTCTAGAAGTTCCTCGCCCGCGTCACGAACATGGTCACAATCCTACGGGCGATGATAGAGGACGCGAGCTGCTGTCGATCTGAAGCATGGCCCTCCCAGCGAGCATGCTCAGGTAAAACGCGTCGTCACCGTGTGCGGCGAGCACCGGCACCGGCGCCGAAGCACGACCAGCATGCTGACAGAGCCTCGACGAACGATGCAGAGGGGCTAGGTAGGTTCACCTCGGCAGCGCTGGACACTGTGCCATCCCTCCTCCTCGTGGGCAGCTCGTACCGCACCTTCCCAGCCATTGCCACCGTGTCCTTGGCGTCTATGAGGGGGACGCCACTCCCCCAGCCAGACACTATCAGTGAGCTGATGAGGATGACGCGGTTGTGACTGCAAGCGAGGAGACATCGTCTGTGGTGGCGAGGACACACGAGGTGTCCGTGGCGACAAGGCCAGGCTGTTGGACCGGGGCCGGAGCAAGCGCTAGAGGGGCATGACCCGTAGGAGCATGACGTGCGTGCGTGGGGAGGGATTGGGAGGGAGAAGGGCATTTTAGACATTTTTTTTCTGATTAGACCCACATGTCAGGGCTCACAAATGGCACAAATCTAACAGAAGACAGACGGAATGGCGTGTTGGGCAAAAGAGTTTAGCGTCATGGCACCAGGGTCCATCCGAACTTTTTAGTGGCACGTAGGAATCAACCATCTTTCATAATGGCATAGAGGGAAAAGTGGACTTTAAATTCAAAAGCACTCCCCAACTTTGCAAACTGGAATGTGACAACAACTTTGACCTGCATCTTGTTCTCTCTTTCCTGTTGCACCCACCAGAAATGACAAATCATTTTACAAATCTCATCATCACACATGGTTTTGTAATATCAAAGCATGGCATGGCATAGCTTGGAATTGCCTAAGCAACTGTTTTGATCAAGGTCTCCTTCCATCCCTGTATTCGCTTTTATACCCAGTCTTTCAAATATTGAGCAGGCACACACCCTAGAGTTTTTCGAAGATCTTGGCCGGCAGGAACTTGCTGATCAAGGTCCACGGCATGGGCTGCTGCCTGGATGGTCCCTTTGTCGGCGCTTGGGCCTCGGTAGAAGACACCTCTGGCACGATAATCATGGTGAGCAACAGAGCGGGCGATTTCGTGGCCATCCTATCTGTTTTCGCAAGAGTACCTGAGAGTAGCTTATGTTGAGTTGGCTGGGTTGTTGCGATGGAACCTATCTACCTTAATTTTATATGGGTGCTTGTATTTATTCAAGTACTTAACGGCTCGAGATTTCTTGGTTCATAATTTTATATGTTGCAGGCTCTGAACCGAGCTAGCTAGAGTCCTCGTAAATTTGCAAAACCATGGGGACCTAGGTTGCCGACACCGAGGGTCAATTCATGATCCATATTTTCAATTCATGATCTCATATCCCTATTAAGCAAGAGAGTGGGCATTCTTTGGTAGTAGTGAAATATATATTCAACATGCTTTTCAGTGTATATGTATGGTATTTGAGCAGACGTACAACGATATAACCACACACGCATGTCACGTGATGATACACAAATAGCAGGTCAACTCCAGTTAGGTACCTGGCGTCAGACAAATACATGAAGACACGAGTACACAAGATCGACACATGCATGCCCTAAATGGCAGCTTATTCTCCAATATACGTAGTATATTGTAATACTAGCAAGTAGTAGCTAGTAGTACGGGTAATTAAATACGTAGTGCAGTACTCCAGCAGCCAAGCAGATGACACATGCATGCATACCAGCGATCGAGCATGCATACACGAGCGATCGAGCATGCTACTAGACCCTGAGGTTGCCTCCGAAGCATTTGATTTTGGGCCCTGGGCCCAAATTTTCGGTGCACACACATATTGCCAACTCAGGGTACAAGAGACCGAACTGGGCAAGGATGGTATCGAGGACCCGCTGAGTGTTAGGCACGAACATCACAAGGACCTTGTCCACGAGCGCTCTGGCTGCCGTTTCAACGGCCTGAATGTCCTTGAAGCTATCAGGGCACAAATTTTGGGATGGCGCTGGTGCCAGCAGTGTCGAATGCTTCACTAAATTGTCTAGTAAATTGGCATGCGCAGAAGCCTCAAGCATGAACAGCATAGCAAGGAGCAGGAGAGCTGGGGAAGCCATGGATTTAGAGGCCATTTTGCTATTTGCTAGCTTTTGCACCGCAGATACGTATATATGTATATGTGTGCTCAACCGTGTCTGTGGCTTGCTTCAAGACGATCGAGCAGAGCAACTATTTATAGACATGCAGCAGCCACACCGCGCCCAGGCCGTGATCGTCATTCGTCAATGAGCAAGGTTGCAAGTTTCTTGCAGGTACGGTAATGGCGGCGAAGATCGATCTATCACTACCAGTACTACTTTGTATTAATGTCGTTTATTAGAAACTGTTTTTTATTTTACTAAAAAAATACATTCTAGGTTTCTGGCTACGTACGGCTCTTAGTTACAGTAGTATAAATAGTCGTTTCGGTGCTCTAAAACTGTTGAGTTTCCTGTGTGGTTTTGTCAAAGCATTCTATCTAAAGCAACAACTTACATGTACATCAGCATTTCTCATAAAAATATAGTACTTTCTCTGTTTCAAATTATATGACTTTTGGGGTATTAGATACATAGCAAATTGGATATACCTAAAAAACCAAGTGACTTATAGTTTGGAATGGAGGGAGTACTTAATATAATGTTTCTATCAAATGTAAGAAATTTCTATCAAAGCACCAACTTATAAAATTTAATATCATGCGGCATTAATATAATTTTAAAAAAATGTTAATATTATATGTGATTTATTAAGATAATATTTTTCATGATTGCTAAAATATAATAATATATTATCACCCATGTATGCATACATGCTTACTTGATCTTTATGGTGGTGCACATCATGTGTGCTCACTTTAAACTATTTTTTACATATTAAGAGCATCTCCAACGGTTTTGCAACTGAGGTTTGCATTTGACTAATTTGCCAAAAAGCTCAAATTGAGATATCCAATGGTTTTGTATTTGAGTTTTGTATTTTGGAAAAGTTGGCAATTGAGGGAGGAAACTTGGCATTTTTGCCAAACCCCAGACGACTTGGCAAAGGCCGATCGGTCTCTCCCCCTGCGCAGTTTTCGGTCTCCTATGCGTCTCCGACTCCTCTTCGCGCCATATAGGTGAAACATCCATCACGACATATCGCGACACAAAGTCCCGATCGGCCTCCGACTCCTCTTTGCTACACAAAGTCTCACCACGCGCCGCCGTCTGCCTTGCGAAGAAACCCCTCCATACGTGCCGCCGTTCCGATCGCGACACAAAGTCAGCACGCGCCGCCGTTCGCCTCGCGACAGAAACACCTCCACACGCACCGCCGTCCGCTGCCGTAGTCGGAGAATCGCGCCGCGACCATGAGTTCAAGGCCACCTCCTGTCCCTCCCACGCCGGCGTCCAACGCGAGTTCAAGGCCACCCAACATGAGTTCAACGTGAACTGAAGGAGGCAGCGGCGCAACACAACGCGCGGGAGAATGCGCGAGACTTCCCGTGCGACGGAGTGGACGACGCGAAGAGAAAAAGCGCGTGAAAAAATAACGACCAGGTCCAGCATTTGGTTTTGCCAACTCAATTTTGCCAAAACTATTGGAGACACTCAATTTTGTGACTTGGCATATTGATTTAAGATTTGGCAAACTCCTTATTTTGCAAAACAAAAATTGTAAAACCGTTGGAGATGCTCAGTGGTAGAGCTGAGTTTTTGTAAACATTTATATAGATACTTTATGGTTACTTATCTTTTTTTTAATGGTAATATGTTGGTAATTTATAAGTACTTTTGAGGTTGATATTTTTAATACTTGTAGGGGTAGGTAATTTATATTTCAATTGAATTACTTAGGTTTTTTATTTTAATAACAAGAATGGGTAACTTACATGCAAATTTATGGTGTTATTGTATATTATCTTTCATAATGGTAGAGATGGGGTATTAGATGCAAGTTTAGAGTTTACTTAATGTTTTTCAAAATGACATAGCTGGATAATTAGATGCATAATACGATGGCAAATATGGGTGCTTTTCAGAAAGTAGAGTATACCCAATATAATGCCTATTATTCTTAATGATGATTAGAGTTTATAGTATTGATGTCATGATGTTTATGGTTTTTGTAAGTGTTTCTAGATTTTTTTTTCTAGTTTCTCTCGTGAGTGTTAACATGTCAATTCCGTTGGGACCTCTAGTCGTAGTGGTATAAGATTTGTATAAATAGGCACGTGCTGCCATTTTTTTTATCTTAATCAGGAGGGGATTGCCCCCTACTGAATTTTATTGATTGAGAATAAAAAGCAGGTACAGGTACGTGCTAGCATTTAAAGATAGCTAGTACAAATTAATTAAGAAGCTAGGCGCATGTGCACTATATATGTACGCGTGCTTGAAAAATTTCTCTTTTTGATTGAAAACATGCAATGTACAGTTGTTATTCTTGAATCTCGCCCGCACCAAGTACCATAGAAAATAATACCATTTTTTTATCTCAAATAATGCCCTTTCTACGACTCCCAAAACCTGGATACCTCAGGAAAATTTAAAATTTGAACCACTGCATACTATTTTGTAAACAAGATGAGAAGATGCATAGTTATTGTTAACAATTAAAATATGATAAAAGAAGTCAAAGATGGATTGAAAAAACATGCGCAAACAAAAAGGATCAAATTTAATTTAAATTGAGGAATAAAAATGGCCCTGGCTGTGATTTCACCGTAAGGCAGGTCTACTAGGCAGGTCTAACTAGAATGTTGCCCAAAACACATAATGAATCAAGTTGGTAGAAGAGCCGTTCGTGCCCTGGCGCGCTCTTCTCAGATGGCGGAATGGGGGTGCGCACAATGTATGCATGTACATCGATCATATACCATTTATTCGGCCTATATGTGTGTAACTTGTAGACCTCCTAAGATGCTCCTTAGAGTATGTTATTTGTATGGTTAAACTTTTTCTTTTATTACAATGATACATAAATCTTTTGTGTGTTTGAGAAAAAAACCTACAGTTTTTTAAGTCTTGATGAAAACCCAATGATTCAATATGTTTGTTCTAATCGCCTTGACGAGGGCAATACACAATTTGGCCTCCTTTAATACCATTCCAAGGACTTTTTTAAGTCTTCTGTGCACCTTAGCCAAAATACAAAAGAAGGTAAATATAACCTGCAAAACATTTTTAGCATACCAAACTTGGTAAATAAGAATTAGTCCCAAACATATTTTTTTTATGCGGCATCCGAATTTAATCTACCTTTGATGCCCCTTGTGTCTCCACGGCCAGTACGTAGCCATGGAAACTCAAGGTTCCCAAATCCTCTCTAAACCTTGCCGAAGAGATTTATTCTTATGGATTGTGTGAATGGACTCCATATATAAATTAAAAGATGAGAGCATCTCCAAAAGACTAGCCAAATTATTTTCTAAAGGTATATTTGGTTATTGTTGAAGAAAAACGTCTCCAACAGACTCTGTAAATGACTCTTCAAATTTAGTAGCTCTTCATCCCACCTTATTCGCTCTCTACTTTTGGATAGCCTACCTCACTAGCCATCCTTTTGCAGAGTCTGTTGGAGAAGTCTAATATCTTTTTGTCAAATCTATTTTAGAGAGTAACTAAATCAGTAAATTTGGCTAGTATTTTTGGCTAATTTTTTTGGAGATGTTCTGAATAGAGATTTGAGGCATCCGTGGGACGAGGAGTGAATAGCTATTAATTAATTTAATTAATTAATTAACTGCATGTTAATCTTTGATTAATTGGCACATCACGTGCATGTACAAATTACTACGTACTCTCACTGTCTGACACGCGTCACGCCTTATTCGTTCTGTATGCAGCTCCATTACCATGTTTGCTATAGTAGAGTGTATACACACAGCGTGAGTGCGTGACGTACACATCATGGCGATCACTCGGAGCTCGGAGGCGCAGGAGGGAAGCTAGCGGGGCCGCCATGGCCTGCAGCAAACCCTGCTTGTCCTTCCTCGCTGAAGCTGCCGCTGTGATCGACATCGGCTGCCCCTTGCTGCCAGGCCGGGTCCCAGGCCGGAACATGCCAGGCCGGCATCATCGGCGCCGGCTGCCCCATCGGCGGATAGTAGTACGGCATCCCGGCGGCCGGCGCCCCGCCCGGGGCGCCACCCCCGACGACGCCGGTCCCGGACGCCGCGAAGCCGAGGGCGCTGCCGGGCTCCTCCTTGGCCTCCTCGCGGGGCACGATGTCGACGAGGAAGTCGAAGACGTCGGTGCGCGCGATGGCCGCGGCGACGTCGTTCCGCTGCAGGGTGCGGCGCTTGTTCTCCTCGGCGTGCAGCCAGGACCGGATGGTGAGCTCGAGGATGAAGAGCTCGCAGGCCTTGGCGAACAGCACGGGCGCCTCGGCGGAGATCATGCGCACGTCCTCGTCGGCCTTCATGATCTTCTTGATCCGGGCCAGCGGCAGCTGGTGGTTCTTGAAGTCCGACGCCGACGCGCGCTCCGCCTCCTGGCGCTGGTACGCCCAGAACGCCTGCAGCTGGGCCTGCTGCTGCTGGAGCAGGTGGTGGTGCGGCACCGGCGGAGGGCCGGCTGCGCCGGGCACGCCCGGCACTACTGGGGTTCCTCCGGGGGCAGGGGGCTGGCCGGTGGAGTAGGGCAGCGGCTGGTTGTCCATGGATTTGGATTAAAAGTTGCTGGGAGCTTGTGACCCAATCGATCGATGCTTCTCTTCGTTCTCGCCTGGTCGGCGTTGTGGCTAGCTAGCTGCATGGATGTAGAAAATTTAGGTTATTACGTGCTGCAAATGAATGATCTGAACGTGTCCCACGTATGCAGCAAATGGCTAATAACAGGTCACAATACATGCAACGTTTCGAACGTACTATTTCTGAAGAGAAACAGGTCAGTATCGAAATCAGTATCCAAATTCTGGTGACTGGCCGGCGGTAGCTCTCAGCTAGCAAAGTGCAAACGGATCAGGAGATGAGGAGGGGAGAGTCGCTATAGGTGGCGGAGCGCAGACGTGGGGGCCTACTTATCTAGCTCCGCTAATGATTATATCATGCACATGCTGCATATACTTCTCGAGAGGCTTTTTCATACCTATCTTCAGAATAAACATACAAATTGGTCTCAAAATAATCAAAGCATGCAAATCGAATGAAGAAGCTACCCTATATATCGTAATAATTAGGGTGTTACAAATTTCCCAATTATTGCCGCATAACTAAATTAAATCGAATTATATGCATGTCCTCCCGTGTGTATGTGTATTGCCCTCGATCTTAGCTTGGTGGTGGGTTATATAAGCTCGTTTGTGCAGGGTGTTACTCAATTTTATTTTGTGCGTGTATGTTGAAGCGTGCTAGTTCGATGAGAGAACTCCAAAACGGAATATGTTTCTTGTCAGCAACAGAATCTTCATGCATTGACCGTGAGAAAAGCAGTACGGATCGGATGACAAAGTAAATGAACAAGTAGATGATGGTATCCATGTATGATCCATTACTTAATTTGAACCAAAATAGAAACCACAAAACGATTCTGTTATTTGAGCCAAGAAGAGAATAAAAATATCTGCTTAAATCGAAGGACAGAGGCAAGAAAAGAAATTACATATGCAGACGCCTGCTCAAGTTTGTCATATTTGTGTAGAAAACTTTAAAGAAAAACGATCTGTGCAAAAGCGAACGACAGATCTCAGAAAAAAAAATGCACACGATCAATGACGCATATATGCATGCAGCAGCAAAATCGAGCTTCAAAATGAAGGCAGATCAGACTAACCTCGCCTGAACTGAGGTTGCGTAGCTACATATACGTACTCCGGCTATGGCTGTATATGAAGCTATCTTGCAGGAGTGAGTTCCTCGCGGCTGCCGGGCAGTGGTCTCCCAAGCTCTCCCAGCTGCCGCCGCTGCAGGCCTGAGCAAAATGGCAAAGCTTCGTTCATTTTTCTTATGAAAAGGGGGGTTGGGTTGGGTCCAACGAGGCTGAAAAAATCGTGCAGTAGACGGAGACACTGCATATCTGAAAGCGTGCACTTCATTTTCGGCTGCTTGGGACCTAGCTAAAATGACATCCATATGGAGCTATGCTTTGTTCACTGTCAACCGTAAACGACATGGTGCAAATGGGGAGTTATATTTCTCTTGTAAACCATATACTCATAGTTGTCAAACCTTATGGGGGGAAGTATTCATCCGTTCGGAAAGGAAAATGGTCACAATGGTTATCAGCTTTCAATTAACACCAGAGTTAAATGTTAATTACTGAATTATTATAAGCAGCTAGCAGAACAGAGCTCGATCAGTTTCTCTCTTAGTCGTCGCACTGACATGCCTTGTCCACGCGCGCCCACGAAATCTGCCGTGAAAAGGGTCGCTGTTTTTTCTTTTGGTTGGTACATGCGGATAAGAAAAGATGAAGAGGAGATCGGGAGAGCGGGCGTTTCGTGGCCAGGCTTGGTCATTTGGGATATGCATATGGATGGATATTATCCGTTCTGGAAGTTCCGCAGCCTCTCAAATTTCGCGCTTACTTTTATCCATCCGGCGATCCCGATCCCATGCATCAGCGTAAAATCTAAATCTGCCGCACGTATGGCTTTGGCTCTAGCTACTACTATTACTGAACAACGCTAAATCATGATATCCATGGAAATTATGTACAGCTACTATATGTAACCGTGTAACGGGAACCAAATGGAATGGAATAAAATGAATAGGAGCTCTTTGTTTCACATTGTTCGAGCTTATTCAGAGCAATGGAACAATGTTTTCTCTCGCAACAAATCAGCAGCAACAACTAAAAATATTATTTTGAGCCACTAGTGCAAAATTGATTTATAAAAACATTTCTAGTAATACTATCCAAAGCAGATCACCTAAATGTTTGTTTGGGTAGCAACCTATTTTTATACTACTCATTTTTTGCCTTTAACTCCAGCGACACCTAAACATCTAAATGCAATCTAACAGTGAATGACATATGGGGCTGTGATGTCATCCTCTCTCTATTGATCTCTACGACAACAGGGAGGAGATGGCCATCGCCCGCGCTAGGGAAGGCTGCGCACCACCTGTGTGTCGAGGATGTCGTGGTTGTGATCGCACTGGGGGAGGTCGTGCACCTCTCATGCGGGGGACCGTGGTCATGTCGCGAAGGCCGCGTGGCTCCGGTGCGGGGGGGGGGGGATGCCATGGTCGTGCCGCGCTGGGAGAGGCAGTGGTCATGCCATGTCGGGGATGTCAAGGTTGCATCACTGGGGAAAGCCATGGTTGCATCAGGGGTAGTCCATGGTCGCACTGTGTCGGAGGAAGCCACATGCCACCATTGGGGCAGGCCTTCGCCGGAGAGTCATCGAGGTGGCAGCCCTGGGGAGTCGTCATGGAGTCTTCTACAACCGGTTACCTTGGGGTCTTGTCTGCGTGACCGAGTGTTGGGGAAAGCCAAAAATTTTGGGTAGCCAGTTGTTGGCCCAACTGATATGGGCAGTGGAAGAAGGGATTTAGGTAGCCAACAAATTTAGATAGTCTAGTATTAGTCTCTAGTAGTGGATTTTTGGCCCTCCACTATCCAATTTTGGGGATAGGTAGTGTTGATGGATATGCTCTAAAGATGTCTCTATTTTTTTAGGGGTGGTTCAATCTAAAACTGCCTTAAAAATAATTTCCAAAATGAGCCACATCTACAAATCAATTTGTTGAGACGAATGGTATTTCTAGCCACCCCGATAAATGCCTTTATTTTTGGAGGATGGCTCTAGATTTAGTCACTCCTACAAATCGATTTGTAGAGGTGATTGAATAGTGCCGCCTCTAAACATGGGCATTGAAGTAAAATTACATATTAAAACTTGAAAATTTCAAATGACCTAGGACAGTGAAATGACTACAACAAAAGTTGTAGATCTCAAAAAGTTATACGACTTTATGGATGACAACATTTTCATTTGAAATCATCTAACCAAGAAAAATTACATTTAAGCTTCTCATATTTGAAATTCAAAATTTTCAAACGACCTCGGATGGAGAAACGACCAAAATAAAATTAAAGTTGTAGATCTCAAAAAGTTATACAACTTTATAATTGACAACCTTTTCATTTAAAATCATCTGACTAAAGAAAATTATGTTGGATTTCTTAATTTTGAAATTTAAATATTGAAAATGATCTTAGATGGGGAAACAACTAAAACAAAACTTGTAGATATCGAGAAGTTATACAACTTTGTAGTTAAAAATATTTTTATTGGAAACATTTACTCAAATGTTCATCTTAAAAATCGACTGAGTATAATATGAGGAGAAAGAATATTTCATATGGACACAAGCAATTGTGGGGTAGAGTGGTTAGAGAAGTAACTCACGAGACTGAAGATCACGGGTTTGATTCCTGGTGGCCGTAAAGTGCATGTGTTTTGTGCGAAAAATGTATTACCTATGATGCGATAGTGTCTTCATCACCCTCTTCACTCTATGTCCCCTTGTTCTTCATGTGAGCGATATGGATTGCCTATGGTGTTGGTCAGTCCTACTTTCCTCCTTGATCCATCAGTACCAAGCTTTCTTGCTCATCCTTCGTCGCTTTTGGTCCATCGCCCACCCATTGTCGCCGACTACCATGGCACATTCATTACCTACGGTTCACAAGCCAAAAGACACATCATAATACATATTTTTCTACACTACACTACACTACACTACACTGTTGACTAGCCTTCGGCATCATAATCAAGCATATGCAAGCATAACTAGGAAAGCCTCAAATCATATTGACTATTGCTCATCATTCTTTAGTCAAGGGCACATCAATCTTGACTCTCACAATGCATGTTGCAAAATCATGTAAAAACAGGATAAAAGATGGCTATGGAAAAATCAATATAGTGAGAAAGCATGAGAACAAGACAATAACAACCAAACAAATAAACAAAACTATTTAAGAACCGCTTTTTCACTTAAATATAAAGTCTTATTAATGATAAATAAAGCGAGCTACCTGAGCTATTTGCACAATTCACCTTGCTAGTCGAATTCATTCGAGGCAAATTTCTTGTAAAATTTGTTTGCATGCTAGAAAGGGGCCTTGAGCTTATTTTTTCCAAACTTATACAAAGCAAAGCCCACGAGACCAGTTTACAACACTTTAAACTGGGTCGTACATCTCCATGGCCATTTGCGGCTTGTTTGAGTGGGCCGAAATATAAGCCCATATGAAGGCTCCAGAGTTATTATGGCCCACGCCTCGCCTCAATTAATACCGACCGGGCCAACACAGAACTCTTTTCTCATCCACAGGCCACAGCTACGATCCCACTCCCACCTGTTGCTCAAAAAAAAAAAAAAAGAAACCCCTTGAACAAAAAAAAAACCCCACCCCACCCCCCCCCCCCCCCCCCCCACACCACCCACAACCCCCCCAACCCCCACCCACACGCC
>Ga0182004_10004052_pt1 | contig 11759 bp, 4 predicted proteins | sample Sormic07211540_1_FD_120479 | JGI IMG/M metagenome (GOLD analysis project Ga0182004, IMG submission 120479) | Endophyte microbial communities from Sorghum bicolor roots, Mead, Nebraska, USA - 072115-40_1 MetaG | ecosystem: Host-associated > Plants > Roots > Unclassified | place: USA: Nebraska...
CTGGATAAAAAGCTTGTCCGTGTCTTGCGTCACCATCGAGTTCGTAGTTTGCGCACCGTCTACCGATAAACTACTACCGTGGGTACACCCCAAGGTAGACTGCCGACCAGCTTTCGTCGACAAGACCCATTTTAGGTTTGGGTTAAGTCTCCTGTTGGAGACAGCCTGGCCCTGTTTACTTCCCTACCCAAAAAAATTTCATCCATCCCATCGAATCTTTAAACACAAGTATAAAATATTAAATATAGATAAAAAATAAACTAATTAGTAATTACACAGTTTGGTTAAAAATCGCAAGACGAATCTTTTAAGCCTAATTAGTCCATGATTAGCTTTAAGTGCTACAGTAACCCACATGTGCTAATGACGGATTAATTATGCTTAATAGATTTGTCTTGCAGTTTCCGGATGGACTATGTAATTTGTTTTTTTATTAGTTTCTAAAAACTCCTCCCGACATCCTTCCGATATATCTCATGTGACACTCAAAAAATTTTCATCTCCAATCTAAACAGGGCTTAGTCGCGAAATTTTTTCAAGATTCTTCGTTATATGAGGCCTTGTTTAGTTTACATCAAAAAATTTTAAGATTTCTCATTACATCGAATATTGCGGCACATGTATAGAGCATTAAATATAGATGAAAACAAAAACTAAGTATACAGTTTGCCTGTAAATCACGAGACGAATCTTTTAAACCTAGTTACTCCAACGTTTCTCAAATAAAAACAAAAGTGCTATAGTGTTAAAATCCAAAAACTTTTTGGATCTAAACAAGGCCTCAATCTTAGGAAGCATGCATGAAGCATTAAAAATAGACGAAAATAAAAACTAATTATACAATTTACCTATAATTTGCTAAACGAATCTTTTGATCCTACTTGATCCTAGTTAAATACATATGAAAGTGCTATATTAGCCAAAGCCAAAAAAATTTGCAAACTACAAGGCCTCAACCCTTGGGCATCCCAGTAATGTTGGCAAATTTTGTTGTTGAACATACCAGGTGATGCTTACAGGCATCTATTTTTGAGCGATTTCTAAAAGACACTCTAGATTTTGACAAATTATCAATGAACAGCGTGTCTAACAAAATATTTTTATAAAATAGATATAAAATCATATAAGCTTTAAATTCTTCTAGACTCTACATGATAAGAACCACATATTAAAATATTGTTTCCACTGAAATTGACTATTTTGCCTCTCCTCATAAATAAATAAAGTTAACCATGGTTAATTTATTTATATAACTAAAAATCTTGGAAAAATCATATAATACATACATCACCAAATCGTGACTATGCTAAAAATATCTGCTCAAAATAATAAATTTCATAATGATATGTTTAGCATAACTGAGTTATAAATTTATCTTCTGACAAGCTAAATTGATATACGGAACTTTATTATTTTGAGCTGATTTTTCTAGCACAGTCATGATTTGGTGATGTACGCAATCTTGATTTTTCTAACAATTTTAGTGTCCTTCAAATACTTGAACAAATTAACCATGGTTAACTTTGTTTATTTATGAAGAGAGGCAAAATAGTCATTTTTAGTGCAAAATAATATTTATTGTGTGGCATCATGTAGAGTCTAGAAGATTTTATGGTATAATTTTGGAGTACTTATATGATTTTATATCTATATTATAAAAGTATTTTGTTAGGCACGATGTCCATCACCCAATTTGTCAAGAACTAGAGTGTCTTTCAGAAATCGTTCGAAAATAGGTGTCCAAGAAAAGAGTCATCACTTGGTATGTCCAACAACAAATTTTGTCATAATAGTCACATAGTTAGTCTAGAAGGAATTATATTGCCTATGAGGATATCTTTAATAGCAATTTTCAAATAGCTAGCTCGATGAGGTATATAAATCATAAAAAGTAATATTTTTATTAGCTATCAAGGAGAGAGATCAAATAGTTAGCAATTTACAAATAGCTAGTGACTTCCAAAAACCTAATATAGCACGATCTTCTAGAAATATATCTCTCACATAGCTCTCTACTATAGTGTTTATTTTTTCCTATTTAGGCCTTGTTTAGATTATTTTTTAGATTTTGCTACTATATGACTTTTGTTTGTATTTGGCAATTATTGTTTAACCATGGACTATGTAGACTTAAAAGATTTGTCTCGCTAATTACAGACAAACAGTGTAATTAGTTATTTTTTTAATCTATATTTAGTGCTTCATGCATGTGCCGAAAATTCGATGTGACGGAAAATCTTAAAAAGTTTTTGGATTTAGGTGTAACTAAACAAGGCCTTATATGTCTCGTATAGTTAACTATTTTCAAATTGTCATTGACAGCCAATAGAATTCCTCCTAGATTAGCTATTTTAGAACCATTTCTACCCTAAGAGCAGATTTAAAATGTAACTAGTTACTATCTCTAAGATGAATCTTCTAATAGGGCTAGCTTTTAGCATATAGCTTATACATGGATAGCCTTAAAAAATAACACTCTCGAATAAACTTAAAATGTGTAAGAACTTAGCTTTTGATCAAGAGCTACTTTTCTCTCTCTTATGTTATAATATAAAAAATTTATAGAGATAGATAAGGGACATGGGACTTCCTCATCCCCAACTCGTGCTCATTCACTCCGGAGCACAATTGAAGATGACGTGGTCAGGTTGGAGGCAGTTGAAGGGTCTAGACGGTAGACTAGAGGGAGAAGTGAATAGTTCTTTTCAAAATTTATCGCGCCGGCTAACCAAAACAAATACGAAATTAAAACTATCGGTCTAACCAAGACTACACCCCTCTATCTAAGTTCTCTAGCACTTTGTAAAAGATTCTAAACAAGCAAACAAGGTGCTTCCTTAGCTTGAGCTTACCTAAACAATTCTAGGTGCAAGGTCACACAAACCTATACCACTAGTACTTCAAACACGAAGAAGCTCCTACACAACTAGTAAGCAAAAGTACAAAGCTTCTAAGCTCACTACCAATGCTCAATAACAAGGCAACCCATGCCAAATTAGAGGACACAAATTACTTAGCTACACAAACTAAACAATGTGACTAACAAGGTTACATAAACCAAATTAACCATGCAAGAGAACTACTTCTAGCTACACAAGCAAGAAGGTAACTAGAAAGCTACACAAGCTAACTAATTATAAGAGCAACTACACAAGCATAAGTATATAGAAAGTAAATACAAGATTGTGTATAGCGAATGCAAACCACCGAGAAGAGTAGACAATGTTGACATGGTGATTCTTACCGAGGTTCACTTGGTTGCTACCAAGCTACGTCCTCGTTGTGGCAATTCACGCACTTGATGGATCACAAGCTAATTAGCAATCCAAAGCCAAATCCTTAGCGGGTGCCGCACATCCACTCTCAAGATAGAGATCATCCAAGTCACAAGCAATCCACTAGAGTTACTCTTCGCGATCCTCGTGGGGTGAGCATCATACCCCTCACAATATCTTCTCCGGAGCACCGCACAATCTCCTTGCATGCTTCGACGGAGTCACAAGCCACCAAGCCGTCTAGGAGATGGTAACCTCCAAGAGTAACAAGCACCACTGGCTTGCAACTCGAACACCTAGTGCCACTCGATGCAATCTCTCAATGCAAACGCACTAGAATCACTCACTCGCTATTGATTTGCACTCTTGCAAGCAAAAGTGAGTTAGAGGCTTTTCTAGCACACCCCAAGCATGGACACTAAGTCCCAAGGGTGCCAACTATTGGCATCTCTTACGCCGCACCCGCTAGGTTGTCATCTCTAACATGACGTAAGAAATATGGTTGTACTTATAATCATGGCACTTATAAAACATGAAACAAAAGTTACTCACAAGTGCACAGATAAAATACTTCCATTGTAGCATTTCACCTAGGAAACTTTCAGGTATCATTATTTATAATTTTTTACCACTGGGAACTTCTTAGAAGGGGTCTAGAAGAGAAAATTGATATGACTATAAGCATTAGAAATACGTACTCTATATATGAGTCAATTAACCACTTCTATCTAAACAGGGGTAAGGCAGATAATGATGATAATAATGATAAATATGATAATGAGATAATGATAGGGAATCCACAATTAGAGATGACTCGTATGATCAAGTAGGTTACATAATAAAGTGATACGATTAGAGATTTTAGTTCCTAAATGTCATCCTATCTACTAAGTCTCAGGGATTATATTCTACTCTTTACATTTATAGCAAAATCAATCTTCCATCTAAGGAACATTACTTCAGGAATTCAAGAACATAGCAATCCTTCCCCAAGTAGCCGAGTTCTACTTGTCCTAGATTCAGGGAGTGGACTACATAGGACTCAACGAAGCTATCACCTTCGCGATCTACCACATGGTCCGGAAAATAGGGTGCATTCGCAGATAAATATAATCTAGACACCACGTCTACATTACCTCTACCACCTAATCCAATCCGGAGTTGAACTAAGCGCTCTACGAACATATGTCTAAACTTATTATCAATCAAGACTATATCAAAGATAGAGCTAGAATAAGCTAAGAACAGAATAAACAAGAACATAATAATATTAAAGTAGCACAAAGTCATAATTACAAGATATAATGATAAATATTACCAAATCTCCTGACGTTGATCTGGATTCCTAAGCCGCGCTCAACTCTACTTGTAACTAACTAGATCTAACCCCAAACTTGAAGTGGAGCTCTAATCTTATAATTGGAAACCCTAGCTTTTCTCTCTTGCCTTGTGAATGAGAGATCAACTAATGAGATATCTGATCATTGATGCCCAGGAGGGTCTACCCCTGCTTATATAGTCCGGTGGGACGAACCACGACCCTTGGATCAAACCGACATGAAACAAGGATCGAGATGCGTCATAGAGGTCGATTGGAAGCCATCACGCGATTCAGAAGTTTCTTCCAGAGAGGCCTAAGCCGGTCGGCCTGGCATGTGGGGCCAATCGGCCCCACCTGTCTGACGTCGAGGCGCTGCTTCCATTATATATGAGATCTTTGCACCCTTTCCTATCAGTTAGGCTATATGCAATCTATCCTCCCTCCTAGCTTCAATTATTATTTTTATATACCGACACAACTCAAGTGGGGACAAGACAAAGTATGACAAACAATTGGATCTCACATGTAGTATCCCAAGGAGTACCTTTTCTATGAAATAAAAGCAAAATTGTTTCTGCCAATACAGCAAACAAGGTAGCAAAAACATTTTTTTTTGAAAGGAGATGAACTCTGCTTTTTAGAAAGCTATGAAGTTGGTATGAGATTAGAGATTCCAGTTTACAAAATAGCAGCACACAAACTGGCTAGAAGCTTAGGGCACTCCCAATGCAGAAACCATTGTGGTTTTTATAGACATTAATTGCAGTGCCACCTAACCATTTTGCTGATGTGGCAATGTAGTTATTGAAGAGAGAGTAAAAATCATAGAAACTGGGTCTAAGTTAGAAACCATGTCTACACAAAATCCAAGATATAAAGTGATCTGATTGGCTAAGAATAGAGAGAGAATGAATGTGATTGAATATAAAAATATTCTATAGAAACTATCCATTGGAACCATAGTTTTTATATATAGTGTCTATAAAAATTAATGAGTATAGAAACTATATGTAGTTTCTAGCATTGGGAGCGCCCTTAGAAAGAAAGCAACGCCTTACCACTGCTGCATCCAACAATAGCACTCCAGAGGGCTGAAACTCCATGACCCAAATCCTCAGCATACCAATGACGCTTCCCGCTGTTTCCTGCTCAGTGCCCTTCAGACAGCAAATAATTACTTCGCCACAAAATGTTCCAGGCATGTACGGAAAGTCTAAAACTGGTTGAGAATTCTGAATACCTAAAGAAAAAATAACATGTATTTTTTCTTAGTTAATTTGAAATGAACCGTTGAATTGGTATTTAGTAACTGGTAGCAGGTTTGGTATTTATAAAGTAGTCTCCTGTACAAGGAATGATTAATTCAATGCACTATTGGGCTATTATATAAAGAGTTGATTCTTTATTTACAAAGTCAGTTTCAAGAAAAGTGAGCATTATATAAAGAGTTTATTCTTTATTTATAGACTACTCAGTTTGGACAATATGCAATGGATTTGATATCTTTTCCTAATATTTAAAGATGAAAATTTTAGTCCGTCGGTCGTTCTATCCGTCATGTCCATATATACCGGTCGGTCGTTTTGTCAGCCACAAGAAGCCCGAGAGTCTATCAAAAAAAAGCCCTAGCGGCGGTGCCAATCTTCTTCTGTCTTGTTGGCTCTCCTTCCTGTCGACCAGATGGACCGAACTGTCCTGGTGCTCAGAACTGTCCTGGTGCTCACCTTCATCCTACGTATATGAGTTGAGCCATTAATTGGACATTAGGCCGGCTGATCACCAACGAGGCCTCGTTGGCGGCTGCGTTCTCTATTGTTCATTACGAATGTATCATCTCATAATTCTCTAATTATTCTAAAAGAACTCCAAATTCTCTGATCATAAATCTTTACCTAATATTTAATTATAAAAATTTCAGTTTATTCACTTTTTCTGTCCGCCCATAAATAACAAATTAGAAAAAAAAACTCAACACTTACAAACCAAACCTTGTTGGCCTTGCAACTGCGCCATGCGTTTTTCTACAATGTATATTTTATTTATTTCTCTAGAGGCAGCTCTTCCTTAGCAACCTCCTCCAGTAATAGTTCATTCACGGTGTTTACAACCTAATCAGCGCCGCTGCCGGCGACATTAGGTACGGCGACCGTCGAAGCGCGAGAGCAAGAACTCCAAGCCTTTGCTCATTTCTGACGTGCTGCTACCCTCGACTTTGTCCTTGTTTGTCCTTACCATCGCGTGGCCTGAGGAGGCGGGGAGAATCTAGCCAGGTCGAGCTCCGGGAGCTCATCGATGGAGGATGCGGTTGGTCCTTGCCCCCTCACGGCTCTGCCGCGTGCTCTCTGCCACCACCTCCATATACGCGAAGAACGACGTGAATCGAGAATAAGAACAAAAGCTTTTCTCTTTTTAATCTAGATATAAATACTAGAAAATCAAGAACATAAATTAAAACCTTTCTTTTCTTTTTAAATCCTCAACAAAAATTGTAAGAGTTTGCATAGGGCCAGTGGCGGGTGCGTCATGCTGGAGTGGTAGACAGGAGCCCTATGGTTAGAGTAGGACATCGTGGGAGGTTGGTGAGACAGTGATCCTGTGTGAGGTGCCGACTGTGGGTGCTAGAAGACCAATGGAGAGGACGTAAAGTGAGGAGTGCATGAGGGAGTGGACGTAAGCGAGAGCAGGATTAAAGATAGCACCGGTGAGTAAGAAGAAAGATCATACAATTTTCAACTATATGACCCTTCTCCCGTGGCAACGCACGAGCATATTTCCTAGTGTTATCTGAAATATGTAGGTTTGCTGAATGGAAATTTAAAGAAATTGTTAGATGTTTTGGGCCTTGGGCCAAACAATTCCAAATAAATCTCAAAGACCCACTCATACATGCATGTATATATGGAAAGGTGGGGGGACTTTAGTCCCACCTTGCTACTTCAAGTGGAGTGAGGCCAACTTAAAAAGTTGAGCTATCTCCATCTTGTTGAAGCAATTAGGGAGAGGAAAAAGAAGAACCACACGCGCGCTCGCTCGCCTCGCCGAGGCGGGGCCAATGGACGCACATGCACGACATGCGTGTGAATGGTCCGGCGGCGGGGCCAATGGGCGCACATGCACGACATGCGCTTGAATGGTCCGGCGATTTCCCGCTTCAACCCTTGCGGGTGCGCAGCTTCCTTTTGCTACTTGGGAGTTTTGCATGCATGGAGGAGATTGCGTTGGCCTATTTGGTAAGCAATTATTCTTGTATTATGGCAAGTGCGTAAACGACGTAAAGTTTCCATAATACGGTGATTGATTGCTTGCCTATTTGCTATGTGCGACGTGTGTATAAATATAGGACGAGACGTCGTCCTTTGTACTGAGAGATTCATCTCTTCCTCGCCACACTACTGTGCTGCCGCCGTCTTCCCCATCCCGTCGCCGACGTGCCATCGGTGTCGGGAGAGCAGGCTCCGAAGCCTACGTCTCCTCGCGTCCTTGGGGCGTATCAGGTTTTTGGAAGCGTCGTCGCGACTGCTCGCTGGACGTCTTCTTCCCACTACGCCCGATGTTCGCCGATCTCCATCGACGATCTTCGTTTTTTTCTTCTTCCTTCGCGCCGACAACCCACTGTAAGGATGTCTATCCTCTCTCTGTTGTTCGGTTTCATATCATTTCTGTTGCTAGCACTAGATTCCGTGAACTTGATTCAAATCGTAGTGCTAGTTTCGATTCATATATCTGTGATACATGTTGTTAGCCTTTTTCTTGTTGTCGGAATTAATCTATACATCGCTAAATTACTTTTATTTTCAACAGAAATCGCAATCTAATTAACTTAGAGAATGAGCTATACCGTTACTCAGTGTATTTCCAAATTTAGGTACAACACTTGGATCTGTAAAGCCGCAGAATGATACCAGTACTCAAAGTACTATAGTAAGAGACAAATGCTAGGCTGGTGCGACGAAGCTATGAAATGGATTTCTCGGATTAGTGGAGGCTTTATGAACCTGTGCTGATTGGACTATAAAATTTGAGATTTGTCCTTAGCACATAAGTTGTAGATCAGATGGTGCTTGTTATGCATTATCCTCACTTTTTTTTATCTATCGTTTTGGCTAGCCCACGTCTAGTAGCACTTACAATTCCTGTGATCTGGAATCTGGATGCTGCAAGGCCTTAATCTTGTTTCTATAAAAGCTGAGTAAAGTTGTTCTTGAAGACAAAGTGAAAGAGCTGAAGCTAAGCAAGCTACATTAGAACGGATTGAAAATATCATTTATGTCATATATTTCTCCCATTTTTTAATCTATACTTTACATTTACATGTTCATGTGCCCAAGCCACATCAAAGGAAGACTAAAAAATTTAATTATTTCATTGGCCTGGCTGTCTGGCTGCTCCAGCAAGGGCGCAGCAAAGCCGCGCCTGGTTTTCTAGTTTCGAGCATATTATCAATGGGTTGACGTTGAAAGCTTCCTAGATAGCTTCATTACTGATTAGCCATAGACATTTTTTTTGTGGGCCGTAACTGTTAAAATATTTGGGCTGGGTCCAATTTAACTGATGACCCAGGGATGAAGCCCATGCCCAAAAAGGCCTGCCATCTCAATCTCATCTCAGCGAGGCTGCTTTGGCTGATCAAAATTCAGATCAAGCTATCCTGCAGACTGCACCGTGGTATGAACAAAAGTTGATCTCTATTAAACAGATATATATTACAAAGAGAATTATTAGTGCGGCATTAATGGTTTCCAAAACGCTACTACTTAGTCATTGCTAAACAGAGATTGACCTTTACATAGACCATGGCGCATAAAAGTGTTGATCTGAATTTTTAGCAGACTGAACCATCGTCTATGTGATTGCAGATATTATTTACATAAAATTGGTAGACATAGTCAATCTTTGTTTAGCAATCACTGACTACTCACTTCATCCTAAAAATTCTCACAGAAGTTGTAAGTTATATTCACAAAGACAAATATTGTTTGATTTCTGAAAATAAAAAAGACAAACAAAACCATACAAGGCAAATTAGTTAGTTATTATATTATTTCTTGTCCTTGGTTCGCTATCTGGTTAAGCCGTTCAAACGCAAGAAATACTAGGATAACAGTTTGCAGGAAAATAGTGTAGGTTTTATGCTTGGCACTTTGGTAGCCTGTGGACAAAGATGTCAAATTACTGTAGCACCGTTTATCATCTTGAACTGGATGTAGTCAGGATACGATAATATATAGCTGTTGGACATTCTTCACAGTGTAGAGCTTTTCTAGGCCTTGACAAATCAGTAATTCACAACTGCACAATCCAAACATCATGATAAGAACTTGCAAGTTGCTCTATGGATCAGAACAACCGTTACTATCAACTGCGTTTACGATATAATATGGATGGAGTTGGCAATGGGATCATTCTTCTCCATAGGGAAGGGGGGAGAGAGAGAGAAGGATCATTCAGACTCCTGCAGCAACACTCCTCATCAACAAGATTAGCTGCTGCTAATCACTCTGTCATAACACCCTTCATCAACACAATTATTTTGACGAAGACTAGATAGAACTATGACAGTACATGTTAATTCCCAAGTAACATATGAAATACAGTTCCTCTTGCAGCGGCACTTAAGTTCTCCCCTGTCCGAAGTAACATATGAAATCACAAGTAATAACTCTAGGCTTAACTGTTAACTCTGGTGCTCAAAATTTCTCAGAAAATGACAGGTGCATCATCTATCCAACCATATTTACAGTAGATACAAAACCAACCTGAGAATCAAGAAGAAAAGAGAAATCTGAATATTGCTCCACCAGCGTCTGTTGCTCTCTTTTCAACATCCATATCTCTGTCCCACGCCTGTCCTGCTTGCATCTAGAGTGAAATTGAATCCTTAAACTGGACACTGGTAATGGGGAATCTTACAAAGCAAGTCAAAAATCTTCAAAACAGTCAGAGTCAAGCAGGTCTTTCCTAAAAGTAGAAAGGGGAAGAAGCCTTAAAGTGCCATATGCTATCTGGAAAGGGGTAAAAACATGCCAAGGCACGGCCACGACAAAAAGATTTTGCTGAAGTGATCATCTCCAATTTGGAGTGATAATCATGCTCAAGACATAAAGGGACAACTATATTCAAAGAGCATTTCATCTATTGTTTGTTTATTATGCCAGACTCTAAAATTAAAGTGGGCTTGACCATCATGTATGGATACGCATTCCTTTTGCAGTGAACATTTAATAGTACAGAGACATCTCCCCCAACCAGCTCTTTTAATGCATTTAAATCTAATGGAAGAATTAAAATGTTACAACACAAATAAAGCAAAAACAATTACAGACTTGACTGCGGAGGGGAGGAGGAAAGTTCTAACCACATTTTCCCAAAGAAACACCAGACATACACCATATGCACAGTTTCACTTGTTATCAACACAGCATACGAAAGGCGGATGCAATGAGAGGAGAAAACTAATCAGGCAGTGCATTGTAGAAATATATAGTACAGCAGTTGTTAACATAGTTTGTGTAAGGTAAAAAACATAGCAAAACTCTTACACTGCTAACTGTGGGGGAAATACACAAGCTTAAATTATAGGAATCACCTCACTGATAAAGAGGTCCACATGATAGATTTATCACTGGGAGTGCAGAGTTTGTTCACAAATTATATAAAATAAAATGCAAAGACTTCAGTGTTACTCATTACTATGCAAAAACAAGGACAGCACACAAGGTTATTTTACCTGTTGATAAACTTGACGCTCAAGACATTTCTCTAGGGAATTTCATCATTCAAAGCATACCACACAGCATGGCAAAAAAATTAGAACACAGGGCAGAGTGGTCAGGCCAACAAATTGACATTTCACACGGAGATGATAAGCACAGTTGAATCTGAATTCATCTTTTTTTGTCAACACTCAACTGCAGGCTTCGTTGAGGAAAACGATACTTTTCAGGCAGAGACTTTGCAAGTTGTTGATATTCAGCCCTTGAGTAAATTGATATAAGCATGGAAGTAGTGGAAGCCTCAAGTGAGAAATTCTTCTCATCAAGTTTGGAGAGGTAAACCCCAGCCCTGCCTATGTCACCTCTATGCAACAACCACCTAACTAGAGCATTTAACATACGTGAGTTTGGAGCAGTACCATTCTCTTCCATTGCTGAAAACAGCTCATC
>Ga0182004_10004053_pt1 | contig 11758 bp, 10 predicted proteins | sample Sormic07211540_1_FD_120479 | JGI IMG/M metagenome (GOLD analysis project Ga0182004, IMG submission 120479) | Endophyte microbial communities from Sorghum bicolor roots, Mead, Nebraska, USA - 072115-40_1 MetaG | ecosystem: Host-associated > Plants > Roots > Unclassified | place: USA: Nebraska...
AGCTTCGTATGCAACCTATGCAACCACCAATTAAGACCACAGGATCTAGATCCAACGTCTGAGGTTTTTTTCACTTAAACCCTCCCTTCTGGATACACACGGGTTAGATTTAAACCCACAGGTAGAGGGGTTTAAGTGAAAAAAAACTCAGACGTTAGATCTAGATCCTGTGGCTTTAATTGGTGGTTGCATAGGTTGCACACGAAGCTAGGTTGCATATGATACGTTGCCACTTATAGATATTATTAATAAAGATAAAGATGATAAAAATTTTATAGAAGTAAAGAATTTTATAAAGATAAAACTTTTATACACTATTTCTAAAATATAAATGCATTAGAAATTCGTTCATAAAACCTTCATATGGTCTTAACGAAACCCAATACATAATGAACGTCACAGCCGGCCTCTTGATCTCTTGAAGTATGCCGCGCGTGTGAAACATTCGCAGAACCTTCGCGGTCTCGCCTAGAATTTAAGGTGCACTAGTGTCGTTCGCATGAAATTTAGCCACATCAGCGGGTATTCCTCAGCCATTGGATCTTGATCGGGCGGCTCAATCACGGCTACGATACTGTTCAGTCACTTGCCAAATATTGTTTATTAACTTTTAGGTAATATTGATTTATAATGTTCTAATATTGTTTATTCACCGTTCAAATAGTGTTCGCTTACCAGAACAATTGTGTCGAATTAATTCTGCCGGTTCCACATTAGCTTATATGAAAGTACAGAAAATAAACGATATTTTTGTTGATGTATTTTTTTATAATGAGTATAACTAACCAAAAATGACGAAACTAGCGTAGTAATCTATAACTCTTATAAAGCAAAACTCCACTATCTCTTGACATGCAATGCGTCCACCTCAGTAGTCTATTATCAACCCCACTATCTATTTTCTCTTAAATTGCAAAACGTTCACCTCAGCAGTCCACTATCATTTGCCTCTATCAATTTCTCCTGACATGCAAGGTGTCCACATCAGCAATCTACTATCATTTGCATTAAAGTTAACTAGCACAAGAATTATGACATCCACATCAGCGAGACACATCATCCACTATGGATACAATTTTCAATGATTATGCTAATAAAAGAGTTATATATTTATTATATTCCTCCTTCATACCCGCGGCAACGCGCGGGGAATCCTCCTAGTATTACTTACTACTCAATACGATTCAAGGATGAGATTGATATTTTCGTTTTCTAACAAAGGGTTCGCTTTGCCTCTATTCTATATTTTGCACTGCTCATAGCGTTAATAGACCTTTTTCAATTCATCCTCCATCTTGATATCATTTCGATGAACAATATCAATAGGATAACAATATAACATCGAATAAAGACAGGATCACCTATATTAACAGGCTAAGCATCTAATATACGACTAAAGCTCTCTACAAACAGTCTACAAGTAGGGGCGAAGCTATGTTGTTGTTCATGATGCATTTAGTGAAGTGATCTACGAGAAAACATGAAACCAAGCTTCGTTGTTGTGTTTGTTTGTGTGGTGGTTGGAGGGGGGGGGGGGGCAAATGCACCCAAAAAGAGAAAATGCAAAAATAGTAGGTTTGATAATTCCCACAAGTTCCGATGAAGACTCCTCAATGAGGAAGACAAGTACTCCCTTCACACTCTCTCTGTCTCGTTATTAGAAGTCATTCTGGGGAAGGACCGACCTGAACCAAAAGAAGTCGTTCTAGCCACTGACGTTAAATTTGGAGTCGTTTTAGCCTCCGACGTTAACTTTGGACGACGCTACTCCTCGCGCTTCGGCTCCCGCGCCGCATATTAATAGTCCGCGATCGATCTCTTCATTTCCCTCGCCAAACTCCTCAATGAGGAAGACAAGTACTCCCCCCGTATCGTTATTAGAAGTTGTTCTGGGGAAGGACCGATCTTAACCAAAAAAAAGTCATTGACGTTAACTTTGGAAGACAAGTACTCCCTTCATACTCTCCGTATCTCTTCACTTCCCTCGCCGCGTTAATAGACCACTGCGTGTGATACTCTCCCCATCTCTTCGAAGACAAGTACTCCCTCCATTTCTCGCCGCGTTAATAGGCCATCGTGTGTGATACTCCCTCTGTATCTTTTTACTTCCCTCGCCACGTTAATAGGCCACCGCGTGTGATACTCTCCCCCATCTCTTTGAAGACAAGTACTCCCTCCATTTCTCGCCGCGTTAATAGGCCATCATGTGTGATACTCCCTCTGTATCTCTTCACTTCCCTCGCCGCGTTAATAGGCCACCGCGTGTGATACTCTCCCCATCTCTTCGAAGACAAGTACTTCCTCCATTTCTCGCCGCATTAATAGGCCATCGTGTGTGATACTCCCTGTGTATCTCTTCACTTCCCTTGCCGCGTCGCGTTAATAGGCCACCGCGTGTGATGTCCCTAGCCTCCGACATTAACATTGGAAGACAAGTACTCCCTCCATATCTCTTCACTTCCCTCGCCCTCCGACATTAACATTGGAAGAGAAGTACTCCCTCCATATCTCAACACTTCCCTCGTCGTGTTAATAGGCCACCACGTGTGATGTCCCTTTAATTTAATCATGTCATCAACTTCACGTCGCATGCCGCTCGACAAATACTCCCTTCATACTCCCTCTGTATCTCTTCACTTCCCTCACCCTCTGATATTGACATTGGAAGACAAGTACTCCCTTCATACTCCCTTCGTATCCTCACTTCACTTCCCTCGCCCTCTGATATTAACATTGGAAGACAAGTACTCCCTTCATACTCCCTCCATACAAGTACTCCCTTCATACTCCCTCCGTATCTCTTCACTTCCCTCGCCCTCTGATATTGACATTGGAAGACAAGTACTCCCTTCATACTCCCTCTGTATCCTCACTTCCCTCGCCCTCTGATATTAACATTGGAAGACAAGTACTCCCTTCATACTCCCTTTGTATCTCTTCACTTCCCTAGCCCTCGCATCGTCAACCTCACGCCACATGCAGCTTGACAAGTACTCCCTTCATACTCCATCTGTATCTCTTCACTTCCCTCGCTGTGTTAATAGGCCACCGCGTTTGATGTCCCTTTAATTTAATCGCATCGTAACACCACACACCTCCCTCTGTATCTCTTCACTTCCCTAGCCCTCGCGTCGTCAACCTCACGCCACATGCCGCTTGACAAGTACTCCCTTCATACCTCCTCTGTATCTCTTGATTTCCCTCACCGTGTCAATAGGCCACCGCGTGAGATGTCACTTTAATTTAATCGCATCGTAACACCACACGCCGCTAACCGCCACCACACACCAACTCCACCTCGCACCGCATGCTTGATATAGAGGGAGTACCCATAAAGAAAGTCGTCTAGGGCAACAACACGGTCTCCAAAACCGAACTTTGACTCCTTGTTTTTATAAAAATATTTATCAAAAAGTGGTATACGTATAGTTTTATGAAAGTGTTTTTCAAAACAAATATATTCATATGGTTTTACATTTTCAAACTTAACAACTTAAAAGTTATTCATGATTTATATTCTCAATGTTTGATCCAAACCTTGTGCATAACGATTTTCTTTATGGGCATGGAGGAGTACTTCACTAGAGTCTAATTAAGGTTAACATTTCTAGTCTCATTGTGTAATCTATTATCATGCCTAGCAGATATTAACTCTACCAATTTCAACTGATTTGATTTAGATTTTATAGGACGCGACAATATGGTATGAAACGCAGGCGTCCTTAACACCGAAGGTCTTCTAGGTGTGCCGCCCTCCTCGGTAGAACAAGGGGAGGAGACTCAAGCCTCCCCCCAGAAGGTGGAGGACCAGCGCAATGTCAGCAGCTTGGAATTTCAAGCGTCTTTTGTATTTCCATCCTGTTTTCACGTTAGTTCTTTTTTTGCTTAGCTTTGTAACCCACAAGGCAAATACACCACCTGTAGATTGCTTAGCTTTGTGAGTGCACGGGTACAAATAAGAATAGTAGAAACATAGTATGCACACTCCAAATCTTTCCGAACGATAGCGGCAAAGGATGCACATGGTACATGTAGCCTGCAGGTGATCCTACGAGTCTGCGACTCTTTGGCAACTGGTTTTATAAAACTACCACAGGCTGACCTACTAGCCCATTAGTAAGTTCAGAACTGCAACTAAACCACGAGAACACAGGGGGAAACATGAATACAAAAGGACACAGCCTACGTCCACATCTGTCCAGGTGTGATGATGCATCTAAATACTGCCTCCACCGACCGGATGGATGTAGTCCCGACGCCAACTTTCAACAATTACAACTATTACTTTCGATCCATGCCTGACGGCTCGCATCAACAGTCCCAACACTACAACAAAGCAAGCTCAGCTCTACTCCTTTTATTCCTGAAAAGCAAAAGGAGAATAGGATGTGAATAAAATGATGTGGCCATTGAGAAAGCATTGCTGTAACAGGGGTTGCGGGATGCTAGGATTCAAGAAAGTGCAAGCTGTCATGGTAAGTTCTACTTCTATGTGTCACCGTTACCCTTAGTGCCATATATACCTTCTAGGTAATGTATGCACTCTTTACATACACTACAATAATCCTTCTAGGATCAACACCACTAAAGTGGTTGAAGAAAGATTGAAACTATACTCTGCTACTGTTTTTTTCTTAACAAGTAACACTTACCAACAACTTAATTATAAGCTAACACTTGCAACGGATGCAATACCCCTTGCCATGAATTGAGATTTAGAACAACTAATCCACCAAGCTCTGCCGTTCACTTCAATCATCACAAAGTACAAAAAAATATGTTTGCTTCCAAAAAGCTAGTGGGCTGTACGAGATGGTACATATTAGGCTAGGAGGTAAAGACTGATGGTGACGTAACCTGTTCTAAGCTGCTAAGATAAACTTTCTACTAGTTAATTAAAGCTTACACTTCATAAAAAGTTGATAGTTTACAGCCATCGTTGTCAACCTCCACTACCATGCAATCCGTTTCAGATTCAACTAGCAAGTAAGTCTTGTACAGACTTTTGTGATTATTTTTTCAGAATGGAGCTGGGATAATGACACAAAATATAAAAGAAAGATATGTTTTCTTGAAACGAAAAAAAGGAATATATGTTTTGAACTTCCTAAGATTGGAATAGGATACCTAAGCTGCATAGATGATCAAGGGCAGTACCCCTGGAGACAGAAAAATTGATAAGGCTTTAGCTTATACATCACATCTCACAATTAGGTTCCTTGTATGAAGACAATCAAACTACCATTTGCTATAAAAAAAATTCGAACAACTGCTGAAGTCCAAGTATATAGTCTAGGCTCATTAAGATGTAAGATCGAGTTAAGTGCTGCTGCTAACCACCTAAATACAACTGTACAACGTTGTTGACAGCAAGACATGACTCAAAATGGGGGCACCAACAAAGTGAGTAGCACCGGTGATGCAAGCATAACAAACACCACAACTAATGAAAAGCAAAAAATAGAAACTGTGAGGTGTCCTATATATGGTATACCTTGATCACAGAAAGGAGAGTTCTCAGCAGATTGTTCAGTAATACAGCGAACCTGAAAGTGCAGTCTAGCATGTCAGTGTACGTGCGCATCCATGTATATTCAAGGTAATACACAAATTAATGCAATGATATACCTTGCCACCAATCACCTCTAGTAGCAGAGCCATCCGGGTTGTCCTCCTTGTACTGGATTTAAAATTCAAAATAAACATTAGACTTAACTGCTCCAAATGATCTGTATACTTATATATAAAAAAGTTCTACGTACGTTTGTATGTGGCTCGTTGGCTGGTTGCTTCTGTAAAGTGCTGCTGTAGAACTCCCGACCACCGTAATGCACGGATGAGCCAAAGTAAGGGGATTCTGATGACTCATTTGGATAAGACTGTTTTCCATCCTTGTAAGTAGGGCGGCCATGGGATTTGCCATCTGAGCACGAATTTAAACTTCCATAGTTATTACATCAATAATGCTCCAGATTAACTCTAAACTAAGATGGTAAAAAAAAAGGTCTTAAGTATCGCTTTGGTTATGAACGGAACCTAAATTCGAAGAGAAAATATCAAACTCACAGGGTTACCAAGAACTACCTACCTGTAATGCTACTGCCATTCTGTCCTCTGGAGCTCTGCTTGTTCAGCATCGTGTACAAGTCCGACTGCTTTGCGTCATTTGCGCTCCCCTTGAATGCAAAACAAAGTCACAATGTCAACGTCATATCCAAAATAGATTATGCAGAATCCTATAGCTCCTCTATTATCAAAATTACCCCTCATCATATATATAGTTAAAATAAATTGAGAAACCGTTGAGCTCTCTCCACAAATCGCAACATAGTAACGGACCCATCAGCAAATCGCACCAATTCACTAATTATGAAAAAAAAAATCCTAGGACTCCAAGAATCCACCAGAACGATGGCGTGAAGAGACGGCCCGTACATACCGCAGGCGACGCGGAGAAGACGGTGCTGAAGTACCCGCTAGCCGGCGGCGGCGCCGCGGCTCCGGCGGCGGCGGGGGCCGACTTCTTCTTCGTATCCATAGGTAGGGTCGTTGTCTGCGCTAGCGGCTTCGGGAGATGGGCCTAGACTCTCGAGAGGATGGAGCCGTGAACACTTCAGGCGGAGAGAGATAGGTCACGTGAAGATGGTCGTTGTAGGCGGCGGCGCGGAAGGGAAGGAAGCAGTTGGTTGTTCGCCTCGTGGCGTCCTGCTCCGGCCAACATCTGTGCCGGCATTTAAAGGCCTCGACGGAGCGCCCCGGTTTCGCTATTTCCGAGATCTTAAGGGGGCTGCGTGGAGAAAATTGTATTTCGCTTTCATCCGCCTTCAGACTTTGCAGAGTGACAAATTATTGATAACAAAATTCCGAACATCATAACTGCAAAAAAAATCTTTTGACAAATACCATCCCCAACAAATTGCAACCCAAAGGTCAAAGAATCGTGGAAAAGCTCATCTAAACCGCAACTACTGCATTTGTTCCAAACTATAGTTTAGCTTGACTTTGTAATAAGTTAAACTTTTCTAACATTGATTAAGTTTTTTTAAAATATGGTAGAAACATCTAGAGTTCAGTTAAATGCACTTTCAATATGTATTTCATAGGTAACATAACTTACTAAACAAATTTCATGTTGTAAATGATGGTGTATGAACTTGTAAAATTTTAAAAATTAAATTATTGATAAAACCAAAATAAGGGGAGAACCCCTCTCCTTCGTGTACTCTCTGCATGTATATGTAACCTAGCCCACACGACTTATAAGGGGAGCCAAGCCTTCTTTCTCACAAGGTTAGATGATTGACTTCAAATCAACTTCCCAACAATTAACTTTCCCTTCTTTGAACACTTCCTACCTATATGACTGTAGCTTGCATACACTTTGTTGTAAGCCTTTTGGAGCACTTTGGCATTGAGGAACACATACTTAGAGGTCTGCGGCACTTAGAGCTTTGTCCTAAATTAGTATAATCCTTTGTTCTGAGTGCTAGCATTGAGTCCTGAATTTGATGCATGGGTATCATGGAAGTAGATGTGAGTACGTGTGCATGCATGTGAACATTACTTCATTTTGAAAAAAGAAGAAAGAGAGTAAGTTTACACAAAATCTATGAAGATATCACTTTGACTATTAACATTTTTAGAAATGTATTATTCAAATAGAGGAATTATATATTATGGAAGTATTCTAAACTTTATACAGGTGGTCTATCTAAATTTTAGATTTTATTAATTCAAATAAGGTTTATTTTCAATATAAGGAGAAAGTATTCACATTTTGCTTGCATTATCGTAGATCCCTTGAATCCCATGTACGGCTTCACCGTGAAGCGTGAACACCGACGTCTGAAATTTGGATCTAAACAAGACCTTAAGTGAACACAACAGTAGCACCATACCTTCGAACTCTACAAATCTTTTCACATCTTTAACGTCTCCAAAAATGCACTGACCAGTCGCCAGAATGTACGTGTTGACAGAACAGGTTCCACAGCACCACCCATATCTTTTCACATCCTTCTATACGGATCCAAAAGGAAGTGCTCGATCTAACGAGCATCACCGCAACTCGTGCCATTTGCCACCACAATTTCAGCACAAGATGCTCATTCCTTTTCATCTAGAATCACCTTGATGGCCAGCATTGACCGATTCCAGTCTGACTTATTTGGCAAAGTATCTACCTGCGTTGACCCATATAAAAGACTAAGAGCAACTCCAAGAGAAAAGTTATCCATGTTATGTATTCTATATTTGGCTATTTGGGGAGAGAAAAGAGAGTCCAACAACTATTGTATTTGGTTTGCTAAAATAGCAAGTCATCTATTCCGGAGTTCTCGCATGGTAAATATAGTTTGCATGTCCCGCTAGCCATACGATTAGACTGTTGGAGTTTTTTGTTTTTTTACATGATTTTCTATTTTAGAGGTTGGCTAAATCTTGAATTTAGCCATCCATTTTTATCAACTCTCTTGGAGTTGTTCTAAAGGGGTGTTTGGTTGGAGTTGTTAAAGTTTAATAGATACTGTAGCATTTTATTTTATTTGGTAATTAGTATCTAATCATGGACTAATTAGGCTCAAAAGATTCATCTCGCAAATTACTCTCTAGCCATGTTTTTAGTTTCGTAAATAGTATACATTTAGCATTTCATACATGTGTCCAAATATTCGATGTGTCGTAACCAAATAGGCCCTAATATCACCTACGCGAGAACCTTCCAATTAACTACACTAAGGTCTTGTTTAGGGTGGCTTATTAGGCTGTTTAACTTAAAAGCTAATCTCTCCAAAAAGGCCAACTTTTTTGTTTTGTAGCCTTTTTTCGAAAGATTCTCACAACTACAATCTTTTTAGTTTGATTTTAGAATCTAGACCCAGAGCTTGACGCCATTCACATCTTGGCGCCAGTGCCATTGGCGGTAAGCTCCTAGACCACGTGCACGTCGACACAGAGCTGGCAGTGACGTGTCAAGCACCTTGGCGCCGTCACATGTGGCGCCAAGCCTGTTGTGTCTTTGCTTTTTTTCTCCAGTCCAGACCATCATAGCATCAATGTTCATGGGCGTCCAAGACAAGCGAAAATACTATTCGCTGATTTATTATGAGAGAAAAATACTGTTGGCTGACAGAAAACTTATAAGACGAACACGCTCATTGTAAAGGAGAAATGACAGATTTTCTAATGTGTTGTATCACATGATGAAGGGAGGTGAAGATGGACCAAACGTCCCCAAGAGTTTTTTTCCTAGTGTTTCTACTAAATAAATCACACATGGGTTTTTGTGAAAGAAGTCCATAGAAAAGAGCCACCTTACACATTGCGCATGGGACCGCTAGGCCCATCCCCCTTCTAAGGGTGTCGGGAATGGAGATCTCTCCAAATCCCTAACCCCAATCTCAACACTACTCCACTGCCGATGGCCTCGACTATTGCTCATGATTTGCCACCACTAGTGCTCCCATATCCCGAATGGGAGGAGGAAGAAGACGTGACTCGCTAAATCGTGCATCGACTGATGTTGGTGCATCACTTACAGTTGTTGTGCCCACATGCTGTATAATAATTTTGCATGCCCCTTACACCTTGCCTTGATATTATTCACACAAGAGGATAAGGATCATCACCAGTGGTGGAACTAGAACTTTTGATGAAGGGGGTGGATAATACAATGACACCCTGTAAACATGATAAATATGTACAACAAATGTATATCTCAATAGCTTTTCAACACTCTTACATATATGTTTAGTACTTATAACGAAAACCCCTAAATTTTTTATATTTATTTTCAAAATTCACTGTGCTTTGGACCCTGCTAGCCCACAGTCATCGAAGAAGAGAAAACCGAATTAAACCACCTCAAAGCCAAGAGATCATGATAGGTGCGAGAACCCACTAAAGCAAGTTCAATAGTGGACTCCTATTATTGATAGGATTGGCAAGGCTTGAGTGCATAAGATTCAGTCTTACAGAAGGAGTGTGTAACATCCCCGATGTTACGGTTACTAAAACTGGATCATGTCATCATGAGCATTGCATAGTATATTTGTTAAGCACACACTGATGCACTAACTTAAAATAAGTTTGATTTGGATGAATGTGCTTAGGAATTAAAGTGTGCTTATATTGTGTATGGATGTTTGTGTTGGTGATTAAAACTCTAGGGTAAAAGTTTTCCGAGAGCTTAAGGGGAGAAACCCTAATTTTAAAACCCTGGATTTGCCCCCTTTTGTGCAATTCAAAAACCAAGAAAAATTTGAAGTTGAGTTCAAAAGCAAAGTTGTAGATCTTGTCAAGATGTACAACTTTCGTGTTTTGAGTTTTTGAAGTTTCAATACAAAATTCAGAATAATTGTGAAAATACAGATTTCCGGAAAGTGTCCCCTTTTCTAACTTGAATCTCCAATTCCAAATATGTTTGGAATTTTGAAAAATGGTCAACATGAAAGTTGTAGGGCTCAAAAAGTTGAACAACTTTCATGTTGGGAGTTTTTCAAGTTGTTATGGAAAATCAAAAGTAATTTTGGAAATTCTGATCTGCCCCAATTCAAAAATTGAAATTTCCCCAATTTGAGATTTGAAATTCAAACTGTTTTACTAAATTCAAGTTTTTCCACTCAGATTGAGCTTTGGGCACCAAAATATGTTTTGTAGCTTGTAAATTTCTGCACACTTTTATTTTGGTAAATTTTTTACTGCAGTTCACTTTTTGGTCGAAATTTTGCAAAACAGACAAAAAAATAAGGGGGGGATATGGATGGCTACAGTGGCCGATGTGGACCTCGGCGCCCTGTCCATCGCGGCCGCCGCCCGCGCAGCGCCGCCTGCGTGCGTGAGGGCACGCAGCTGCTTGGCTGCCTGTGTCGCCAGGCGACGTGGAGGCACGACGTCTCTTCTTTTCGCGATAAAAGCCTTTCCTGGACGACGCGCTCGTTCCTACTCTCGCACCGACGCCGGCGACCTTGCTGCGCTCCTCCAATTCGCGTTCCTCGCTCCCTTTCCAAGCCATTCGAGTGCACCAGCAGCTCCGCCTCGAACCAAGCCATCGATTGCGCCCCCGAGCGCAAGCTCTAACCCACCGGAGTCCTACACCGAGCCGTTCTTCTCCAAGCCCGACCGAGCGCCGCCGTGATCGAGCTCCACCATGGCCAGCATCACTCCGACCCTCTCCGCTGCCACTCCTTGCTCCTTTGAAGTCGTGGTGAGCCCCTCATGCTCGTGCGCCCTTTGGTTTGCTTTCTATCTGTTTGCAGTAGCCGGTGTCCGCACCGTTAGCCTCGTCGTCCGCCATGGACGCGGGCAAGGGGAGTAGGAGGGAGTAGCTTGTGCTTTGTATACCTCAGTAGGTGCGAGTGGAGTTGCAGAAGCTAGCCCGCCCTACCGCGGAGGCCAAGGGCTCACCGGTGTTGAGCTTGAGCTCGCCGGAGTGGAGGCGGAAGGAAGGAGAAGCTTCTGACGGGCGGGACCCGCCCGTCAGTGGCTGCAGGAGAGGGGCAGCGCCCGCGCGTGACGCGGGAGGCTCTTGGGCCGACTTGGGCCGTATCCAAGCGGGCCGGCCATAGGAGCAGTGACCCTTTTCTTTTTCTTTTATGCAAAGTTGTGGTATATGTTTGAATTTGTATAGAAAATTGCTTGCTGATCCAAAAATTATGAAAATTTTTGTGTAGGTTCTATAAATTTATTAGAACACAGGAAAAATATTAGATTTTATTTTATGATAGTTTGCATGTACATATAAATTGCCTCTGTTTATTAA
>Ga0182004_10004054_pt1 | contig 11757 bp, 8 predicted proteins | sample Sormic07211540_1_FD_120479 | JGI IMG/M metagenome (GOLD analysis project Ga0182004, IMG submission 120479) | Endophyte microbial communities from Sorghum bicolor roots, Mead, Nebraska, USA - 072115-40_1 MetaG | ecosystem: Host-associated > Plants > Roots > Unclassified | place: USA: Nebraska...
TAAAAATGCTTGTTTTCGTGGAATAGTTAACCTCAACAGCTTTCATATTAGCTGTGATATTATCCAGATAAAATAGAAAACTAAATCCTTACTATAAATAGTTATAGTTTCTTATGTGATGAATATAGTTGTGTCATACTCAAGTCATCACTTAAAGAGATTAACCTTGGCTTTAAAGAAATCCAACATTTCAATCTCAAATTGAAGTTCATCATCTTTCGGAAAGCCATCTGGAGCTGCAACTGGACAATCGTCCTCAGCGTAGTGAATTTTAGGCTGCATTTTGAACTGAAAAAAAATGTAAGAGAGAGAAAAAGAGACAAAAATGACTAAATAACATGCGCATGTATTATTGTTGACAAGTGCATTTTCAAATTGTTGCATTCTCCATGAAACTGAGAAGTGTTTTTGTATAAGAAATACCATAGCAATTTCACCCTTCAGCATTGTTGGGAAGCCTTCAGCAAAGCCTAGGATCATCTTGCTCTTCCCTAAGACAAATCTGAGTGGGATTCCTTTACCTGTAAATTATAACAATAGTAATGAAGATGAATCGAAGAATCAATAATTGAATTGAGTAGGCATATAGATGGGACAAACATTTGGGGTGCAAAATTCATGCGACAGAAAAAAATTATAACAATAGTAATGAAGATGATTCGAAGAATCAATAATTGAATTGAGTAGGCATATAGATGGGACAAACATTTGGGTGCAAAATTCATGCGACAGAAAAAATTCAGATAAAAAAGTATTACAGAAAAGACATAGTAATCTAATATATTGTTCCATAGGATGTAAGGAAGCACTGACATGACAGGTGTTTTCCAAATTGCAGACATATGTGCCAACAAAAACAGCAAAACAGGATGCTTGAAACATAAAATTTAAGCTGTGATTTGTGAAATGCAAGCAGGAAACCACATCTCAGAACAGAGGGGGGAACCATACTATAATTAATATGAAAACAGGATATGGAAGCAACAATCTTTGAAGATACTGCAGTATACATAGTGGTGAAATGTGCTCAGAGATATTGCAACACCTCCGTGCTCCCTTCTAGTAGAATTGATAATAACACCATCCATCGTCCGAGTAGTGCAATGAAGTATAACCTGCACAATTATTACAATGAGAATTATTTAATTTGACCACCTAAAATTCCTTATGCCAACAGTAACAAAAACAGGACTGTATGAAAGCCATTATGGGGGTCAGCAAAAAGTGCAGTCATCAACAATGAAAAATGCCTAGTCCTGAAAAAAAAAAGAATCTACGCTATGTAGGCTGTATGAACAATCCAACAGAAGACTTTCATTTAACCATTATTACTACGGATAAGTTTTGTTAATGCACATTTACAGCACATAGAAGAAAATGACAGCTTATGGAGGATCTCGGCATTACACCAAAAACTTGTGCCAGAAATAGGGTCATTCTATGTAAGAATCAGTAGCCGATTGCACAATTTGTTGGGTGTTAAACAGTGCTCGGCCGCAGAGTGAAACACGTGTTCCTGTTTTTATGTACTTTCACAGTTTCATTGCGCGATATACGAATGGGGAGAGGGCAGGCAGTGGTTGCAACCTGATCGCCCTCTGCAGGGGTGGCATCACCGCTCCCAGACCGTATGATGCCCTTCATCAAGCTCCCAGGTGTAAGCTTCTTCCTCCTGCAGTGCAACAGGAATTTGGCGTGATCAGCTGATCACGAGCAAACAGCAGCAGTTCAACGAACGAAAGGAATGCCTGAATTGCAAAATTCTACAACCGATTTCGGCCCTTTATGCTTCGGAATCCCGAGGGGGGGCGAACTGGGACTGACCTCTTCTCGGCCTCCTCCTCAGCGGGCGACTTCTTCTTCGCGGGCGGCGGGAGTTCGCCGCCGTTGTCGCCGCCATCGTGAGCCATGGCCGAAGCTAAGCTTCAGGGCAGGTTCTCACCGGCCGCCGCGTCGGGACGGGGGAGGGGGAGGGGGAGAGGTAGGGCAAGGGAATACTTCGCTAATCAAGGCCGCCGCGGTCCGTGCGTGGGCGTAGCTGCGCATTAATGGCCGGGATGCGGAGCAGTTGCGGTAGCAGCAGCAGCCAGCACAGCAGCGCCTTGGAGTTGGAAGAAGCGGGTGGATGGGAGTGGGGATGGTGGTGGACTCGCCGGTCGCCGGCGGAGAGTCCAACGAAGCATCGCTCTCTGTCCCGCTGCTAACCTCCCTTTGACTTGGGTCTCGTGCTTCAATGGGCCGGCCCTGCCTCCATTGGGCTGCAGGCTGCCTATACCCAGGCCTTCATCTCAGATGGGCCGTTGCTCGCCTCGCTCAGGCCTATCCCGCTCCTTGCACCGGACCCCGTCCTGCCGCCCGGCCGCCAGCCCGCCACCGCGGCGGCCGCCGGTCTCCCTCCGCGGCTCGAGCAGGCCCTCCGCTCCGCACCTCCGCGGCCTCCCTCCGCCTCCCTTCGAGCAGGCCAGCACGGCAGCACTACGTCGGGCGCTGGCAGCCCTCCGCGGTTCCGAGCAGGCGCGCCGCGCGCGCGCAGGCCACCGCACCGGCCGCCCCTGGCCCTGTCCGGCCGTCCGCCCCGGCGTCGCGTAGCCGCGTGACGGCTTGACTCGTGAGTCGTCCGCCCCTGCCCTACGTGAGCGCTGAGAGGTGAGCAGATTTTTTTTTTTTCTTCTTCACTTTCTCTACTCAATTGGATTGGGAAAAAAATGAAAAGTGAAGTTAGAAATATGGATGATGGATTTACATGATCGGTAGTTTTCATCGCTATATAGAGGCCCTAGTCTTGACAGAAACCACCGCGTTGATTGATACAGGCCGGTGATAGCTACCTACTTTGGCATTCGACAGAAAATGGGAATCAGCAATGCAGATTGATCCCGGGGATTAGGATAGAAATCAATATCGGAATTAGGATAGCAGGTCAATATCAGTTCTTTAGGGGACGTGGATTTTTTTTTCTTTTATGTTCATTCTGTTTTAGAACAGCTTTGAAGCTCCTGTAACATCACTTTCCTGAAATTCGCAGCATGGACCATCTTCTTCATCTGGTGCACGTCAAGATTCTTGCTGCGGACCTTCTCTCCTTAACTATACAGCACACTTCGCCACCGGCGTTTCTCCGCTGTGGCCGTACGGTTGCTCGTGCGGAGCTTGTTGGAATTGTTGTCTCTCGTGACCGCAGGGAGAAGTTCCTCCGCTTCGTGATCGATGATGGCACTGGATGTGTACCGTGCATCCTGTGGTTAAACCACCAATACTTGAATGCTAGCACATCCTCTGGGCTATCAGAATCTGATCCTACTGCGGAGATAGCGTTGAAAATGTCAGAGGAGGTGCGTCTAGGCACTCTTTTGAGGGTCCGAGGAAAGATTACCACATATCGTGGTGCGATCCAGATTACTGTTAGAGATGTGGTTGTGGAGAAGGACCCGAATTCAGAGGTGTTGCATTGGTTACAATGTGTTCGCTTGGCCAAGGAGTGCTATGATCTGCCACCATCTTCTGGTCAAGATGGCACTTGAATGGGGTTTATCATGTGTAATATGTACAAGTTTATCGCTGCACTTGCTAGAGACAATCTCTTCTAATGTGATCAAGTTGTGCATTATAAGCCTTGTTAATGAAATGCGTAAATATTTATATTGGTTGCAGGTGGTCAGGTCGTTTCTCGATGTATATCACGTGATTTTTTATATATCATGTATACATTGCTGGGTCTGCGTGTTGTGATATTCAAGGGCACAACAACTTAAACGAACCCAACTCGAGTATAATTTTGTATCCTCCCTTACTGAATGATATTTTGATGTTTCCTTTCAGAGGCTACTGTATTTGAATGTTATTTGTTATGGAAGAAAAAGAGGATATTCTGGCACTATACAATACCAAGTTTTTATTATCTTGCAAAGCAGCTAAATGTTGCTGGCAGATTTCCCATCACAATCTTCTTTGGATCCCTGTTCCCTTTCTTTGATTGTGTGCCAAAAGAAGTGCCATCTTTCACCATAAGGCCTTACATTTTCTGTTTTTCTGATGGTGGCAAACTGACAATCCATTCCAAGTCAGTTTTCATGTTGAAGTTAAACTTTAAGAGTGGCTTTTGCTTTTCTGCAGGTCTGGAAATCCCTTGGACCAAACGAAGAAACTAAGGAAATCTACACATCCTCTTTGAACATGTGGAAATTATGGCTCTATCTTTACTTATGCCATGTCATCAAAGTTGGAATCTGTTTAAATTCTAAAACATCCTTGACTTTTCATCACAAACAACTTAACAAGAGTTGTAAAGTAGCATGGTACTGTGATGTCGTCCTTAAAGTATCTGTCACTCAATTTGAGTTTGAGCACTAAGTTCTTATTCCTGTCACTACTGCAAGAAGAATCCTGCATTGTTCAAAGTATTTACTACTTTCTCATGGTAATGTATTGTTCTTCCCTATAAAAACACATTTTATCTTTAGCTATAACATCTCCTCTGTAGGATAGCATTCTCTTTTTGTTCTGCAAGGGCAACATTCTTTTGGTAGATAGAAGTTACAGTATAGTCATAACTTTAAGAAAACTCGTTGTCTTTAGAGGTCATGGACAACTTTTGATCCAGAATGGACCCATTGGATTCAGAAAGTTGGCACCTTCTGATGATTACCACTTGCCTTTTTCTCCTCCTCTGCTGCTTTATCCATGGAGATCTAAATCTTTACATCAGAATCTGCTGAGACCACCTCAAGGGAGGCATATCAAAAGAGGAGCTCACTAGTACAATCATTGCTGGCAACATTCTTCAGTCACTTGGTTGATTCCCTGCATATGCACTTCCCTACAGGCTTCATTTCTAGCACGCCCTAGAGACAGCCCATGTTATTGTGCTGCTAGTAAATTGTCCAATCTTCTACACTGTCCTTTCTAACCTTTCAGTATGCTGGTCACATGCTTTTGGATACCATTGATGGCAGATCGTTTATGTTCAGAAATATGTTGCATATGCAAAATGGAATTCTCTCATTGTAGTCTCAAAATGAATATTAGAATATTTTTCTGTTTGATATTTGTGTTGGTCCTGACCCTTATGTCCCTTGGTGGAATGTGCATGAATGAGGAGGTTGAGCTAAATAATGTGTTTGGTGCACCATACACAATACCGTGTTTGTTTACATTTTATTGTGATTTCAGGTTTGAAAATAAGCTCCAAAGCCCAAAGGGTACACATTTTATACGTCATAATTATTTTTACCTAGGGGATCAATAAAAATCCCTGGATCTTTGGATAAACAGGAATCTTGAAATAGATCTGTTCAAGACGAGGTTGCCAGATGGGATCCATATGTATCACAGTAAGTTCAGATAACTTTGTTCTTTAGTTTTCTTTTGTGACCATGTTTAAATCTAGTAATTATCTTGTTAAAAAATGCTATTAAGATGTTTTACTTTGACAATTATGTTTTTGTTGCTGATCCTCCAAGGAAAAGGCAGTGGAAAACCTGAAGTGTTCCCCTGTACTTCTATTATACTCTAAATTGTGGAATCCAGAGTCTTTCTTGGTCCCCTACTGTATACCTTGTATTCAGTATATATAATATACTACACTTGAGAAACTTTTGTTTTAAAATAGTTGAGAAACTATTTAAGTTCATAAGCTATGAAACATAATTTTGTTGTTTCTTTCACTCGTAACCTTGCTTAATCTTCTTCAGTAGAACCATGTCAGTGAAATGTTCCATTCACCCTAGGAATATCTAACCGCCGGTATCTAAAATGGATGTATCAACAGAAGACCCTCCTTTCAGAACAAACTACAGAATTTGATGGTCATTGTTTTAGATCATTATGTCTTGTTTAGCCCGAAGAGAAGAGACCAAAGCTGAAAACCTGAACATGATTAGATTGTATAAGGACTCGAATGGCTCTATTCAAAGCCATCCACATTCGGCGGCACACTTGGCCAGTAACAGAATTAGAAAAAGGAAATAGTGGTTTCAAACACAGAGGCCAGAAACATGTAAATTCGTTCTCTTGCAATATCGTGGCTGTATATTTCTGAAATGACTAGGCTAGGAGGCCTGCGTGGTAGTTGCATGTGACTCCATGTGGTGTAACAGAAGAAGACCGGACAGATTACCACTGGAGATCTCAGCAAAGCAGTTGTTTGTGTGTATGTGTGTGAGAGAGAGTGGGGGTGTGCGAGTGTATATGTGTGTGTGAGGCTGGTGTCAACTGTCAACTCACGTGTGCAGTGCATGAGCTTGGACTCATGTCTGGTGGACTGCCCCCAGCAGCACCCATATGTAGGCAGAAATAATTAGTGTGCCGGCAGTGGCGCATGCATGCGCTTGTTCTGCTGCTCAGGCTAAGCTGTGTGCCCCTGCCCCTGCTGCATTTCTGTCTCTGTATATCTGGAACTGGAAAACTGATAGTTGACGTCGCACATGCTAGCTCGCTGATAGTAGATAATATAATAACATATAATAATGTCTGCATTGCTGTGTATACAAGCTTATGTGCAAGGCCAGAGAAAAGGTGTTGTCTTTAAACGAATGGAAAAGGAGGTTGCTTTGGTAAAAACTTAATTCTCTTATCTAAAGTTATGATATATCTCCTGGTGGTAAGCTGTAAGCATCAGTTTTATCATTTGCTAATGCTAATTTGTTACATTTGTTTTGTTTCGGAATGCTTTCTTCTGTAATGTCATACTTGTAGTAGTGTTAATTCTTGCTTGCAGGTTACAGCAGGCTTTCGAAGATATTGTAGTCTTCAATCCCTTGGGCATAGGTGCCCAGTCAGCAAATTATAGTTCTTCTTTTCTACTAGTCCTTTCTAAAAGCAGTAGTCATATAGCTTCTGTCCTTTGCTCCTAGCATATTCACCTTATTTTGTTTACAGATTTTTTTCAGGATGTGGTCACATTCAGCTTCTCACTGGATTTAGTTTTAAACTATGTTCCTCACTGGAATCGATATGATACATGTAGTTGATGTCTTCAATAGGTGTTGATAGGGAGGCCCGAGGTTCCACAAATCTCTATCTGTGCTGAGACGAATGGATTGGCTGCAGTGTGGCAGCACTATTGGTTCATTTTCACGGCCCCGCACACATAAGATGATGTCCTTTGTTTATTAATGCACAGAAACATCTAAATCTAGTGCCAGAGCCCAGAGGCATTCCTGTTTCTCTCTGTATTTATCTATCCTACAGCAGCATCATGGCAGCATGAGACACAGAGAGGTCATGCGCATGTGACATGTGGTGTGTGTGTGTAAGAGTTTGGAAAAAAGAGTGGTGGTGGTAAATTCACATCTTTACTCCTCTTTTATGAGCACTGACTTTAATCAGGTCTCCCTTAATGCACTGCACCCTGACCCACGTCGCTCACAAAGAGGAAATGTTCTCTGAAAAGTTTCCCTTGGGCTCGCTGGGGTACCCTCCTCACCTTTGAGTTGAGCACCTTTTCTCCTCTATTTTTTATTTTAAATATTTGTGTTTCTTGCAGGAAAACTTTTTAACTTCTTGATAAAATGAGATAGCCTTTAAGGAATCTTGTGGCAGTAAATATTTCTGCAATGGTAAGTAATATATATACATGTCATATCTGAGAATATTTTCTCTCATTGGAGTTTTGTTTTCCCTAAGGGACACACCTCTAGGAGAAGCAGCAATAGTCCATTTTCCATACTTCCATTGCTTTCCTTTCCAGGCTAGACGAGTAAACTGGCGCGTGAGTAGGTGATGAAAGGATCTCAATTTAATCAGGTACGTATCCTACTGTCACGAGGTTAGGTTGCAGCTGCACTACAAGATTGTCAATCGTGCTAAATTCATAGCTTGTTCGCTTGAGATTATCTGTCGAATCTACCAGTCATTCAACAGTGTTTGCAACTCCTATATCTTTATGCATATGCAGTAAGGAACATGCATCAACAGTAGTCTGAGCTGTATTCTTGATATATCTAGTTTCATACTGTAGTTGCATAGGTCCTTATGCTACTTCTGGCATCTGTCATTTGATATTCATCATCAATGGCTATTCTGTCATTTATCATTTTTTTTCCAAAACCGGTCAGCTATAAGCCTGGTGCATGCCACAGATATTTGAACCAGCTGTCCAGCATTTTTGTTTTGGAAATAACGACCTGGTGTCCTGGTAAAATACTCTTGACTCACCCCGGCCCCTAATCTCCCTGTTCAAATGTTCATGCTGTTTCTATTTTAAAATTCTGAAGATTCAAAAGGACAGTAAAGCAGCAGGCTTTTTTTCCATGAAAAGTAGCCAACTGCCGGTTTATATTATATTGAAGTTGTATGAAGCGAAAAATACTAAGATTTTCTGGTGTGTAAATATATTTCAACAGAAAAATCTGGTACCCAACATAATTGAGCCCAAGGGTCTCAAGGGAACCAACCAAACATGCCAGATACTCTTGTTCAAAGAGCTTGTTAATTTATTTATAATATGGCATACATGATGCCTCAATCCATCTGCATATATTAACAGAGTATGCTTTCACTGTTATCCAGTATATTGTACTCCCTTTGCCCAAAATATCTGTTGTTTTCGCTTTTCTAGAAACAACTTTGACAAAATATATGTTAAAAATATTAATATTTACGGTACATAATTGGTATCATTGAAAAGTTCTTTGAATCTATTTTTTAATATTTGGAGATATAAATATTGCACCTATTTTCTATAAATTGAGTTAAATTAACAGCAGGGAAATCAAAAGTGAAAGATAATTTAGCACAGAGAGAGTATATGTAACAGGATGATCTACACATCTCATCATTTCTCTCTTGTTTTTCTGGGGTGTTAATCTGATGTAGCCAGTCAAAGACAGATCTTGACCTGCCCAGAGGCCACAAATGCAGTGGGCCACACGTGGGTTGGGGAAAGGCCGGTCATGTGATGTACTATAAAATGTCTCTCCCAAACACATCACCAGCAGGCTTTGTCATGTATGGAGCAGAATCTTCCAAGATATTCAAATTCCAACAGCCAATTGCCACGTAACACAGAAGCACTTCGTTTAATATATTCTCACAAATGCATGTTTGTATTACGTTATATCTGTCCTCCACTTTATCTGATGCTTCGCTGTTAAAGCTGATTGCAGCTGGTGAGGTATCTAATGCAGGACATTTGCCATCATGCCATTTACACCTGCATGCACTGATGCTTCTGAATACGTATGTTATTTGCAGGGTATATATGGTATTTGAGATGCATCACCATGGTCCATGCCTGCCCAGAATTTGATGTGTGCACGGAGTACAGAGCGGTAGTATTGACACAGACTGAGACAAACTGATGCTTGGAAAAGCATCAGATAAAGGAATGGGGAAAGGGATAGAGGGACTACAATTCCAGTTATTGCACTCCAGAACCCTCTGCATCTCCTTTGCACAAAAGGTAAACCCTACCCTATTCTATGTATACCTATTCCCTCTGTTCTATAAAGATGTGATGTAGTGCATTTTAGTATTTAAAATTTATTCTCAAATATAATACATTATAGAGAAAAAAACCAGTTTTACATTAAACATTTTCTATTTATCAACCAATTACCATTAATCACGTTGATGATAACGTCTGATTAGAAAATAAAATGAGGGTATATGCGTCTTTTATGTTCTCTCTTAATTTTGTCTTAAAACTACTAGAACGCATAACATTACAGGACAAAGAGACTATATAGATAAAGGCTTCACACTGTGCCATGTCACCTACAAAACAGTACCATCCAACTCACACATTTGACCCACACATTTGCCATCCAACTCACATTTTCCCTTCTCCAATACTAATCAAAATGTTTATCTCCGCAAGTAATATGAAGGAGAATGTCATTAAACATCCTGCACGTCCCATTGCTATCCAAAATTGAATAGAAACGGACTATGAAACCCACCTATCATCTTCCTCGTGACCTCATCACACGGTCCTCTGTTAGTCTGGTCCATGTAGAGACAAAACCGGGAATTGGTTAGGCTGGCTAATTTTTCAGCTGATGCTAATTTATTTTGAAAGAAAAACATTGTTTTGTGGTTGAAAAGTAGTGCTAATAAGTTCAAGCGAAGTCGATGGAACTTACCAAATAAGCATCATTACGTTAATCAAGACATATTTTTATAGTAAACCTATTTTGATATACTAATGTTAATACTATGTTCTATAAATCTATTTAAATTAAAAATTAGTTGACTTCTCGTAAATGAAGATGTTCACTTATTTTGGGGTGAAGGAACTACTTGATAGACCTATTTTAAAATTATGGCTTGTCAAATCTTTGGCATGGTAAATTTTGGATGCCAACCAAGCAGGCCCAATGTCAATACATGGTTGGACTAAGTCAGCCTTTATTAAATTTGACCACAGCATGTCGACCGAGAGGTCTCTTATCTAGGTCAGCACATGTTGAATGCCCCACGATGAGTGTACTGTTTGCTTCGCTGAAATTTGGCTGCTACTATGCTTGGGGGGGAAAAAATATTGTTTGCTTCGCTAAAAGTACTACTAAAGTAGTGCTGAAAAATAAGGCGTAGTTGTATGCTAAAATCACTTATTTTGTAGTGTACGTGTGTGGAAATATGTTCATTGCTGACATTAATTAGAGTCAGGTGATTATTAGTACGTCATACATATATAGCGGTGTCAGATGATCATAAGCGTCAGTTATCAATCACCTTTATTTAGTGTTCATTGCTAGTGTTTGAGAAGAAGAAGAACTTGGTTTGAAACGTTAGGGTTCTGCTGGCCGGCTGCTGCATCAATTGTACTAGTGTTTGTAGTTAAGGCATGATCCATATATATGTACGGTTATTCTATATTTAAACGTTCGATTATGTTCATGCATGATGAGAAAGTATCGATCATTAATTAATCAACCCCTGTACGTTCATGTCACTATGCATATATATTGTCCTCTTGCATATATAATTCACGTATATATATATATATGTAGTTTTATATGCATGGTGAGTATTATCTACTGAGGCATTGTTCATTCATACATATATACTGTACATATACAATCATGCACTCACTGTACAAGTCATAAACAGTTGCACAGCAGCAGCAGGTATATATATGCATATACATGCCATGGAATTCCTCGTGACCACTGAGCAGAGCCCCTCCTAAAAACCAAGTGGAGCTAGTACGTGCCAAGCGGAAGTGCGTGCAGGAAGGCACACGCACGCACAGATATCCATGCATATGCATGTATAATGATGAGAGAGAGAGGGAGAGAGATGGGGACAGAGGTCCTGTTTGGTTCCACCAACTAAATTTTAGCTAGCTAAACTTTAGTCACTTTAGTAGCTAAAGTTCCAAACACATTGACTAAAAGAGGATAAAATAGTTTAGTTCCATTAGTCACCCAAGAGTAGCTAAAATAATTTTAGCTAGCTAAAATTTAGTTGGTGGAACCAAATAGGGCCAGAGATTGGAGGAGACTATAGGGCTAGAGAGCTAGAGGGCCGGACAGTGACCCACACCCACCGGTGTCCAGCAAGAATATTTGAAGGTGGTGCCCTGTGCTGTGGGCGTTCATGTGTGCGCTCCAGTCTGAGACAGTGCGTGAGAGGTCGTAGAGTGCCTTTCATAGCTTTCTCCTGTCGTCCCCTCACTCTCGCACTAGCAATCTAGCATAGAGCGGCAGTGTTGCCTTGCTCCTTTTGTTGCCTCCCTCTTGCATCCATATCATCCCATGGCGGCATTCCTCGTGGAGAGGCCGTGCAGTGGCGGTGGCGGTGAGAAGAAGACGA
>Ga0182004_10004055_pt1 | contig 11755 bp, 8 predicted proteins | sample Sormic07211540_1_FD_120479 | JGI IMG/M metagenome (GOLD analysis project Ga0182004, IMG submission 120479) | Endophyte microbial communities from Sorghum bicolor roots, Mead, Nebraska, USA - 072115-40_1 MetaG | ecosystem: Host-associated > Plants > Roots > Unclassified | place: USA: Nebraska...
ATCACAGTGGCTCAGCTAGATCGCCGTCGCCCATCATCGTCCTCTTCTTCTATAAATAGGCAATCACATCTCTGTAGGAGAGCATCCAGCTGCAGAGCAGGTAGCTAGATACTGCGGTGTGTGTAGAGGAATTGGGTCGATTAGATTAGAGGAGTAGATTGTTAGTGTTAGCTGAGAGGCATCGTCGACCCGCCGATCGGTCAAGAATGGCCGGAGGAGGAGCGAAGAGAGTCCTGCTGCTGTGCCTGTGCGTGGCCGTCGTGTTGGTGGCGGTCGGCAGTGGCGGCGCGGAGGCGAGGAAGCGAGGCAAGCAGTCGCTGGGGTTCTACGAGCTGCGGCGGGGCGAGTTCTCCATGATCGTCACCAACTGGGGCGCCACCATCCTCGCCGTCAGGCTTCCCGACAAGAACGGTGAGCAATTCTCGGCTTCAAGATGCTACCTCTCGACGAACTGATCTATCGTCTTTGCGTGTGAATTGCTTGATCTGTTTCATTTTCTGGCTGCTGCTGCAGGGCACATCGACGACGTCGTTCTTGGCTACAAGGACATCGGATCCTACGTGGTGAGAATCCTAAACTGAATCCCCCATACATGCATGCATCACATCTTTTTCTCCTCCATCTTCAGATTTGGTTGGTGATTGGGAAATGTGATCAGCTGTTCGTCGTGTTTGTTTAATGATCCATCGTATTGCTGGTTAACTAACTGAAACAGAACGACACGACCTACTTCGGCGCGCTGGTGGGGCGGGTGGCGAACCGGATCGCCGGCGGGCGGTTCACCATCAAGGACCGGCCCTACCACACGTACCAGAACGACGGCAACAACACGCTGCACGGCGGCCACCGCGGGTTCAACCAGGTGTTCTGGTCGGTCCGGGAGCGCGTCACGGGGGAGTTTCCCCACATCACCTTCGCCTACCGGAGCTACGACGGCGAGCAGGGGTTCCCGGGGAACCTGGACGTGCTGGTCACCTACAAGATCGACGGCGACTACTCGTACAGCGTCACCATGTACGCGCGGCCGGTGGACAAGCCGACGCCCATCAACCTGGCGCAGCACACGTACTGGAACCTCCGCGGCCACGGCCACGGCGACGTCCTGCGGCACGCCGTCCAGATCTTCGCGAGCGCGGTGACGCCCGTGGGCGGGGACCTCATCCCGACGGGCGCCGTCACCCCCGTCGCCGGCACGCCCTTCGACTTCCGCGCCCCGGCGGCGCCCGGCGCGCGCATCGCGCAGGTCGAGGGCGGCGTCGGGTACGACATCAACTACGTGCTGGACGGCGAGACGGACGGGCAGGGCGTGCGCAAGGTGGCCGTCGTCAGCGAGGACGAGTCCGGCCGCGTCATGGAGCTGTGGGGGAACCAGCCGGGCCTGCAGTTCTACACGGGCAACTTCCTCGACGGCGACCAGGGAAAGGACGGCGCCGTCTACGCCAAGTACGGCGGGATGTGCCTGGAGACGCAGGACTACCCGGACGCCGTGCACGAGCCGGGCTTCCCGGCAGAGGTCTACCGCCCTGGACAGGTCTACAAGCACTACATGCTCTACAAGTTCTCCATCAACAAGTAGAAGTGCAAGAAGCTCTCTCTCTCGTGCCTGATGCTTGCCGATGCCTCGTGGTCGTGGAGGTGTTAATTTGTTGGGCTGATAGCTTGTTGCAAGTAGTTACGTAATAAGGGTTCAGAATCTTGTGTAATTGAGCAGGCTTTGCCTCTCTTTTAGCTTAGGAAGTTGCAACAAAAATGTATGGTTGCATTTCATCCAAAGTTTATTATCTAGTTCACATTTCTGCCATTGAATGATGTCTTAGATGAATACCATTTTCAAGTGACAACTTCATATCCAAACTTATCTCCGTTTCATGATTACATCACTGCGAAAAACAAGGAAATGGCGTAATTTCAATCTGCTCTTTTTGTCTGATTTATTTAGAAGGAAAGCAGGCCAATCAACGATGCAAACTTAGGGTGCAAATGTGTGATGAATACTCCACTCGTCCTAGAGATTTTAATAGAGATTAAGAAAGAAAACAAAAACGCATGTCCTCCTAACAAATTTAGTTCCTTTACACAATAGAAAAAAACAATTTAGTTCCCATATGTATAAACACTGTCATCAAAGCAGAATGTTTTGAATTTAGCGCAAAATTATCCATTCAACGTGATCTTAGAACACAAAGTTTAACTAGTGACGGTATATATATACTGTGCTAGGCCCCATCCGCGGATATTTTGCCGCGTTAATGGTCTTGTTGCTTGGGGCGGATGTTGCCTCCAGAGTATAGGCCCCCTCTCATGCAGATGCTTTGCTGCTGCGAGTGTATCGGCCCCATCTGCGGATGCTTTGCCACGTCAATGGTCCTCGTGCTTGGGTGGATGCTGTTTCTAGCGGATGCTTTGCTGTTGTTTTCATCTATGACTTGACTTCACTGCTGGCTTCCAAAGTGTTGTGTTCTTTGTATTTGGTTCAGTTAGTCATAGGATTGTTAGGTGGAGGGTCCCTTCTCTCATGTTTCTTGCTTTTCGTTTGTGTTGGGGACTTCGTTGGTAATCCTTAGATTACTTGCGAATCCTTTGTATCGGTTACTTTGCCGTTCTTTCGGTTCTTCTTCTTAATGAAAAACGCATGAAGTCACGATTTTGAAAAAAAAAACTGTCTTAGGCTAACAAACCATAGGAGAACACCAAAACTCTATGATTACGAAACCGATTTTTTTTGGTCGGACGTGCTTTATCATCTGTAAATGTTAAACATTCAATCTCATCATAAAATAAAAAGGTCATTTCAATATTTATATATCAAGTGATACCCCGGGCATTGTTGCTGAAATTTATAGGGACGCAGAGAGAGAGATTTATGGATGGATAATTGATATTTACCATTTATAATGATGCCACCTTAGCAAGTCTAAGGTACAAATTTCAGATGAACAATAGATATCAATGTGAAATAAAAATGATAGAGTAATGTTACTGGTTAACCTTTTTAAACAATCCCTGTACAAACTTCATCCCAAGTTAGTTACAAAACCATAGCAACTGGTTTGGACAGAAATAGCACAGCTAATAATTGAAAAATATGAATATATGTATATACACACCATGCCGCATGTCAGCAGACTACAGGTTCATATAGCACATAGACCTTGATGAAATTAAAGACCTATGTCTTCAACTCAGTGAGCACCTGAATTTTTGAAACTTCAAATATGCACTTGGACTTTGATGAAGAGACCTGTTATGTAGGGGCCTTGAGTTGAACACACCAAGAATTAGAAATCTATATTTTTTTATAAAGTTAAATCCTGCTACAAGTTCTATCTTAACATGCAAGACATTCACATCAATTTTCACTACCAATAGATATCACCTTCCACTAAATAGCCATGTCAGTCTCTTAATGCGAGCTGTTCACACTATCTCCATTATGCACGATTCAATTTCAACATATATGAAATATAGAGGCAATCATATATTTCTATTTGTTTTATCATTTCATCGCCTTGCATGTGTTGTTTGAATGGTGAATGCACGAGGACTTGTGGTGGTAGGACCTTTATGATGTGGCTTTACAAAATCGCTGTAAAATAGACTAACTCTAGATACGACACCAGTTTGACGGTCCATCAGGGAGGGAAACTAGGACCACGGCTCCAACTCCAGATGCTGCGGAGGTGGCTCATGTGCACGTGCCGTCAGGTCAGCGTTTGTCAATAAAATTTGTGTAACAAGTTCGTTTGAAATCACGGTACAATTCAAGAAGACAATGAATAAAATTTATGTAACAAGTTCATTTGAAATCACGGTACAATTCGAAAAGACAATGGAATAAGGGTCTATTTGGCCCACAACCTCACGAGCAGCCTAAAATAGACTAGGGACAAACCAAACAAAACAGGACAGGGCATTGCTATATATTCAATAAAAAAAACTTCGATACAAGCTCGCCAGTTTATACACAGGAGTACACACTAATAACTTCCTGACGGTAAGTGTATGGAGCTCATTTAAGCAACAGAGCAAACATTCCTTTGAATTCTCACTGAATTAACATGTTCATAGGACAAACAACTTCAGCAATGAAGAGTCTCAGCAATTACAGTTCTCACGAATTTAAATTGCAATTTCAGACAATCCTCAGCAGCCAACTTTTGTTTTAATGTAACAAAATTAGGTCCTAACAAAGCCAGCAAAATTAGGCCCTAACAAGGAGCTAGCATCACATAATCACTCTTCCTCCTCATCATCACCGCCTCCACCAGATGCCTTCTTTGAGTTCTTTCTCTTCACCCTTCCAGGTTCACCACCAACAAGTGGGCTGGTAAGGGAGAAGTCAATGTGCTTCTCAGAGTCAACTCTCACCATGAAAGAGGGAATGTTGACAAGTTGCCTCCCAACTCTGCAGAAATATATTTGAGTTACATTGAAGTAAAATTGCTGCCAAAAAAATAATGTATGCTATTGATTATTGAACAAGCTATTTGGAAAACAATGCATCAAGAACTGAAAAAATATCATAATCACAACAGGTATGATTCAACAAAATCAGCACCATTGGTGTGGATTCCAAGGAGTGCACACAAACCATTGGTGTGGATTCCAAAGAATGCATCATACATCTGAACTAGTTAAGCAGCAAGACTCTGGTAACAATAGCTTGAAAGTAGCCCAGATGAAAATACAACGTTGTATGCATTACAGCAATATTTGGTAAAGATAACAAATAAACTAATCAGCAGTAAACCAACAGGTTGACCTAGTTCTCACATCAAGAGCTGTTTGCAGCAAGAGCAAAAAAACAAAAATATTGGCACTCAGAATGAAAAGGACATTTGATTCACTGGCCTTTTGACCTCATAGATACATTAGCAAAATTAGTTCCTCACTGTGCCACCTAATATACCAAATGCACCTCACAAGAAAGTGTAAAATGTAAACAGATGAAGAAAGACACAAAAATGCTAGATGCCTCAGAAACAAATACAAATGGATCATCAGAGAAAACATGACTGCAACATTACACACAAAGTGTCTCAGATGACCATCGTGAGTTGCATAAAGTATTTCATCATATGGCCCAAAACACGATGCTAGATGCCTCAGAAACAAATACAAAGGGAGCATCAGAGAAAACATGACTGCAACATTACACACAAAGTGTCTCAGACGACCGTCGTGAGTTGCATAAAGTTTCTCATCATATGGCCCAAAACACAAACAGGAAGATAGTTTAATTCACAACATTTATAAAACAGTGTGACAACACAAATTGATATACACCACCAACATTGTAAGAAAAGTTGTCCAGTAAAATACATATGTAAATACTACACATTCCATGACATTAGTCTGTTCAAGTAAATGTGTTACTAGTTAAATGTAATGACAAAAACATAATCTCCAGGGGGGAGAAATGTTCTTGTTTGTACCTAATGTGGCGTTGCCTGATGAGCACACGAGCATGATGAATGGACTTTGCCATGCCATTCTTGAAGACAATGGTCTGAAGGCGGCGCTGCAGGAAGTTCTCAACAGTAAGCGCAAGCACATAATCAAGCTTGTTCTAACCCTCGCCAAGAAGACCATAGCGGTTCATGCGGCGAAGGAGTGCCTCGCCCTCAAAGATACGGCGGGGGTTCTTCTCATCAAGGGTGAGCAGCTCCCTTGCAGCATTTCGGATGCGGCTGAGGGCATACTGCACACGCCACAGCTCACGCTTGCACCTCAAGCCATACTCACCCACCAATTTGAGCTCAGCATCAAGGCGCTCCTTCTCATACGGACGCCTTGGCTTCTTGAAAGTCTTACCATCTGTGTAAGACACATTATTGGGATGAGCAAAAAATAATAATGATGACATTGTTGGAATGAGCAAAATAAATAATGAAGAGATTCTGGGCATCAGCAAAATGTACAAACACAATAGCTCTAAGTAACAGTACGTCAATCACAATCTATCAATTTACTTATCCAACACTAATGTTTGTCTATGAATGCAGCTCAGGCTCAGCAAAGAATACATACATGAATAAATATGTTAAATATATTTAGAAATAATTCCTGAATCCAAAATTGACGAACATTCTAAAGTAAAATCAATATAACAAAGCTTTGCTTTTGAAGTCTCTATATTGATGATGATAAATAACAGCCTAACCAGACGCTGTTAAGAACTCAGACCACCAAACTATATTTGACTAAGTCTCTTGGTGAGCATAAGCATTCGTTTCCAGATTAGAAATACAGTGAGGTATTTCAAGTCGCTGTCTTCCAGATTCAAATGACAAAGAACAAAGAGATAGTCCTCAACATCAGAACCTACCGCCAGAACATAGTTACGAGTAGTCATCAACACCAGATCCTACAGCCATTACGCTACTATGAGATCAAACGGATCAAGACAATAGGGAGGGAACCAGCTGGCCGCTTACAGTTGCGATAGAAGCTCACGTGCACCATGGCTGACGCTGCCTCCGCCGCCCGCCGACGGTATTGGTCGCCGCCGCCACGAGGTGTGCTGTGACTTCTGAGGGGTGGGGAAGGCGGCGTTCTTATAGAGGAGGCGCTAAAACCTAACCCTAGCGCTTAAGGTTATATGGGCCAAACTTTGTGGGCCTTTTTGCGTTGGGATGGGCTGGTTATCTTCACGGTCCTCCGGTGCTATGGTTTCTCATTTTTAGTCTAGTTTTAATTATATTATACTTTGAAACATATTTCCTCCGTCCCACAAATAATTGCATTTTTTTTGCTTTTATAATTCATATTTGACCGTTCGTCTTATTCAAAAAAAATTAATAAATATTATTTATTTTTTTATGACTTATTTTATTGTTAGATATTTTATAGTGAAATATTTATTTTATTGTTTGCACAAAAAATTTAAATAAGACAAATGGTCAAACATGAATCGTAGCAGTCAAAGAAATGTATTTATTTGTGGGACGGGGGAGTACCAATATGCAAAATCCTAATTTATTATTTTAGTGCTCGATGTCTCAGAGTGTAAATAAGTTTGGTTTTTATCTAACATAGTGTTTAGTTTCAGGGTACCTAGATTAAATCGAACCCACTTTTAGTACCTTTGGTTTGAGATGCTCTCGCGTTTGGTTTCATCCATAAAAGGGGAACATTCCCTCTAGATGTAGGTTAGATCACTTCTAAATCTAAAGTATACTTATTTTAGTGTAAGCACATTCATAGATGAGTCATATAGATTTAGAGAGACGTCAATGCTGGAAGTGGGCCCCGTTGGCTTCATGGGTGTGTGGTAAAAAGAAGAACATGATAGTTGGCATGTGAACCTGCACTATGTTATCCTATTAACCAAAACATTCAACCAAACGAAAAATATGGACACAATCTCCAACAATATATGAAGTACAATAAAACCATCCTCAAACACACACATAGATATAACTATTCAACCTTGTCCACAAACCAAACAAAAGTCAACTCTAACCTTTGACCAGGTAAGATTTCTTATTTCTAACTAGATATATTTAGTAAATTGGCATCCCTCAGAGAAATATAATAAAAAGGAAAAAGAAAAGGGTAAATGGTAAAGGCATGCTCAAAGAACAAACATGCTGACTTGAACTTATCTGGGTTCCATCTATAAAAAAAACTTCTATGGGTTTCTTCTATGATAGTCACAAGGTTGAATTTTCTTATTTGATGCTGACTTCAACTCATACCACTAAATTGATGTTGTTATTCTGAGAACAATCCTAACGTAAGCATACAAATTTAGTAGTCTCAGGCAAAAGCATTCGGGAAGCTATCACACATAACTAACTCGCTCATAGTCCTACCCTTATTACTTTTGGTATAATAAAGTTTTTTTAAATAATAGCATAATAAAGTTTTGGTTTGAGCTATTGTGATTTCGCATATTTCCTTTTCTGTAACCATGTGCTCTAATCTTTTGTTAGATGAAGCTATCACAACCCTTCTAGGCTTGTGCGAAGCCAATACTTGTGGCGAGAGGAGATATCATACATGTTCGGCTCGCTAAAATTTGTTTGATGTTGTTGTTGCTGATTTGTTGTGAGAGAAAAACATTGTTCCTCAACGAAAAAGTCATGATAAATTTAAGCGAACATAGAATATTTATTTTTTTTGTTGCATCCACAAAAGTGCCACTAACCATTTGGTTTGGGGGTGTTTGGATGCAAAGACTAAAGTTTAGGAGATATTCAAATGAAATGTCATATGAGGTATTTAGATAATAATAAAAAACAAATTAGAATTTCTCAGTAATCCACAAGATAAATTTATTAAATATAAATAATATGTCATTAACATATATTTACTACAACACCATATTATCAAATCATAAAATAATTAGAATTAGGGGGTGTTTAGTTCAAAAAAATACAAAATGTCAACTACTTTGGAATGATGGAATGCAAAATACCAAAAATGTTAGGGAGTTCCATCCAAAATGTATAATTTATTGCACTCAAGTGGGCCTTTTGAGGCTTTTTTGGGCCTTTTTTTGTCCTTAAGATCAAATTTCAAATAGAGAATAACTACTTTTTTACTAAAAAATTTACATGGCGTTTAGTTCCATTATACAATATGATGGAGCAAAATCCAAAACTCCAAAAATGTAAAATGCCAACTATTTTGGAATGATGGAATACAAAATGTCAAAATTTTGAGGATTATGTTTGGTTTCGTCCAAAATGCAGAATTTATTGTTATCACGAGAGCCTTTTGAGGCTCCTTTGAGTTTTTTTAGCCTCTCGAGACTAAAATCTAAAATAAAAAATAACCAACTTTTTACTAAAAAAATTATATGATGTTAGAACTAAAAACCCTCTTAGGTCTACCAACTAAATTGTAGCTAGCTAAACTTTAGTCACTTTAGTAGCTAAAGTTCCAAATACATTGACTAAAAGGAGCTAAAATAGTTTAGTTATATTAGTCACCTAAAAGTAGCTAAAATAATTTTAGCTAGCTAAAATTTAGTAAGGGGAACCAAACATGCCCTTAATATATTCATCTCGCAAATTAGGCCTTGTTTAGTTTGCAAAATTTTTGGTTTTTGGCTACTGTAGTATTTTCGTTTTTATTTGACAAACATTGTCCAATCACGGAGTAACTAGGCTTAAAAGATTCATCTCACAAATTATAGGTAAACTGTGCAATTAGTTTTTATTTTTGTCCATATTTAATGCTTCATGCATGTGACCAAAGATTCGATGTGACGGAGAATCTTGAAAATTTTTGCAAACTAAACAGGCCGTTCCTACCCAAATTTTTTTCATCTATCCAATCGAATCTTTGGACACATGTATGGAACATTTAATGTACATAAAAAAATAAACTAATTACACAGTTTGGTTTAAAATCGCGAGACGAATCTTTTAAGCCTAGTTACTCCATGATGAGTCTTAAGTGCTACAGTAACCCATATGTGCTAATGACAGATTAATTATACTTAATAGATTTGTCTTGCAGTTTTCTGACGAGCTATATAATTTGTTTTTTTATTAGTATCTAAAATCCCTCCCAACATCCTTCCGACATATCCGATGTGACACCCAAAAATTTTCATCGGCCTTTAGTCTGTTCCTGTCAAAAGCACCCAAAATCCATCGCGGACTTGCACATCCTCCTGGTTCGGACGTTCCCTAGTTCCAACGCTCTGCGCGGCATTTCGCCGAGCATACACCATGCACTCCCTGCGGCGCGCCCTTCGCCGCCCCATCCCCAATACCGCCGCCTCTTTGTCCACCTCCGGCCTCCGCAGTCTCTCCTCCCACCGTCGCACTCCGCCGCCGCCCCGTCCCGCGGCCACCGGCGACGACGAGTGGAACGACGCGTGGGAGACCGCATGGCTCCCGGGCGACTCCCCCGCCTCCTCCCCAGCGCCCGCCGCGCCGTGGGAGTCTCCCGCCTCGGCCTCGGGCTCGGCCTCGGCGTCTTCCGTCCCGGCCATCTCCGCCGAGGTGGACCCGGATACGAAGGCCTTCGTGGCGGACATGGACGAGCGCTGGGCCGAGCGCCGCGCCGCGTCGAGGCGGGGCCAGCCGCAGCGCGCGTCTCGCGCGGCGGAAGGTGGGGAGGGTGGCGCCGCGGCGAGGAAGAAGGCGCAAGCCGACGATTACAGGACCAGGAAGCAGCGGGTGCACGCCGCGCTTTGGGTGAAGGAGATCGAGAAGATGGAGGAAGCGCGACTCGGCGGTGGGGGAGGCGGCGCCGACGATATCGACCGGCTGCTCGACTCGTGCTCAGAGTGCGTTGCTACTCTAGTAACTTTCATCTTTATATCTGAAGGAAATTGCGATCCTTATCTGTTGTTGCTTCATGCTCTCGCATTCCTTGCTTAAATTTGATTTGCTTGTGAGGATTGTGGTTATTGGTGGAAATGTCTGCCTTGGATTATCCCAGGTCTCGAACGTTAAAAATTCTATAGAATTTGCAAGATCAGTTACACTTTTTATTTGTATACAATATGATTACATTGAATTATACTTAGAACTTGCTTTCCGAGGATCTTCTTATGCCCCTGGCAAAACTTTGAAAATATAGTAATCCATGGGCTCTGTACTAGAATCTAAATTAGGCCTTTAGCATAATAGTCGAAATAATAATAATTAATTTTCTAAAATGTATTGCATAAACCTTTTCAAATAGAACAGGGATTGTACATGTTGTTTGAACATAATTATGCAAACTCTTAATTACCAGCTCCTGACTATGGATTAAGGATCTCAGATTCCTTGTAAAGTGTCGTTATTCTAACATTCTTGAAATGGAATTATTATCATTTTTTTTCTAAACGCACAAGAGAATTGTGTATGAATCTTCTCATAATCAATCTTTACCAGCAAGCTATTCTCAAAGACACCGTAGTTGCCGGACATACATATGCAGATTGCAGGTTTGTTGGTTCCCAACTTAATGTAGCAGTAAATGTGTAAAACTCAATCTCACCAGTCGATCAGATGATAATGGGCATAGGTGAAGAAAATGAAGATTTTGGAAGTTTGAGAAAAGATACGTGCCAGAGCACTCAAGAAATGAGTTAAAAATGGGATTAGAGTGGGGATGAGTATTCATGGTCTGAAGCGGGATTTTTGTTGGGGGCCACTCACAGATTTATCAGGGGAGGACAATAATTAGAAAACAAGAGACAATTGTGTGCATCATTGCATCAAGGAGAAACTGGAAAGAGATTAAGAAAGATGAATGAAAGAGTTTTATGCTCAAGCGACATTCTTCCAGGGAGTTTCAAGAAGGAAATTGTGAGTGGACCTGGACCATGGTACAATTTCCTACTAAGCATACTAATTAGTAGTAGCATATAGACAAAACCTGGGGGCATTGGTTGAGCGTGCCCAGGGAAGGGCCTGGTGTTTGCCTATGGTTCTCCTATATTTTGAAAGGAGATTCCAACCTTTAAACAACTTATGGAAGTGTGCCAAATACATCTGTTATAGTAACTGTGATAAATGTGTCAGATACATATCTAGGGAAGAAGATCGATTGGCATCTCATTTGTTATATTGTTCTGTCACGATTCCTGTTGATTGTTGGTGGACTCAGTGGAACACTACAATTTTTTGCTAGCAGATTGTGGTGTTGTATAATATAGGATTGAAAGTATCTGTTGCATGTCAAATTGGAATCTGTAACAGCTATACTGCAATTGAGATTTTGGTGCAGAGCATTTCATTGCTCATGCTTGTATCCTGAATTCCTGATGCACAAATCACACATTAAATCTGTTCACTGTATG
>Ga0182004_10004056_pt1 | contig 11755 bp, 10 predicted proteins | sample Sormic07211540_1_FD_120479 | JGI IMG/M metagenome (GOLD analysis project Ga0182004, IMG submission 120479) | Endophyte microbial communities from Sorghum bicolor roots, Mead, Nebraska, USA - 072115-40_1 MetaG | ecosystem: Host-associated > Plants > Roots > Unclassified | place: USA: Nebraska...
ATAATAATAATAATAATAATAATAATAATAATAATAATAATAATAATAAAGAAAATTTCTAGATAAATATGTAAAAAAAACGGCCCAGAAGAAGGCCCTTCCGTGCGGATGCGCTCTCGCTGCGGCCAACAACCCCGACTGGGCCGGCCGTCGCTGCATCCCCTTCCGCCGCCCCAACAACCCTGTATTCCAACGCGTGCGTTCTGTCTCTCTCTCTCTCTCGCTCGCTCTCCGACGACTGGTGGACCGCCGCCCTAAGCCAGGTGCTGAGGCTTTCGTTGGTCTCTTCGCCGGCGACGAGCACCCACCAGGTACTCCCTTCTCACCCCTTCATGCTGTGCGAAGCTGAGCACCGAAACGCTAACCTAAAGCTATTTAGCTATCTGGAAATGTAAAATATTGGGTGTACATGTGACCATGTCCCTTTACTGGATCCGCTCCCTGCTTCAGAAAGCTACTCGTTTGATCGATCATCAGAGCAGTTAAATCGCAAAAGATGAAGTTGTCCAAGAATACGGGTTACAGTTTCACTGTCGTGAATCCAAAAACAACACTGAATGAACAACGTTTCTGAAACTCTCAGACCAAAAACTGAATTCCTATTAGGAATGCGGGCATTTACAGGAAATAATTTGATGCAATATGACTAAAACAAAATTCCTGTGTTCCAAATGAATTCTTAAATTTTGAAGTTTTTTGTTTTTTGTTTTTCCATATTTTGGTCAATTAGTACTTTGTGTGCAACCTGAAAGGCTGGAACGAACCTTGAGATGTGACTCCTGCTGGTTATCTTGTTTTCTCAGGCTGGGAAACTTCGCTGACATATCCACCTGCACCACAGTAGTTCAGTAGAGCAGCCGTCTGAACCCACAGGCCGGTGATGGCAACTGCTCCTGTGACATCCTCCGCTACCGCGAACTCTGCTTGCATGCGGTTGCCTAGCATGCCCCTGAGGCTTGCACCGGCCACCATCTCCTTCCCCTCTCGTTGTACGCGTCCATTCTTGCCTCAATTCCTTAACCATCTCTGCTCTACTTATTTTAATTTATTCCTCTTGTTTTTGCTTCGTGCAGCATGGTCAGCCGCACTAACCTCATGCACTGGATTGTTGCGGCGCTCTGACGTGGTTGCCGCCGCAGGGCACCAGAAGTTGATGGGATCTTTGACCAGCAACGAGGGCCTCAGGTTTGGGGTGGTTTGTTGAGCATTACTTAACCGAAAAGCACCTATCCTTTGCTATAGAATTGATGGAATCGATGGAACCTTAGTGAACAAAAACCATTACTTACTGATATGCTTTTCTTTGGAAAAACAGTGCTTTCCTGCACTTTCATACCTTTTACCTCTGATTCTGAATGCACAATCCAATGACTGTTTGGTTCCTTATCTAATTGTAGGTTGTGGCACGGTTCAACGAGGTTGTGACAAACTTGTTACTGCAGGGTGCCCTTGAAACTTTTGAGCGATACTCTGTTAAAGCAGAAAATATAACAGTATGCATCTTCTTTCTTCTGGTTGGTTGAAGTTGTCCAGTGTCATACTGATGTTAAGGAATTTCTTGCAAGTAATTTTGACCTCATTGCTTTATCACAACTTTGAAAAACTAGTGGGCCTATTGAGTATACTTGTATACTTACGCTCCATCCTGATGGTTCTTTTTTATAAGGACCCATGAGCCATACAAAGAACTATCTTTGAATGGTTAATGTACTTGATAGGGTTGATTTTTTAACTTCTAAAGCCTTGTCCTTTGTTTATTCAATTGTGCACACTAAATATTCTGGAATAGTAGGAAATGTAGTTTGTCAGGGCCAATACATATCTTTAGTTATTTCCTTACTACCAACCTCAATTCTTATTGCCGCTATGATAATGACTGACAGATATCTAGTTCATTTCATGATTTTGTCTCTGAATTATTCTTATTTACATTTGATGAATGACATATAGAATTGTATATTTAATGTTAGGTAATCACTAGTAGTATTAATTTCCTTGAATTATTAAAAAATGTCTTAAAATCTGTAGCATAATATGCACTTGAATAGGAAAGCTGCTACCATATAAAATCTTTGTTACAAAAAGCATAAAGAAAACTGCACCATGTAGAATTTTACTCTTCATCTGCAAGCATGACTTCAAACAACGTCAGTGATGAGCTACACAGTTCTATACACTTCTAAAATGTTTCAGAAACTTCTGGAAAACGCAATTTTACTCGGATTCAAATTCTTCTTTAGGTTGTTATTGTTCCTGGAAGCTTTGAAGTTCCTATAACAGCACAAAAGCTTGGGAAATCTGGAAAATTTGATGCGATTCTGTGCATTGGAGCTGTGGTGAGTTGATTGCTTGATTAGTTTAATGGCACTTCTACATTACACATTTGAATTTTTATTGCTTTCTACTTCTCATTTGATGTTTTAGCATGTTGAGTATTGACCATTTAAGGGTTAATTTCCTAATAATATAAAAATTTAGATATATCGTCTCACATGTTACATTATGCGTCCCCATGAATCGTGCACATGAGGAATTACAAAGAAGATTAATGGGTCTGTGCTTTTGTAAACTATCCTCTGAACATCTTTTTGGAACTGATCAATCTTTAATTTTACATTGAGCTACGAAATGTTACATGCACCTGTCAATTAGAACTGAGAAAAAAACAAGGAACTCTAGAAGCCATTTAATGTTTCAATCTTTTTTTACTTGTGAAACCCTTTGATAGTGCATGGCTTCTGGGGATATCTTGTTCTTAACATGTCTTATCCATATGAAGTTTATAACATCTGTGAATGGTTGTATCAAATAGCATAGGTTTAGGTAACAATAACAATATTGTCTACCTAATTGTATTATTATGTGGCCCCTTTTATTCGCACTTATCATGATGCTCGTGTAGTAATATCAAATTGAACCTATACTTTACAAGATCAACATTTAGCAGTAGCTGGTTCATTTTAATTTTGGAAGTGTTCCTAAAAATGGTTTGCAGATTAGAGGTGACACAACCCATTATGATGCTGTTGCAAACTCAGCTGCATCAGGTGTACTCAATGCTGGATTATCTGCTGGTATGTTGTTTTCAGTTCTTCCTCTCATGTGTCATGCAGTAGAGTGCTTCCTGTCTCATCTGGGGTAATTCTAAGTATATTATTTTTCATCTAGCTTTTTGGTGTTAAAAAGGTTGTCTAGCTAGCAAGTTGAAATATTGAGCTCTTAAACATGTTCTGCAGGTATTGAGACTTTTTTTATATGTTTAATTGTTTCTCAGCGAATATGCATATATAAGTACCAAAAAAAAGTCCCAAGCAAATCAAGTTGGCGTAGACTAAATTTTTGCATGTCAAGTGACTCAGAGGCAAGTACAGCTTACAGACATCTACAATAGTTAATGTGAGCAACTAGTGTGGGACTGGATGGTTTTGGTTATATGATAATATGAGATAGCTGTATAGTTGGTGCTATAAAAGTACTTTGCAACATTAAGTGAAACTTTGCAGTGTGCTCGGCTTGTTTTTTCTTTATGGTGGTTAATTCAGTTAATAATGAGGCATTCAGATTATTTGAATTTTAATGGTGATGCAGGTGTTCCTTGTGTATTTGGTGTTCTAACGTGTGAAGACATGGATCAGGTATTTCGTGTGATTTGATTATGTACATGTATACATCCTATCAATTGTTACATGCCACCTGATCATGTTTGCCTGTTTGGCAACCCAAAGCAGGGGTAGTTCTCGATTGTTACTGGATTTCTGGCCCACATCCCATATGTGTAGAAATCAATCAGTTTCTGGGGTAGTTCAGAGTTTTATTTTGAAAAATGAATTGCTGTTTGAGTTATGTTCATTTGATGCCTTTTTGAATATTTTCTAGTTTGAAAGATTCCGACCAGTAGAAACCTGTAAACAGCCAAGAGTCATTTTTGTTGCTGGACAAAATGCTTTTGTTCAAGTTCCCAAGCCATATGCTAACTTATTTTGAGTGCCCACTATTTGTGCATGCTACAGGCGCTATCATTACATTTCCATGACCTGTAAAGTAGTGACATCTTTAATCCAGATTGGTCACATTAGCAAAACAGAGGTTTCACTCAAGTATTCCCTTGTGATGAGAAAGTTTCATGTTAATAGTGTGACCCAGTTTTGTTGATTATCTGACTACTTTTCAAAACATGTGCACTGTTTTCCTCATGAAACTCCTGCTGAGAATGCTAAATCGAATACTGCAGGCGCTAAACCGTGCTGGTGGCAAGGCTGGAAACAAGGGTGCTGAAGCTGCTCTTACTGCCGTAAGTAAACCTTCCGTCGGCAATCTTAATTTCAAATAAACATAGATTTATTATCATGTGACAAGCTCAAATTCCCTGCAGATTGAGATGGCCTCTCTGTTCCGGCATCACTTAGGCTGACACTTGTGTATTCTGTACACGAGGCGACAGCATTTCTTCCTGTCAGAGTTTTGGCTTAGTAGTGACTAGTGAGTTTTTCAGCCGTGGGCTAGTATATATAATTAATATATAACTATTTCGAATTCAGTTGGTTCGGTGCCGAATGGTTGTTTTCTTTCTATAAGGTTTGATTTGAAAAGCCCACGAAACATATATTTGTAAACCTGACACCATGAATAATTGTCACGAAGAATGAAGTATGGTCATGAATAAAGTTGCACTCGTGTTTGTAATGGATGAGAGTTTTGTTGTGAGCTCTGACCTCTTCCTCTACCATGAATGTTTCTGTCCCAAGGATTTTAAAGTTGTTTAAATGGTACGGATACCTTTTGACCGACTGTCTGACTGAAGAGACACATGTAGTAAATTTTTAATCCGTATCGGAATTTGACCGTTCAATACCCTTAGGCCTTCCTTAGGCCTTGTTTAGATGCAAAAACTTTTTGGATTTTGATATTGTAGCACTTTCGTTTTTATTTGACAAACATTATCCAATAATAGAGCAACTAGACTTAAAAGATTCGTCTTGTGATTTACGGATAAACTGTGTAATTAGTTATCTTTTTTATATATATATTTAATGTTCCATGCATGTGCCGTAAGATTTGATGTGATGGGGAATCTTGTAAAGTTTTGGGTTTTTGAGTGTATCTAAACAAGGCCTTAATCAAAATTGATATCTATGATGTTTGTACCTGAATTTGAATTCGAGAAAAAAATAAACATATTTATGATTTGTTTACACAAAATTTGAATCTCCTCGGTTTGCCTGCTTGTAAAAAAGCTTACATAGCATTTTGAGCTGTTTTTCGTGTTAAAGTGTGGTGAGCTGGTGGCTGGCGAACTGCCTCCTTCTAATAATGTTATATTAATTTTTTTGAAAGGCCTAGTACGTTATTATAGTTGAGCGCAGTTGCCAGCATGAGCACAACATATTGTCCTGCACTAGAATTCTAGCTTTTTTTCACGAACGTGCCTGGGTTCAAATTCTCCGCATCAATGGGCTTCCATGGGCTTCATCAGCTAGCCCAAGAGGGTCGTGCGCGCTTATGCCACGCGTGGTCGGTTTGGGCGGGAAATCTCCCGCGTCACCAACCAAGGCGGTCCCGCGTTGTCAGTGACTCGCACACAGAGAGGCCACGCCAAGCCCAAGACAGCTGCCCCCTTCCGCTTCCCGAACAATCCATCTACCCGCCGGCGCTCGCCTCCGCCCCAACTTTTCCCCTTCGTCTCGTTCAAATCGCCAAGGCCGAGCAGCAGCAAGCAAAGCCGCGCCGGCGTGGCGGGTGGTTGAGGAGGCATGCCGCCTAAATCCGATAGCGTTGAAGGTATTCACTTCTACGCCTCCGAACCGAAATGGTCCCCTTTTTTCTTCTTCTTTTTTGTTTTACTTTTTTGTCTGAAAAACTTACCGATTCAATCCTTAGCTCGGTGTACTCAGTGTTTCTGATGATTTTACGGTGCCGTTTCTTCTTTTTTTTTTTGCAGGAATCGTCCTGGGTTTCGTCAATGAGGTGCGGTGTCTCTCTCCCCTAAATCCTACCCTAAACCCTAAACCCCTGCTTGCGCGATTAGGATTCGATTCTCCCTCCGTGTGGTACTTATGGAGTGTTGCGCTGTATAAGAATTATTCAGAAATCGTTAGGATTGTATGGATGCGACAAAATTGACTGGAGTAAATAGGCAAGGTGTATTGATTGTGCTTGATGGCATCATGCTGTTTGATGAACACTGGCCATTTTCCATACTGCCTTTCTGTAGGTTCAGGTGGAGTTAATTAGTATCATATGAAAACCCTGGTCACCATTCTGATTAATCGGTGTATGTTAGTTGCAACTGGCATCACTTTGTGTTGGATCATTATTCTGAATGATCGTAATTGCAGTCCATTATCTGGCCAGAATAAGAACTGTAGGCTAATCCCTAGAATAGAACAAAAGTTTAGATTAATTTCAGTTGAATGTTGACTCCTCTCGGTGCTACTTTAACTACCGTTTGAGTCTGCTCTTTGTGTAAGATAATTAATCAGGCTCTATTTCAACTGTACTCTCTGAGCTAAGAGTTTATGATGCACAAGAGCTTACAAATGCATAAAGTACAATGCTTTTGCAGAGCAGTTTTGGCTTTTTCTGTTCAGTGTAGTATTTGCTTCCCTGCCAGAGATATTACTGCAGGTTGTTTTTTCCCCTTTAAGAGTTTTATTTATGTTTCTAGGACATGAATTTCCCAGTTAACTAAGTGCAGTCTCCTTCTGAATTCCAATAAGATGGGGAGGAAGTATACTATCTTTTTCCTTCAGATACTGAATTTAGGTGAAATTTTAACTCAGTATACTGATGTACCTAAATAGTATATGTGACTGTCACTATGAAATGAGGTTATTCAGAACGGGTTTTGTACACAGTTCTTCAACTTTATGCTGGATAAAAAAATTTACTCCCTCTATTCCAAAATATAAAATGTTTTAGTTTTATCCTTTGTCAAACTTATCTAACTTTGACCAAGTTTATAGAAAAATGAACCAATATCTACAGCATGAAATTAGCTTCATTAAATCCACCAAGAAATACCTGATATTGCGGTTGTTTGGTTTGTATAGGTTAATACGGTTTCAATAAATTAGGTCAAAGCTAGAGAAGTTTGACTTGTGCAAAACTAATATATTACATTTTGGAATTGGGGGAAGTACCACACTGTTTGCTCAGCTTTGAGTATTTTGTTCTATTGTACAACATATAGTTGACTTTACCATGACTCTGCAGCAAAACAGGCCATTGAATTCACAGAATGCAGCTGATGCACTACAGAAGTTTAATCTTAAGAAGACTGCAGTACAAAAGGCACTGGATGCATTGGCTGACAGTGGACAGATTTCCTTCAAGGAGTATGGCAAGCAGAAAATTTACATTGCTCGGCAAGATCAATTTGAGATTCCAAATGGTGAAGAACTTGAGGAGATGAAGAAAAGAAATGCCAAGTTACAGGAAGAACTCGCGGATCAAAAGAAAGCAATTAGTGAGGTTGAATCTGGTGAGTTCCAAACTTCAAACTGGTACCATGGTCTTGCTATAGTGGTCTACCAAATGCAGTATACAAGATCGTATTTCAAAAACATCTAAATATAAATCTTCTACAGAGGTACGAGGTCTGCAGTCAAACTTGACGCTGGCAGAGATTACGTCAAAGGAGACTAAATTACAAAGCGAAGTAGGTGCATAAAAAATGTTCTCTTCAACGAAGCTTATTTGTTTTCAATATAAGCAGACTCATCTTGTTTAAAAATTTGTTCCCTTCTGCACATTATTGTGTGTCTTTGTTCCTTTGGACTGGTTTTAATTGCAGGACCCATGTTTGTTCAGGTCCAGGAAATGGAAGAGAAACTAAATAAATTGCGGAGTGGTGTTACCTTGGTGAAACCTGAAGACAGGAAGATCATTGAGAATTCCTTTGCTGAGAAAGTTAACCAATGGAAAAAGCGGAAGAGGATGTTCAAGGAGCTTTGGGATAATATTACTGAGAATAGCCCAAAGGATCAGAAGGAATTTAAGGTTTTTACTGCATGCCCCCACCACTACCCCCACACCCCGACCCCAACACACACACACAAATGCTTTTGACTGCACTTAAGACCTAGTATATGCTTTGATCAAGCATTTACCACATCGATGGTAGACTTTAACTGCTACTAGTTCTTTTAGCTGTCACCGTTTCTTTTCATTTTCATTTTCATTTTCTATTGTTTTCTGTTTGTGACGACCACATGACGCTGATACGCTGATGAACAATATGTACTGCAGGAAGAACTTGGTCTCGAGTATGACGAAGATGTTGATGTGAACCTGCAGTCTTACTCTGATATGCTAGCAAGTCTAAACAAAAGGCGAAAAATTTCCCGCTGATGTAGCATGAGCATCTCAAGTTGAAAGTAGGCTACAACCCTTTCACACTTTCACCAGCTATGCATTCGTGGTTCTACTGGTTCCTACGCTTTCTGTAGCTGAGATGTTCCAGATAGATAATCTTGTCTTCTGTTAATATTTATTGGCTAATGAGTATTCTAGTCGGTAGGTTCAGACCATAGCGAGTGAGTTTACCCTGGCAGCAGTGAGTTTAATATAAGCTTTGTAACTGTTGAGTTACAGCAAATCCTGCGTCCTCTTCATTGTATCTATAGTTCTGTATACTGCTATATATTGTACTGTTTTTTTTTTTGTTGCTATGGCCACCAAAATATGTCCTCACTCTAAAGGAGAAGTGCACTCTAAAATATTCAATCTTCACTATGTGCATGCCATCCTATGCACCTGGACCTGCTACAATTATAATCTCGTGAGAAGTGCACTCTAAAATATTCAATCTTCACTATGTGCACGCCTTATTCGTTTGGCTGATAAGTTAAAACACTGCTGAATGTCAGCGTTTTTCTCGCGCCGTGGCCTTGCACTGTCTTCACATCTGATGGCCTTGCACTATACTTGCCTGAGTCGCCTCTGATGGGTGATGGCCTTTCACTCTCCAGCTTTGAGCTATACCTTCCACAGTTGTTAGCCGCTAATCACATTCCCTTTATTTGAGTACTCGGTCAATTAATTCCTTACGTTGTTGCACTAATCAAATTTAATTTAACTAGAGGTGGGTGGCATCATCTGTAATTTCGAAATTTTTTGGAGCAACAATTTTGAAATTTGTGCCAAACTTTTTATGCCCCTTCAATTTCTTATCGCACAAGCTGCTGATCACAAATTCACAATTGCACGAGCTTGTTGCATCTTGCATGTGGATCCAAATGAAGAGATTTATGATCATCAGAGCTCTGTTGTGCTGTGGATCACTTCGTTTCTTGGCATCATCAGTTTTTTCCCACACTTCTATGACTCCGACGTCTCCGAATGTTGTGCCGCACGCGGGAAGCAAGAGGGAAACGGCGCACGGGAACAGAACCAACCAGATACAGTCTGGGCGTGCATTTTAGGGATTTGTTTGACATAGCTCAACTTAAAGTTATTTTTTTAGAAAATAGCTTTATAAGCAAATTTCTATGTAAAACTGAGCTGTTTTGAAAAAAAAATATTAGGTAAAATATCTTCACCAACTACTTCTTGCATAGATGAGAGTGAGAAATGAGTGAGAAAGCTGCAACAAGCTATTTTTCTTAACTTCATCTTAACTCATGTCTTTCTGAGAAGAGAAAAAAAAAACAGCTTCATAGCTTTACCTATGAAACCATTTTAGAAATAAGTGTTTAGCAAAAAAAAAAACAACTCATAATAACTCATGAAGTTGTTGTTGTGAGCTACCAAACAAGCCCTTAAAGTAACCAAAAGCTATACTAAACCATATCCCATATTTGATTATATGAAAGCTCCCCATGGTTGGGAAGTGCTAGACTTTTATAAATTTAGTCGTAAAGATTAGCATGTTTATTGCTCAATTGGGTGAACATGGTATCATGGAACATATGAGGATTTGTAACTTATCGTTATCTCTTACTGGTATTGCTTTTTCATGGTATTTGTCACTACAATCTTGCTCTGTTGGTTCTTGGGCACAACTAGAAGAAAAGTTGCATGAACACTTTTTTTAATAGAATTAATGACCTTAAATTATCTAATTTGATATCGGTCCTTGATTTTGTTAAAAGATTTAGAGAGATTAAAAGTCGATGTTCTAATTTGATAATTTCAGAAAAAAAAATCTTGCTGATTTAGTTTTTGTTGGCTTACGCTCTGATATTAAAGAAAAGTTAGAGTACTTTGAGTTTGTCTTTATTAATCAATTGTTGTAAAAAAGCTTCAGCGGTTGAGAGCCAAAGTGATTTTGTAGAACCTAGGGTTAGTCTCAATGCATAGTTTCATGGCACAGTTACTAAGACTATAAACTAGGTAATCGATCCATATGAGTTTTATGGGGATGAAACTCCTCTCTCATCTGATGAAACTCCTTCATTTAATGACCCTGCCATGTCAGCAATTTTGGTTATGTGACGCCCTATTTAATGTGTATGACACTCTCATAAAACATGTATTGAGACTAGCCTAAGAAGTCATATTGTCCCAACATGCACACTATTGAATGCCATTTAGGCTCGAACAATGAAACTTTAAATTGTTTTATTGCTAAATTTATTTGGTCAGCACAAGCTAGATCAGTTCCTTGCTCTTCCCTCAAGCCGATTCACAAAAATCGACAAGAGGAGATGAAAATTTACATTTGATGTGTCCACGTGTGATCGCATTTTTTGATGAGATGTTGAAGAATGGATACATTAAATTGTCACATCCATTGCCACCACTTGATAAATTGAAGCGTTGTGCATATTGTAAATGGCATAATTCGGCTTTCCATGCTACTAATGATTGCAATATCTTTTGGCAGCAAGTCTAATCTGTTATTAATGAAGGTCGAGTGAGTTTATCTGAGATGCAGGTAGATACAATGCCTTTCCAGGTTAATGCTTTGGAGTTGAAGAATCCGACTGTTTTGGTTCGGCTTAATCAAGCCGAATCTACTAATAAAAAAGTGATAATCGGTGATCCCAGAGAAGAGACAGATTGAGAAGACTTGGGGTCGTGAAATCATGCTCAAAGAGTCCGTGGATGGCTGGGAGAATATTAAAATCACCATCTAAGTCTTTTGGGCTCTGGAGGCAAGCAAAACAATTTTGCTTATACTAATTTGTTGTGAGAGAAAAATATTATTTGTTTGCTGAAAAGTATTGTTGAAGTAGTGCTAAGCAGCAATATTATAAGCAAAATTAATTTTTTCTCATAACGAATCAGCATAACCAAAATCTCAGCGAAACAAGAGCAAGGCAGAGATACTACAGCCACTATCCATGGCGTTAAACAGCGAAAAAACAGCAAGGCAGATTTGTGAAATTGGTCTAGTGAAGGAGGATCAAAAGATCCCTGCGCACCAACAAACGAAAGCAATCAGAGTTTGGAACTAGACAATAAACACCCTATTCGGCAGGCCTGAATTGGCTGGCTAGGCTAGGCTTCTCAGCCCAACCGTTCGGCTGGTATTAAGCTCCCCCCCCCCCCCCGACCCCTAGCGCTCCCCCCCCCCCTCCCTCATTTCCCTTCACGCAGCGCGGCGAGCGGCTAGGGTTTGGTTTCAGTCAAGAATTCTAGCAAGGATACATGGCCTTGTTTAGTTTCCAAAAAAATTTGCAAATTTTTTCAGATTCCTCGTCACATCGAATCTTTAGACGTATGCATGAAGTATTAAATATAGACGAAAATAAAAACTAATTGCACAGTTTGGTCGGAATTGACGAGACGAATCTTTTGAGCCTAGTTAGTC
>Ga0182004_10004057_pt1 | contig 11753 bp, 10 predicted proteins | sample Sormic07211540_1_FD_120479 | JGI IMG/M metagenome (GOLD analysis project Ga0182004, IMG submission 120479) | Endophyte microbial communities from Sorghum bicolor roots, Mead, Nebraska, USA - 072115-40_1 MetaG | ecosystem: Host-associated > Plants > Roots > Unclassified | place: USA: Nebraska...
GAAAAGTAGAAAACGGTCGAAAAATGTTAAAACCGTTTTCTACTTTTATATTTGAAATACGAAACATCTAAAATACGAAAGCGAAAACGATAAAGTCGGACAAAAAAAATACGAATTCGATCGGATCAAATATAGAAAGCGGTTCGGTTCGGTTCGGGATATTTCCGTTCCGTTTTCATCCTTAGTAGCAGCACTGTTGGCGATTTATAGCACGGAATTGTTTCGGTTTTTGAGTTAAAAGTGAACTAGAAAGAGGAAGAACCGGTGGAGCCACTATTTTTAATTCGATCGGCTCAGTGCTATAATAATAAGCAGTGTCGGGCTATAGCTAATAGCTGGGTGTGTAAGGCCTTGTTTAGGAGGGCTTCTCTAAAAGAGTCTTCTCTAAAAGAGTCGGAGCTGTTTTGAACGAGCTATACTTTGTATTTTCTCAAAAATGGCTTTCAACTCGTCCGTTTTCTTTTCTTTGAAAATTAGCTCTAAACGGCTCCTCCTACTAAACCATTTTGGTAGGTCTCCTTAGGACTTGAGAGAGATGAAGTCGAGAGTCAGAGAAGTGCTGCAAAATTTTTCAGATTCTCCGTCACATCAAATCTTTAGACGCATGTATAGAGTATTAAATATAGATGAAAATAAAAACTAATTGCACAGTTTAATCGGAATTGACGAGACGAATCTTTTGAGCCTGGTTAGTTAATGATTGGACAACATTTGTCAAATACAAATGAAATTGCTACTATTCTTATTTTGTAAAATTTTTTAGAACTAAACAATGTAAATAGAATGAATGAAGATTGTGGTTACATTTGTTAGCCATTGGAATCCAGATGGCACGATGTCAGATATCATGTGCGCGCAAGGGAGGTCAATTGGAATATATTGATTAGTTTAATGGAATCAAACAGACTTTATTTTTTAAAAGCTATGGAACTATGAAAGTCATAAAAACTCATATATATCTAAAAACACCTACTTAGAAATTTAAAAAAAATAGGACTGAAAAATATTCAAAGAATTGCAAACTAGACACCAAAACAAGAATGGTTTTAGGGAAAAAATTAAACCATATTTTCTAGAGCTAAAACAGTTATGCGAATTTTCTAAGGTTAAATGATATTTTAGAACTTTTTATTACATAAATTTGAAAAGGATTAAAAAATGATTTTACAAATAAATAAGATAAATTGGTTTAAAGAGATAAATCGAACTCCATGAAAAGAGGAACGAGTTAACTTAAGAGTCTATTGGATAAGGCTTTAGCTCTAGCAAAGTTGTTTATTCGATACGGCTTTAGCTCTAACAAAATTGTTTTGAATAATAGTAAAGCTATAATATAATCGGTTTGTTTTAGTTTATCTTCTGAATCTAACAGTTATTTAGCAATATTTTTCTCTAAGGCCCTGTTTAGTTTCTCATCCAAAAATTTTTCATCCATCCCATCGAATCTTTAGACACATGCATGGAACAATAAATGTATATAAAAAATAAACTAATTACACAGTTTGGTTGAAAATCGCGAGACGAATCTTTTAAGCTAGTTCCATGATTAGTCTTAAGTGCTACAGTAACCCACATGTGCTCATAATAGATTAATTATGCTTAATAGATTTGTCATGCAGTTTCCTAACGAGCTATGTAATTTATTTTTTTATTAGTTTCTAAAAACTCTTCCCGACATCTTTCCGACACATCTGATGTGACATTAAAAAAATTTCATCCTCAATCTAAAAAGGGCCTAACAACAAATTTAAAAACTGTGGCTCCTTGTGCTCCGACAGTCCTGCTCTGTAGAGGAGAGGACCTTTTATGCGGCGGGCCTTGGGCCATTAATTGTTGGGCTGTGCGATGCTGTCGGTCCCCGTCCTCTCTTTCTTTCTCCCCGTTTCCCGTCGCGACGACTGTGCGACCGCCGCGGCCCTTCACCAAACAGGTCTTCGCCGGCGACGAGCTTTCACCTGGTATGCACGCCATCGCCATCTTCTCCTTCCTTCCCGCTGTGCGAAACCGAGCGCCCCCCCAAACCCTAATACAGGCTATTCTGCCCCGGATCTGACCTTCATATACATACATACATGATAAGCTATTCTGCCCCGGATCTGACCTTCATATACATACATACATACTTCATGATTCCGCCAGCTTGGAGTCTTTTTTTTTTTTGGCAAAATTTGTCGGTTCTATATTTGCACGCCAGTGTCGTATGCTGAATTAAGCTATCTTCATCCGGTAAATCGTTGTATTTTGCTGGCCGCGTGCGAGTGCCTGTGCAAGTTTGCTATGTCAAAAGTACAACTGAAAGTTGAGATATAATCCAACTTCGTTGCATACCTGCATTCTAAAAGTACAACTGATTGTTACTTTGGTCAATTACCAAACATCCATTCAATTGCCAACTGTTGCATGCGAAAATATTGCATAGCCTATCATAACCCCCTTTTCTCAAGAAAGTTGCAATTATAGGACACCAAACAAAGGGCTTCGTAATTATAGGACTCCAAACATCGACTATGTTAAAATGACCCTTGAAAAGTTGTCTTCTTGTTTTCCATGACATTTGGTGTATTTAATCACTTTGTAAATCAAAATACATGTATTTTGTCCCTAAGGGACCCTTAAAACAGAAATTGATGAAAAACACCTAATGTCATAGAAAACAAGAAGTCAATGTTTTAAGGGTCATTTTAACGAAGTCGATGTTTAGAGTCCTATAATTGTGAAGCACAATGTTTAGTGTCCTATAATTGCAATTTAATGGTGGGGGTTCGACATTATAAATTGCTCTGGTATACTAAACGTTATGAATTATAATGGTGATGGTTCAACATGGAGCATACTACCTGATTTTGTTACCGATTTCTGCTAGTGATAATAGTCTTGGACACAGAATGGAAGGGCGCCGCTCAAATGAAGTATCATCTGCCGAAGCTGTCTTGGTGGGAGCACTGTCGTCTGGTGTTAATGTAAGGACATTCCTTTTGAGTTTTGATGGCATAATCCGTGCAGCATATTCCATATTTAGTGTATTCATTGTCGGTTCAACTTTAGTCATGCCTGTTTTCAGTGCAATGTAGTGTGTTTTGTTGTACATTATCTTGTTATATACTGAGCCTCATATTCAATTTTAGTGTTGCCTCTGCTTGCATGTTTTTGGCATTACACATGTTGATGAGAATCGATGCTACTTTTGCTATGTAGGCCCCCACATGGTTTGTGCTCAGGATTACATTTTTGCTCCTGGCCTTGTGTTTTACAGCGATGCTTGCGCTAGCATTTTCGTCCAAAAACTTTGTAATTGTTGCGCATGTTCTTCTGCTCGTAACTATCGGAACCGTGCTATTTGTGCTGCTTAACAGGTCAGTCTATCTACCTGTTTGTATCCGCGCCGTGATCACCGTTACTCTTGTTTGGTGAATGATTAATCGAAGTGCCATTTCTGTATTGTAGGTTTCTGGCTGAAGTTGGGCTCGTGCCTGTTGAACAACAGATGAAGGAGATGGGCATCCACAAAACAGAAGCCACAGATAAAGACAAAAGAGGCAAAAGAAACTAATCAGTGACTGAGTTTTATAATATGGAAGACAGTTTAACACCTTACATCATTTGACAGAGTGACATTATCTCGGATGGTAGAATGTGCATTCACTTCAGACAGTACAATTTTGCACAAATGATCATACACCTTTGGACATACTCCTACTTGCAAATGGAAACCCTGGTCCAAATCTGAAGTGAAAAGGATGTAGCAGCAGAGCGCATCAAGCCTGCTTTCCCTCTTCCTTGGGTTTGCTCTTCTTTTTCTTGATGTAGCAGAAGCATGAGCAGCAGGGGATCTGAAACAAGAACTTCATTGTCAGAGAAATCACCAATGCTTTGTTCGGAGAAGTGTGCCCAAGGGATTTGCATGCAATGCGACCCTTAAATATACTACATGGATGCCTCAGCTTATCAGTGGACATTAGAATTTGTGACTCAGGTGTCTTTGGCATGAAGCTTTTAACCGCCTCTGATACTTTCTTTCGTTTATGATCTTTGTGCAATATGGCCGTGTCAGTGAGCAGAGGAGATTTTCACTGAAAGTAACTATCGTTCCTTTCGTTTATTCTTTATTAACCCTAATAATGAACCTGATTTCAGAAGTCCTGATAGCTGTTGATTCTTTGAAGCTTGATTGAAAAGTTGGAAAAGCCTTTCGTCACTCAGGATGCAAGGCATGTTCTTTAGCTGCGGATGGGTGCAATACCCGTCAACCCGTGTAACCTTTTAGTCGTTCGGATTCAGTGTATACGTGTAACTCTACAAACAAAGTTGTCTAAATACATGTTTCTCTCGGTGTTTAAACTTTTTCTCTCTTATATATGTTGCATTGTCAGATGTTGCTTTGCTTGCATGGTTGGACTCGTACGCATCAATAGCACCAGATACTAAGAGAAGCATATCCATATATGCACACATTAGAGCCATGTAAAACTGTACATCGTTTCAGGCTTACCACTCAACACAAAAGTTAAAGCGCCGTATTGCCATTAATAGTGATTAAGCGCATCGCAGGTGTATAGATACAAAATAAACATATCCCAAGTTCATATATGCTACCAAAAATGTACACCTCCATCGTTAGAGTTCACAGCGCTTGCCAGCACCAGCAGCAACAGATACTCAGAGAAGCACCAGAAACCAAATCACAGGCGCCATACGAGTATACCACAACCATCCTCCAGTTTTGTTGCAGAAACCCCGTTCTTTCTAGACATGCTTAGGCCATGTTCGTTTTCCAGGTTTTGAATTCAAGGAAGAATTCCTGGCTGGAACCGCTACTTAATTTACATATGAATTTCATTGGCTGGAATAATTCCAGGCGGGATATGCCCCAACTGAACGAGGCCTAGGTATTCTTTTTCTCTGCTGCATCCCATTTCCTCTTTTCACCGTGGAGCTTCTTTGCATTGGGTGAAACCCAATCCTTCTCCAGCTCTGCAGCACTCTTCCTCGAACATTCATAGGCATCCTTCACCTTCATATATGCAAGCTAATTTACCAACCGTTCTGCGCTGAAAGCCTGAAACATTTGGACAGATGCACCAGTTTCACTCCTATAAAGAGCAAAATAATGTATAAGCATAATACACAACCAATGCTCAGCAAGACTCAGCCATTCATTTACACAAATATACCTCATACGGGGGGCAAAGAATCATCCTCCTGCCAGTGTAGAAACTGAGGAAACCACCATTCCCTTTGTCACCAGAAGCTTGAGCGCATTGGTCTTCAGAGCAAAGCAAACCCTAATTAATTACCACATACACTTACCAATTCAACAGATATAGGAAACTCAGTACAAATGTCTAACAATTCGACTTGGAGCCTTGCTACTTTAAAAATTAAAACCCTACAACACAAAATCAAACCCTTCACCCCTCCCTCTTTTTCCAACCAAAATCACCAAGACAAACACTTGAACACAAGCATGTACTACTGAACTGTGGGAGGTTCTCACTCTTGCTCTCTCCGTTTGTGCTGTACCCCTTCTCTTCTTTGCTGGATTACTTCTGTCAGATAATTTGAGGAAGGGGATGAACAATGGTGTCGACAGCTTATTTGGTAAATGGGAGAAGCCACATCGAATTCATGCCCTCCATGTGTGCCATAGAGCGGATCTGCTCACCTCGTGTGCACATCCCTGTCGCCTCCAGGCATGCCATGTTTGACAGGGCATGGGCTAAGCAATGGGATTGTGGCTTCAGAAAAAAAAAAAGCTAGGGATATAACCATGCAGTTATGTAAAACCATCGAAGACAGCTTTGTTTCTTTGTCAAATTGCACACAATGTGTTTAGCTATATTCTACTGTCGTTATTGTGACATCTATGCAATCTGTACTTCGGCTTTTATGCCTCCTTTTTTCTCCTATCTTAATGCAATGATACGCACGTCTCCTGCGTATTCCAGAAAAAAAAGACATCTATGCAATCCACTTTAAAAGGATGTATAAGCACTCACTTTCCACAAAACCACTATCCAGTTAGTTGATAGCTTGGATAGTGCATACGACTTTTATAAAACAATTAGTAATAAAGAACCTCATCTCTAAAGCCTGAACTCAGTTTGAAATGGTACTTTAAGTCTTTAATCCTCCACAGTATCACATTTTGTTTACTAATTACTGTACATTTAAATGAGAATAACATACAAACCTTCTATAATGTTATGGAACAGAGTTGATATTAAGAAATGACCATGTCTCAATTTCCTCTCTGGGCACATTTCTGGGATTGACAAATTCATGCTTCTGAAGTGTCCAGCAGTGTTTCTCATCACATGTAAATATTAAAAAACTAATCCTGGCAGAATTCATGTACTCCAAAAATGACTTTGTGCTCCTGGCCTTCACAAATGGTCAAGGCTGAGCCATTATGTTACAAGCCCTTCATATCATGATGAAAATCCATGTCTTGCGCATGAAAGTGCAAGTGTATTAGGCAGGACTATTGAAAGCCCCAATGTCCTTCATCTTCACCACAGATAAGTTGACTAACTGCGTCAGCCAGCTATGCAGTTCAGACCATTTTATCCTAATCAGGATGAAAAGTTATAAATTATATCACTGATGTATTGGCCTGTGTGCTGGACAGATGCACTGAGAGTCTCTCAATATGTGATATTCTGATGCCTACCAATATGGAATCACAAACTAAGTTTCTTTGCATAATGTCACCAATAATCCCCACATGAGCATAACCCATCCTTGAAATGATGAAAGCGCTTTATGTCTCTAACAATAATCTCCCGTCCAGTAAGCTTTGTAATAATCTTTATTGCTGCATGGCAATCAGTGCAGACCCGGAGATTCTTTATGACATGGATTACTGACCCTTGTACAGAGTTCATCAGGGCAAACGCAACAGCAAGCTTTTCACTATGGATGCGCAACATGGATTCTCTCTCTTCTACATCCAAATCATGAAGAACAGAGCCTGTGTTTGGTGCATACCCTGCTTCTTGAATTCTCTCAAGCAGTTTCTCCAAATAAGCATAGATTTCCTTGTACTGTGGATGACTCTTGTCCCCAACATAAAACAAATGGGTTTTACCTTTCAACTCAACTGAGCTATACCCTGGAGGCTTTTCTATTCCTCTGGTTTTAACCAGAACTCTCATTCTTTCCACATCTTTCCACATTCCAGCTTCTGCATATATATTTGACAAGAGAACATAATACCCAGAGTTAGTTGCATCCAACTCAAACAATTTTTCTGCAGAAATTTTCGCCAACTCAACGTTTTTATAGATTCGGCATGCACTAAGAAGAGCTCCCCACAAAGCAGCATCAGGTTTGGCTTTCATTTCTTTAATAAGGTCATAAGCTTCATCAAGACAACCAGCACGGCCAAGAAGATCCACCATGCATCCATAGTGCTCAACACCAGGTTCAATTCCGAACTCAGTTTTCATGGTGTTGTACCAATAACGGCCCTCATTCAAAAGACCAGCATGACTGCAAGCAGCTAAAACTGAGATAAAGGTTATGTAGTTTGGCTTTAGCCCTGACTTCCTCATGTCAGTGAAAACATGAAGGGCTTCTTGGCCATATCCATGCATGCCATAGCCAGCAATCATGGCAGTCCATGAAAGGATATTCTTTCCCTTAATTTTTTGAAAGGCTTTCCACGCCATTTCAACTTTTCCACACTTGCTGTACATATCAACTAAAGAAGTCCCAACATAGACATCATCCTCCAATCCCATTCTTACCACCTTTAAAATATATAATAAGAGGAAAATTTAATCACATCAAAATTAAATAGAAAGAATGGCATAGCACCATCATATAATTTGAGAACATGGAAACTGTGAGACAGATGAACAATTGATTTGATGTATCTCATCCAATGCTGCAAAAGGGAAGTTGCTTAAGCTTAGTAATGAACTAATGTAGATGACCTAGCATTTCGATTCTTGTCTTGATCAATTTATAATGAATCAATGATAATATAGACCATCCATAAAGACAAATAAATGATACCTACTGACAAGACAACTCACAACATACAAATGCTCACTTAGCTCACTGGCAAGTATGGCAGTTATGTCACAATCATAACTCAAAATTTTGCTTGTGGACAAATCTGGAATATACCACACTACCACAGATCTCCAAAAGCAAAGCAACAGATGAGAAAAAGGTTACTATATACTATAGTCCTCGAAAAGAAAAAGGTGATCGTGATGCTTCTATGTTCACAGCATATTTTCTCTTCAAAGCATGCAGGTCCATTTGTTTGGCCAAACTTAACACCTAAGCACAGAAATACTTGTATGCTAAAACATTATTCCATGTTCACAGGATGATGCATGCAGGTACTTTTGGTGCTATAATGCCATCTCACATGGTTTATGAGGTGATGGCACTCCTGCAGGAATGAGCTAGCATAGAGGCCCTCGACAACTAATGTAAGACTATTCTAACAGTTATAGATGGCTCACTTTGTTCAGAAAAATCACTTAGACTGATCTTCAGATATTGGCATGGTGAATTTGATCCCAGGAAACATGCAACTGGCCAAGGAACTTGGTAATCAAAGGTTATGAGGAAGCAACTCACCTGATTATGGATGCGCTTTCCGGTCTGTATTGCCCCCTCATGTGCACAGGCCAGTAGCACAGCCGACAAGGCTACCGCATTGCATCTAACACCACCTCCCACAATCAGCATCTTCCTATACAACCCAAGCGCCTCTGTTGACAGTCCATTCTGGGCGTACAATGCAATCATTGTGTTCCAGGACACTACATCCCTCTCCATCATATCAAAGAGCTTCCTCGCAGCCCCCAGGTCATGACCACCGCCCTTTGCATAAGCGTCTAGCATCGTGTTTACTACCCCTGTATGCCCATCCAAGCCAATCTTGGAGACAAGTGCATGAATACCACCAGTAATGCCACGGTCAGGGACACGAGCGGATGCAGAGAGCGCTACCAGTGCAGCCGCCTCGTCAACCACTCCCGCGGAATCAGAGGCGACCATGGAGCGGAAGATAGAGAGCGCGGTATATACAAGGTTATTGCGCACGCAACCGGACGCCATGGCCGTGACAATGACGGGGTTGGGCGCGGGGATTTCGTCGAACGCCCTGCGGGCATCGAGGGGGCGGGAGCAATGGTGGTACATGTGGAGGAGGGCGGAGGCGGAATAGGCGTCGGAGGGGAAGAGGCCCGAACGGAGCGCGAGGAGGTGGAGCTGGCGGCCGGCGGAGAGGGAGGTGGCGGCGGCGGCGGCGCGGAGGGCCGGGGGCAGGGCCGGCCGGAGCGCAGCGGGGTTGGCTCGGAGGGCGGCAGCGAACGCGGCCAGCGCCGCGACGGGGTCGCCGGAGGAGAGGAGGTCCGCGACGGCCGCGGACCATGACGAGGGGCGGGACGGGTCCACGGCGCGGAGGAAGAGCACGCGGAGGGACGGCGTCGGGGCGTCTCGGTGGCGTTGGGGATCGGAGACGGTAGCGGTGGGATTACGCGCTGTGGCTGGAGGTGGTGGGTTTCTGGGTGGAGGCATGATGCTTGCTGCTGCCATTCGCTGCGCGGCCGGTGCCCTGCGGTGGCGCTTTCTCGGAGTCGGACGAGGGGGACCGAGGAGGAGGGAGGAGAGGTTTTGGTTTTCATAACTTGCTCTGGTGTTGGTTTTCAATACATTTTTTTATGCAGTGGTTTTAAATACTTCCGCTACAGATATTATATTTTCTCTGTGTAATTTGTCTAAACTTAAAAATACTTTGATTCTTTAAGATCTTTGAAATAACTTATAATTTTAATTTGAAATGGAGGAAGTAGTATCTGAATTTACTCACATCTCACGCACACTCACACATATTATGCAAGGCATGGCACCTTAACCATTGTGGTTTTGTAAAACACCCGCGCTTAAAAGCTGTAGATTGGGTCCGTTTGGACCTAGATATTGGGACACTGAAATTGAATTGGTACCAATACCAAATCAGACTAGTATTGGAAATATGATGCAATATCAAATTTGTTGTTTGGATATCCATGAATTTGCTCCCTGGAATCTATTGACTTGGCAAATACCAATTCATGTTTGGATGTGCACATCATGAAGCTGTTGTGAGCTGTTTTTTTCAAACATTTTTTTAACTAGTTTTATGGGTGAAGCTATTTTTGTAATTTATCCTATCTGTCTTCCATTTCTTTTTTTTCATTTATGCATGAAGTTATTGGTGGAGCTATTTTGTCAAACAACTTTTTCAAAAGGAAAAAGTCTACATAACCCCCCAACTATTTAGGGTGGAATACTTCACCCCCCAAACTATAAAACCGGATATTCTATCCCTTGAACTTTCAAAACCGGTCAAATAACCCCCTCGAGTGGTTTTAGAGGGTGGTTTTGTTTTTTTTCTTTTTTATTTATTTCCGCTGAACCTTTAAAAAATCATAATAAATCACAGAAAAATCATAAAATAAAAAATTCAATTTTGTTGGACTCTTGATGAGTAGATCTACATAATGAATATCTAATATGATATACTTTAGTACAAAGTTTTTTCTGTAGCTTTAAATCTATGTTTTTTTGTAATTAATTAGAATAATTCATATATGTAGTTCCTATGGTCCAATTGTGGTAAAGTTTTTATGGTAGACTCATTATTGTATGCTTGAACTATGGTAAAAATTTCATACTCATTGGATCAAATATAACTTAGTTATAGATAAAGCATAGATTTAACAAGAATAAAGATAAATAAATCTATAACTAAATTATACTTGATCTAATGGATACGAAACTTTTACCATAGTTCAAGCATACAATAATGAGCCCACCACAAAAAGTTTACCACAATTTAACCATAGAAACTACATATATGAATTATTCTTTTTAATTTTAGAAAAACATAGATTTAAATCTACAACAAAAACTCTGTACTAAAGTATATCATATTATATATTCATTGTGTAGATCTACTCATCAGAAGTCCAACAAAATTGAATTTTTCATTTTATGATTTTTCTGTGATTTATTATGTTTTTTCAAAGATTCAGTGGAAATAAATAGAAAATAAAAGGATAAAACCACCCTCTAAAACCACTTTAGGGGGTTATTTGACCGGTTTTGAAAGTTTAGATGCTAGAATATCCGGTTTTATACTTTGGGGGATGAAGTATTCCACCTTAGATAGTTTAGGGGGTTATGTAGACTTTTTCCTTTTTCAAAATACCTCAACTTTACCTACCTAAAAAGTTGCTCATGAAACTCTTTTTTTTAAAAAAACAACTTAATAAAGCTGAGTTGTGCCAAACATGGTCTTAATTTCTCCCACCTCCCTCACAAGTCACAATGGCATGGCCCCCATGGCGCAGAAGATACCCACGAGCAGTATTGGCCCCCTCATCGGTAGAGATGGCAACGGGTATAAATTCGTTGGGTTTTCTTAGCCCAAACCTGAAACGACCTAGATATTTCCAAAAAGAAAAAAATCCACAGATTCGAATTATAATGTGATAATTCAGAAATTGGGCCATCACATTATCATATATCAGCTGTTATCATAGTGATGCATCGTGAAAACAAGATTACATCACATATTTACTTTACAACTCTTGATTAACAAGCCTATTACATCGTTTTTCTAGCGGAAACACACACAGGTCTTTATCAGAGTCGATGTAGCGCGTCAGCGGCGAAGGCTCCTCCTTCACGGGCAATCATCAGAGTCGGTGTAGTTTATCAGCGGGCGTAGCCTTCATCTCCGA